>Ga0302250_1001990_pt1 | contig 13678 bp, 14 predicted proteins | sample AAG_RA_Asp_MG_FD_193536 | JGI IMG/M metagenome (GOLD analysis project Ga0302250, IMG submission 193536) | Enriched activated sludge microbial communities from anaerobic digester in WTTP, New Holstein, Wisconsin, United States - AAG_RA_Asp | ecosystem: Engineered > Bioreactor > Anaerobic >... | reverse complement strand
TCTGGGGCAGACCGCCCAGGCCGGCAAGGCAGGTCAGCATGAGGGTGCGCTGGCGGACCTCGTCAAGCGCAGCTTCGGGGGTGGCCTTGAGGGGTGCAATGCACGGGGAAGTGGGCAGGCAGATGACGGTATCATCCCGCAGCAGCTCCAGAAGATGCATGCGAATGGTGGGCTGCTGGGGTTGCGCTGCGCTCCGCTGGGCAGCCGTTACCTTCGAGGCCCGCTCAAAGCGGTTCGCGACCTCCGGTGCCAGGCGGGGCTGGACCTGCTCAAGCCATTCGCGGTGGCTCTGCCAGGCTTCGTAGTCTTTGAGGAGCAGTTCGGTCCCGGCCCAGGATTCGAGTGAAACCGGTGCCAGCCGAGCCGTCGCCACGGCTTGGAAATGGCGGCCAAGGCGGGCAAGGCTGGGCTGCAGGGCGTACTGTACGGAAAGATCGGCGAGAGCGAAGGCATCCTCGGCGATGAGCAAGCGCCGGGGGTGGGCGGAAAGCGAGTGCTCGGCGAGCAGCACCTGGCCGACGCGGTACAGGACGTCGGCATCGCGCGCCAGCCAGCCGACGGTATCGAAGCTTGGCGCCAGGGGGACGACCCCGCGAACGGAAATCCTGTCATGGGTGGGGCGAAGGCCGAAGAGCCCGCAGTAACTGGCCGGGATGCGGATGGAGCCACTGGTATCCGTTCCGAGGGCAAAATCCACCAAGCCGCCCGCCACCGCCGCTGCCGAACCGCTGGAAGAGCCGCCCGGAATGCGCTCGGGAGCCGCCGCATTGAGGGGAGTGCCGTAGTGGATGTTCTTGCCGCTCAGGCTGAAGGCCAGTTCATCCGTGATGGTTTTCCCTGCCAGTCGTGCCCCCGCCTCGAGCAGAAGCTGGATGGCGGGCGCCGTTTCGGTTGCCGGGCCATGGGTTCGGAGCCAATCCGGATTGCCGGCGCCGGTTGCATAGCCCCTGACGTCGAAGAGATCCTTGGCGCCAAAGGTCAAGCCCGCCAGAGGACCGTTCGATCGACCTGGCTCGGTGATCTCCAGATGCCTGAAGAAAGCACCGCATGGATCGTGCATCGAGTTTTCTCCCAAAAGATGAAATCCGCCAGAAGCCTCCTTCATCCCTGGTAGATGGCAATGGCTTCGGCCACACTCACGTCGTCCAGGGTAATGGCGGAGATAGCGTTGCAGAAGCGCACCGCTTCCTCCAGGGGACGCTGATGGATGTTGCGGCCCGTGGCGTTGCCGGCGGTACCGCTGATGTGGATCTGTTTGTGGAGGAGGGCCAGAAAGTCCTCGGCGGTGGTCTCTTCCCCTCCGGCGCAGATCACCTTGGTGCGCCCGGCTGCGAGTACCGCCTCCTTCAAGGCTACCGCCGCATCGCCACTCTTCATCTCAGGATAGTTCACCTTGACAAAATCAGCCCCAAGGCAAGCCGCCGTGCCCGCCACTCCGGCGATGAGGTGCGGATCTTTCTCGTTGGCCACGCTGCGTCCCCTGGGATAGGCCCATATTACCGTTACCAAGCCATACTGGTGAGCTTCGAAAATGAGCCGGGCAGCTTCGGCAAACATGGCCGCTTCGAACTCACTACCCGGATAAATCGTATAGCCGACCCCCAGAATCTGCAGACCCGAGGCATCGCGGAAGCGAGCGAGCTGTTCCATGGTCTGCCACTGGAGGCTCAGTGGGTCTTTCTGGGCGGTCTTGACCAGCCCGGTCTTGCTGTTCAGCTTGACCAGGTAGGGGACCTGGGGATAATCCATGCCGTAGCGGGCAATCAGACCGAGTTGTGCGGCAAATGCGCCGATCCGGGCCCTGGCGGCAACCTGGAACAGGTGTTCGGGAGTTGCATCATCCAGGGCAATCCCCGGACCATAGAAGTCATCATTCAAATGTTCGACCTTTTGATCGCCGGCGAAGAGCATCAGCCGGCCGGTGCCGTGGGTGAGGGTGCGAAAGTGGGCGATGTAGGCATCCCTCATCCCCGGGGGCACGTCCAACGGGACAATGAGTTTTTCTCCGGTCATGGTTTTTCCTTTCCGTGGGTTGTATACTTGTTTAGCTTGAGAAGTTTCACTTTTGGATTCACGCAGAGACGCGGAGACGCAGAGAAAGCCCTCTGCAATGAGTCTCCGCGTTCTCTGCGGCTCCGCGTGAAAATGAAACTTTTGAACCTCCACGAGTATAACTGCATCCAGGGGCCCAACCCCGGCCGGGATAGTGGAGCGAAAACCATCACTCGCGGTGGACAAAGGAACTCGGCAACTCGACCGGCAGCTTACACCCTCACGGCTGCAAAGAGAATGAAGAATTGAATTGAGGAGAAAGCCACAATTGGCTATTTTGCTGGGCAAGTCTCATCCAATGGCGAACCCTCTCATGCGGGAGCCGTTTACCCGTTTAAGTCACCAATTTCTCCTCCCGATAATCGACATTTAGCCAAAAAACTCTTTGACAAATCAATTCAGAATAGGTAATAAGTAGTTTGTTTGAGCATCAATTCTGATCGAATCCGCTCCGAGGGCAAGCCATGCTTGGGGACATCATCACTTCCAAGACGCGCATCAAGCTACTGACGAGGTTTTTTCTCAATCCTTCGTCCACGGCTTACCTCCGGGAACTGGCGGCGGAGTTCGGCGTTTCGACCAACGGGGTTCGGGAAGAACTGAGACAGATGGTCGATTCGAAACTTATCAGCCATGAAAAGGCTGGACGCCAGATCCTCTACCGGGCCAATGAACAGCACCCGCTCTTTCCTGAACTGCACTCCATGGTCCAGAAGTCCCTCGGCATGGATCAGGTGATCGAAAGCGTCCTGAACCGCCTGGGAGACCTGGAGGAAGCGTATCTTATTGACGACTACGCCGCCGGGCGGGACACCGGTATCATCGACCTGCTGCTGGTTGGCCATATCAACCAATACCATTTGAATGACTTGAGCAGAAAAACTGAACGATATATCGGTCGTAAAATCCGCTCCCTGGTGCTCACTCGCGATGAATTCACAAATCTCGAAGCGAAGCTGAAGCAGAGACCCCATCTCTTGTTGTGGAATGGTACCAGCTGTTCCCACGCTTCACTTATTGAGAGATAGCATGCTTTTGCCCGAGGAGCATCACCGATGCACCCATCAGGACTATTTGGATGGAGGCCAGTGCATGAGCAAAGCGGAAGCACTCAAAAAGGAGTTTGATTTGCTGCCAACTTCTCCCTTTATGACCACGGATCTGGTGCTGGTCGAATTTGCTAACTGCCTCGCTCAGCCTCCCTACCGCATGACCGCAGCTACCGTTATTGACAAGATCCGCGCTGACAGAAATACCACTGTTGTCTCTTTTGATTCTGAGAGAATGGAGAAAGCGCTTGCTCTCTATAAGGGTCGACCAGATAAGGCTTGGGGACTTGTGGACTGCTTTTCATTTGTCGTCATGAGGGAGCGAAGGCTGAAGACGGCGCTCTGTTTTGACGAACATTTCAGGCAGGCAGACTTTGAAGTGCCTCTGTTTGGGCGCTAGGATAATGTCCGAGAACTCGTTTCCATTAGTAAGGAGCACAAATCATGCCATTGGCAGTTCGGAAAATAGAATATCCCTACGTTGTTTCAGATCGCGATATAGCCGGAGGAAGTCCGATAATTGAAGGGACAAGAGTCACTGTGAACTGTATTGCCAGGTATTATCAGATGGGCATGAGCGCTGATGAAATCCTTAATTCTCTTAGGCATCTGACCCCGTCGCAAGTATATTCGGCACTTGCCTATTATTTTGACCATCAGGACGAAATAAATTCCGATCTGGAGGAAGCAACCAATATTGAGCACTGGAAAAAGCAGGCTCAATCACGTTTCGATCAGAAGGAATAGCCCCTGATGAAAGTGAAATTGTTCCTGGACGAGGATGTTCATGCAGGCCTCACTCACACTTTGCGCCAAAGAGGTTTTGATGTGGTTCATGCGCAGGAAATGAAACGAAAGGGAAGGTCTGATGCTGATCAACTTGCATTTGCGGTTCAGGAAAAGCGGTGCCTTGTGACTTTCAATATCAGGGATTTTGTATTGTTGCACAATTCCTATCTCAAACAAGACAAGGAACATTGGGGAATAATTGCTTCAAAACAGATGTCAATTGGAGAAATACTCAGAAGACTCCTCTTCAAACTTGCTTTTAAAGAGACAGGCTATTTCAAGAATCGCATTGAATTTCTTTGATAAGATGCAGCGGCTCAGAAATCATCGTGAACTGGTTGCCCTGCCAATCACACTGCACCAGCAGAATAAGTGGAACGTTATTCTTTGGGAGAAGGGGGTCGCTGTGACCAGGGTTAAGTCTTTTCAGCAAAAGAGCTACTGGCTCTGGGATCCATCGAACAGGTGGATATTCCCCTCTCGGAAGTGTTTGAAGGGGAGAGCAGTAACCATGGATAGGCGAGGATGAACGAACTCCCGGTCACCATTTACACTCCTGAGTCCTCCCTGGCGAGTCCGGCGAAAATGCTGCGCGAGATGTTTGCGGATCTCTCCGCCGGGCGAGAACTCGCCTGGCGCCTGGCGGTCCGTGACATTCAGGCGCAATACCGGCAAGCCTTTCTTGGCATTCTCTGGGCATTCATCCTGCCGGTTGCCAACACCCTGGCCTGGCTCTTCCTCACCGGTGCCGGCATCGTCACCGTTTCCAGCACTTCGCTGCCCTACCCGGTGTACGTTTTCACCGGCACGATGCTCTGGGCCATCTTCATGGATGCGCTCAATTCGCCCCTGCAGCAGGCCAACGCCGCCAAAGGGATGCTCGCCAAGTTGAACTTCCCGCGCGAAGCCCTCATCGTCTCGGGGATATACCAGACCCTGTTCAATGCCGGCATCAAGCTGGCCCTTGTGTTGATTGCGATTGCCGTGCTCGGTGTTTTTCCAGGATGGGGGGCACTGCTGATCCCATTCGGGGTTATGTCTTTGATCCTCGTCGGTACGGCAGTCGGGGTTCTGATTACTCCCATCGGGTTACTCTACAGCGACGTGGGGAAGGCCGTGCCACTGCTAATGCAATTCCTGATGTACGTTACCCCGGTCGTGTTCCCCATGCCGAAGGAAGGATGGGCCGCCACCCTTTTTGCTGTCAATCCTCTCACACCCGTCCTTGTGACTGCACGTGACTGGCTCACCGGCCAGACACCGGAGTCCCTCGGGTATTTCCTGCTGGTCAATCTGGCGACGGTATCGCTTTTGCTGGCCGTCTGGATCGTTTATCGACTCGCAATGCCGATCCTCATTGAACGCATGAGCGCTTAGGCCGACCATGAGTGAAACGCTGATCAGAGTCGAGGGAGTCTCGAAGAAGTTTTGCCGAAGTCTGAAGAAGTCCCTCTGGTATGGCCTCCAGGACCTCGGTCGGGAGATGACGGGTCAGCGCCATGGCGGGAACGGCGAACTGCGCCCGGATGAATTCTGGGCGGTGAAGGACGTCAGTTTTGAACTGAAGCGTGGCGAATGCCTGGGGCTGATCGGGCGTAATGGTGCCGGCAAGACGACCCTGTTGAGGATGCTCAATGGTCTGATCAAGCCGGATACCGGCCGAATTGAGATGCGCGGGAGGGTGGGAGCACTCATCGCTCTCGGCGCAGGCTTCAATCCGATTCTCTCCGGCCGTGAGAATATCAAGGTCAACGCCTCGGTGTTGGGTCTGAGCAAGCGTGAAATCGATGCGAAGCTTAAAGAGGTCATTGATTTTGCGGAAATCGGTGAGTTCATTGATTCACCTGTCCAAAGTTTTAGTTCTGGCATGCAGGTCAGGTTGGGATTTGCTGTGGCAGCAGCATTAGAATCCGATATTCTTCTACTTGATGAGGTATTGGCAGTCGGTGATGCAGCGTTCCGCGTAAAATGCTTCAACCGTATACAGGAAATTATTAAGAGGTGCGCAGTCATTTTTGTTTCCCACAGTATGCCGCACGTCACCCGCGTCTGCAGTCAGCTTTTGTTGTTGCATCGCGGCAAGTGCTTGACGCATGGTTCGAAACTCGGCCAAGTGGTTGAGCGATATCACGAGATCATGGACACGGCAATCACCCCCAGTGTGGAAGGCAGTGGCAAGGTGCAGATCACCTCGGTAGTGGTCTTGAATGGACAGAAGAAACCTTGTTCGACCTTAGTACATGGAGAACCATTTTCCATCGTAATTCAAGGCCAATTCGCTGACGATAAACTTATTCGGACACCGAAGCTCTTGATCAGTATCAGTGATCAAGAGGATACGAACGTGGCGCAAGTCTACGAACTACTCGGCACACTCAATGCGGACAAAAAGTTTACTGTGCGGCTTGACCTTAAGATTGCTCTCTTCAACGCAGGGCGCTACTGGCTCACTGTTAACATATTAGTCGGAGATAAAGGGGAATTAGCCTGCGTTATTCGCCGAGCCGCTACCTTTACAGTGCAGCATGACTATGTTGGCTTTGCACCAATCATTTTGCCATCTACGACAGAGGTGATTTCGGGTGATGGACCACCTTGATATTCATGCTTGGTTGGCCTTTATTATTGCTTAATTTGACTGGAAATAACCTAGGGGCAATCAATTTCATGAAAACGGGAGTAGAGCAATTTTCGATCTCTTTTGTTAACCCAGCCACGGGAGTGCCTTTGAACCATGTCGGTGATACCTTGATCGACTCGGAAGATCGCAGTGAGATAGCTCGCATCGTGGACCAGATACCAAGATTCGTTGAACCTGGCGACAATTATGCGGAATCCTTCGGCTGGCAATGGAAACATTGGAGGGACAATCAAAGCGAATCCAGAGGAGCTTCGGTTAAACAACGCGAGCTCATCCTCGAACGAACACATTTCGCTGAATATGACTTGGCGGGGAAAACTGTTTTGGAATGTGGCATGGGCGGTGGAGATGATACTGAGGTACTTCTAACACTCCCCTTTTCGGAGATCCACAGCTTTGATCTAAGTACCGCAGTTGAACGAGCCCAACATCACCTGCATGATGAGAGGCTTAAATTATCTCAAGCGTCCATCTATGCTATCCCATACCCTGATCGTGTCTTTGACTTCGTCTTTTGTCATCGAGTATTGCAGCACACTCCAGACCCTGAAAAAAGCTTGCGCTGTATCTGCAAAAAAGTAAAATCTTGTGGTATCCTATTTATTCACTCATACAAGCGATCACCAGAGCATATGGCTGAGTGGCGATATAAATATAGATGGTTCACCACGCGCGTTCCGAAGGAATGGATTTATTATTATGTTCAGTGTTTCGGCTGGTTACTTCATCATTTTGTTGATTTTTTTTATCAACTTGGTGGTCCATATTTGAGTTTTGCCTATCGCTATTTTCCTTTCTATCGAGTGAATCGCACAGGTGTTTATGCGATGGATAAGAAAGAAGCTATCGAGCTCGAAAAAATGATTACATTTGACGCTCTTACTCCGAGGTACGACTCACCGATGACCACCTCACAGCTTAAGTCGATTCTGACCGATGAGGGATTTGTAATCGAACACATCGAAGATCGCTTTCCATCTCCGGTGTATGCAACGGCCCGAAAGAATTTAGTCGATTAGGGAATCGCTAGTAACATGTGCGGAATTGCAGGAATTTGGAATGCATCGCAGCCAGTGGACGGGGATGTCTTCGGGAAGGTCGTGAATTCTCTCGCCCGCCGCGGTCCTGATGGGCGTGGGGTGAAGAGACTGGATGAAGGCCGGTTTTACATGGGACACCGTAGACTCTCGATCATCGATCTCTCGGATGCTGGCAATCAGCCGATGTCCAATGAAGATGGGTCGATATGGCTCACGTTTAACGGCGAAATCTACAACTACGCCAGCTTGAGGCGCGAACTTGAAGGCTTCGGACACAGATTTTGTTCCAGGACGGATTCGGAGACGATCATTCACGCCTTCGAAGAATGGGGGCCTGATTGTGTTCAGCATTGCCGGGGCATCTTTGCCTTTGCAATTTTCGATGTGAGGCAGCGAAGCCTGTTTCTCGCTCGCGATCATATCGGAGTAAAACCACTTTACTTTCATCGTGGATCGGAGAGTTTCATATTCGCTTCCCAGCCCAAGGCAATTCTAGCCGCCGAGGCAATTCCTGCGAAAATCGATCTGCAGACATTTACTCTTTACCTCGCATATGGAAACACACCGGGAAAGTCATGCATTTATGAGGGTATCCAAAAACTCCTACCTGGACACTGGTTAGTTCTGAAGGATGGCAAGATCACCGTTAACCAGTATTGGCACTTGCAGTACAAGCCCGCCATTTATGATTTTGATGAAGCCGTACGTTTGATCCGTTCTAAAGTCGAAGATGCGGTTTGTGCTCAAGCAGTCAGCGATGTGCCCGTCGGAACCCTGTTAAGCGGAGGAATTGATTCCACTATAATTACTTCGTTGCTGGCAAAGAATAATAAGAATCTCCCAACTTTCACGATAGGATTCGAAGAAAAGGAAAGCGATGAGAGTCTGCATGCGAGTTTTGCCGCAAAGATTTTAGAAACCCAGCATCACGAGCGGGTTCTAAAATATATTGATGCATGTCAACTGTTGCCCGAGATTATCGATGCCTATGATGAGCCGTTCCATCTCAATGGACTATTTCCGTATTTTGCTGTTTCGCGCTTGGTTCAGTCGGAAGGAATTAAGGTAGTGCTGGGGGGGGATGGTGCAGACGAGCTGTTCGCCGGCTATGTCTGGTATGAGCTTTTTCGTGAAGTGATGGAGTTGCGGCCGAAACCCACATTATGGCGTAAGTTGGCGACGGCATTCCACTTGAGGAAACCAGTCAGTCCTTTACTTCCGGTGGAAACCTTTTTCCATTACAATGGATTTCTGGATGAATCTGCACAGCAGAGTCTTTTGGGCGTATCCCTGCACCGCAATTACTCCATGAGCACATACCTGACACTGCTGTCTCATTGGGAACCTGACCAAACGCCAGTTCTTGCTGCTCAACTGCTTGACTTCAACTGTTTTCTCGTCGATCACTGCCTGACTAAAGTGGATCGGGCTAGCATGGCGTGTGGTGTTGAAGTGCGGGTACCGTTTCTTGACATCGAATTGGTCGAACTGGTTTTTTCAATTGATCATGATGTTACCTTCCATAACGGTGAGCGAAAAGCGTTATTGAAGTACGCGCTGAAGGATGTATTGCCAGCGGGTATGGATTCAACACGAAAGAAGGGATTTAGCAGCCCGCTTGGCCCTTGGCTGGAGAAAGGTCTCGCAACAGCGGGAAGAGACTTTCTTCTTAAAGGAAGCCTTTGTTCCTCAGGAGTTTTCGAATCGGGTAGGCTTGGAACAACATATCCGCAAATGAATTCGGGAGAACAGCTTTTGCTGATTAGCGCCGAATTATGGCACCGGCGGTGGATTGAGAATGACGCCGATTCCATCCTTCATTTCTGCGATCAAATCGAAGAATGTTCGACAAATTATGCTTCTTTCTAGGGTGAAATACTTCTTAATGCGCACTTTTGAAAAGTATCGTTCATACTTAATTCTTCTTTCAAAGCGGCGCTCACGTCAGGGCCTGTATGAGTTCCTGAGACAACATTACTCACGAATTCCCGCAGGTGCTAAGGTGCTAAGCGTTGGGGCAGGCGGGGAAATACACGATTTGTTGGTGAGTTACGCTACAGCAAAAGGGTTTCACGTTGTGTCGCTGGATATTGATCGGAATCGAGAACCGGACATTGTGGGAGATATATGCACCACGAGTCTAGGCGATTCCCATTTTGATGCGGTGGTGCTGTGTGAAGTACTGGAACACCTCAAGTCGCCAGACCAAGGGTTGTGCAACATATATCGCATGCTTAAATATGGGGGGAAACTGATTCTTTCCGCACCTTTCATTTTGCCCATCCACGATCAGCCCCACGATTATTTCCGCTTCACGCGCTTTGGATTGGAAATGCTGCTTAAAGATTTCCAGAAGGTTGCTGTAAGTGAGCGCAATAGCTATTTTGAAGCAATCGATGTGCTTTGGATGCGACTTCTTATGGAAAAGAGCCGGAGAGCACTCATAATCGGGTGCGTGTTTGCACCAATCATTTATTTTCTACAACGTCCGCTAACTGTCTTACTTAATCACTTAATTCTGTCAAACAGTATGACGACTGGTTATACAGCGATTGCCATCAAAGAATATCATAATAACACAACTGAAACTATGTAAACATAGTTTGGCTATCGGTTAATAACTATATGGTACTATAATACTCTGTTTCATATATGAATGTATTTTATGGAAATTCTTCTTTTTGTTTGTCAGGTGGCTGTTTGGTAAGTGGTGATGGTTTAAAGAATAACAAATAATGAGAAGCTGTGAATTATACGATGGCGTTGAAAGATATATTAACAGTCGTTTTGCGATGCGCAGGGGAAAGGACTACTCAGGCCTGCGCCGATCTCCTTTCTCGGCAGATTCCTGTTGCTTCCCTGGTGTTTGTCAATGAGCGGCCTTTCGAAAAGGCTCTAAGAAGAACCTTCGAGATCGCTATGGAGAGAGGAACGAAATGGACGATAACGGTTGATGCTGACGTCTTAATGTGTGATGGCAGCTTAGCAAGCCTGCTAAAAGCTGCTGAGGCGATGCCGAACAACTATATACAGCTGGAAGGGAGAATTTTCGACAAGGTCTTTGGAGTATATCGTCAGGCTGGTCATCGGATATATCGTACCAGCTTGTTATCGCTTGCACTCCAGCATGTCCCGGAAGTAGGTAAAACGATTCGCCCTGAGTACTTCACATTACAGAAAATGGGCCAATGCGGTTATCCTTCCCGTAGGATTGCAGACATTGTGGGATTGCATGACTTTGAGCAGTTTTACTTAGACCTTTATCGAAAGTCGTTTGTTCATGCAAAGAAACACACTTGGCTTGTGACCTCGTTAATTGAACGCTGTACGCGCTATTGTCATCAAGACACTGATTTTCTTATCATTCTTAAAGGCTTATGGGATGGTTTGGTATCTACGGATATGGTTTCTATTGACAAATGTGCATTTCACGACAGAGGAAGTCATGCGCTGGATGAGATGGGGATCGAGGAGAAGCTGCCATTGCCTGTTCCAGAACTCTTCTTGAGAGGTTTTCATGACCTTTATTGCAAAACAGTGCGCCAATACCCAATCCCCATTTTTGTTGGTCAGGATGAACCTTCTGCATGCCAAAGGGGGAGCGAGGGTTGGTTTGCAGGGGTTCAGCTCCGGTTCGAGCGCCACGGTCTTTTGAAGGGTAGCGCAGCAGTTGTCGGTGCATTGCTTAAACGAGTTGGCAGGTATCTAGACAGCTAAAGGCATGCCGGAGATCATAGCTCCTCGTGCGTTCCGCATGTAAACAGTTTGACCTATTGGGAATGGCTCGCTCGAGTTGGTACTCCGTGCCATGTAGGAATATCGCACAGCGAACTGGAGTTGACGAGACTGATCGATGAGCAGTGCAAGCGTACTCCTTTTCAAGCTTGGGCGCGATTTTGAGCGGCCAATAGTGTGGGGAGAGATGATCAGGGTAGCGGAAGGACTTGGGCGGGGGTTCAAGTGTGTGCGTGTGGATCTGTTCTGCACGCATGATCGCATCTACGCCGGCGAGATGACTTTCTGGCCGATGGCAGGCTGATACAAGGGTGATGGGCAAAAGAAGCTCGGTCGGTTTCTGGACTTCGACCGCAGTACCTACAGGCCTTTGCTGTTACCAGAACTGGAAAAAGAACAAAGCCGGTTCAGCCTTTATCCACGTGCGCAAACGAAATAGCTGCATGGTGCAGCAGTCGCCGAAGTCAGGAGCTTTCTTGCATGAGTTAAACTCTTTGTCCACTGTTGCTTTTATACCCAAAGCTGTTTTTGCTGTAACCTCACAGGGCAACGATATCTATACCGCGATGACGCGGATTGTTGTTGCCTCGTTGCGGTTGACCAATCCTCGAATCACCCTGGTGGTCGCATGCGATCCGGATACGAACCGCATCATCAGGCAAGTGCGCGATCCACTCATTGATGAGGTCGATGACTGGATTATGGTGGATACACCTCCAGGTAATGCCCACTTCCGTAATCGCTTCGTAAAGACGCGCCTGCGAGCTGTCATTGATGGCCCGTTCCTCTTTCTTGACAGTGACGTCTTGGTACGCGGTGATTTGAGCGAACTCTTTGCAGCTGATACGGACATTGCAGGCGCCCGCAACCATTCGCGAATGGCTTTTTCAGAGCAAGTTTGGGATAAGGATGTGGCCGCGATCGAGGCAATGGGCTGGCAGACAGACGACAGAGTCTATGTCAACGGAGGGGTGCTGTTCTTGAACAACACACCAGGTACCTATCGATTTTCGACGGATTGGCATCAGCGTTGGCTCGAATCCACTGACAAGCTTGCCCGATATCGTGATCAGCCCGCCCTGAATGCCGCCTTAAGTCATATCCAGCCAAGATTGATGGTACTACCAGATCGTTTCAATGCGCAATTCAAGGTGACTCCATCAGTTGCGCATAATGCCGTGATATGGCACTATTACTCGTCCTCAGAGAATCTTGCCCACACACCTTTCGAACTGCTGACAGCTGAACTGGTGCATGGGGCAAAGCTTGATTTGGGAAGAATTGCAGCGATGGTTAAAAACCAACATCCGTGGCGCCGTGATTCCATGATCGATGATTGGGCGGCTGCAGGCATTATTCGGCGCGGACAATTCGACGGCTGGGAATCTGCCTGGCTGCTCAGGGAGATGAGAGGTTATCTTTCGCATCGACTTCGTGATGAATGGAGGCGGGTGAGGAGAGCCTTTGGCCTCAGTTCAAGACGTCGACACGACTGAATATGAGCGAACGTTAACAGCTCAATGGCGGTTAGTATGAGATTTGTCAATGCTTCAACTACTATGGTACTAGATATGTGTCTGAGCAAGGGAGAGATTCTCGTCAAGACTGTCGAGTTTTCGGAGGGCAAGGGCTGGCGGCCCACCATGATGTTTACGGTGGATAGAGCGCTGGCCCCCGTGCGTCTGGAGCCTTCTCTCCACAAAGGCACGCGTAGCAGAGGAGATTGGGAGGAGGGCAAGGGATTCTGGTTCTATCTGGTCGACAGGGACCGGATTGAACACTTCATGAGCTGGCATTAAACTGGCTCGGCAGATGAACTTGCCACGGCCTTCCAGGCCGCCAAGGATGCTGACCTGGTTCCTGAGGGGAGAGGCTCTGCGTGGTTGCCGATGGGGCGGCCTGGATCTGGAATCACATCGCGCAAGTCTTTCCCAAAGCCAAACAACTTTTGTATAGGTCCACAGTTTTTTGGAAACTTGCCGAGTTAGATTATGCCACTTTATCGAGTGTCCAAGGATACTCTAGGCCAGACCAGTTTTGGACTACCCCTCTGTGCGGGCGGGCATGAAGCCCACCCCTACGGAAATCGTTGTCTTCCATCGTAGGGGCGAGGTTGATCCCCGCCTGGGAGCTTCTCCGAGACCCTTAATTCAAAAACAACATTGCCAATGGAGGTCATGGCATGAGGCAGAAGCTCATTTGCACCATCATCACCAAGAGCTACCTTGCCCATGCTAGGGCATTGGCAGAGAGTGTCCGTGTGCATAATCCAGAGTTGCCCCCGCTCCTCGTCCTTCTAGCCGACCGGGTTGATGGCTACTTTGACCCGGCTCAAGAACCGTTTCAGATGATTCAACTGGGGGACCTGAAAG
>Ga0302250_1001989_pt1 | contig 13679 bp, 9 predicted proteins | sample AAG_RA_Asp_MG_FD_193536 | JGI IMG/M metagenome (GOLD analysis project Ga0302250, IMG submission 193536) | Enriched activated sludge microbial communities from anaerobic digester in WTTP, New Holstein, Wisconsin, United States - AAG_RA_Asp | ecosystem: Engineered > Bioreactor > Anaerobic >... | reverse complement strand
GCTCGATCGTCGGCCAGCAGATTTCCGTCAAAGCTGCCGACAGCGTCTGGGCACGCCTGATCGCCGCGCTCCCCGCCCTGACGCCCGCTGCCGTCCTCGCCTGCGCCACCGAACAGTTGCGGGCCTGCGGCCTGTCGGCGAGGAAAGTGGAGTATGTTTCAGACTTGGCCGCACATTTCGACGGCGGCCGGATTCACACGCACCGCTGGCCGGCAATGGAAGACGCCGAAATCATTGCCGAACTCACCGCCGTGCGCGGCATTGGCGTCTGGACGGCGGAAATGTTCCTGATCTTCAACCAGCTTCGGCCGGACGTTTTCCCGCTCGACGACATCGGCCTGCAAAAAGCCGTTGCCCGGCACTATCTGGCGGGTGCGCGCCCGTCGCGCCGCCAGCTTGCCGACGTTGGCGACCGCTGGCGCCCTTGGCGTTCCGTCGCCACCTGGTACCTGTGGCGCAGCCTGGACCCGGTGCCGGTCGAATACTGACGTACTTGGCGCAGCCCGATCAGGCAAACGCCGCCAGCATCTCCTGCGTGTCGCTCTCGATCTGCGGCAACAATTCGGCAAAGCGCTGACGGACTTCGCCCGTTTGCCCGGATTCGGGATCGGCAGTTTCCTGGAACCATTCGAGATGCGTTCCGGCGAGGATGTTGCCGATGAAGACGACGTCGGCCAGCGTGCGCATCGTTTCAGGCAGCGGGCGCGGCTGGTCATGGTCGATCGTCGCATTGACGATCTCTTCCGGAAGCCCGAGGGCATCGAGCAACGAGACGCCGATGCTCTCATGCCACTGCAGGATCAGGTACTTCACCGTCTCGGGGCGCATACGCAATTCCTCGTACTGCGCCGCCCGATAGAGCATGTAGAACGCCCCGAGGTCGTGCACCAGGCCGGCCAGCATGGCCTGATCGGGATTGATCCGGCCGTTTTTCCGGGCGAGCAGGCGGGAGGCGGCGGCCGCCCGGATCGAGTGATCCCAGAGACTGCGCGAAATATCGCTGAACAGCACCATATCCTTGGCGCGCAACATCTGTCCCATCGCCACGCCCAGCGCCGTGGTCCGCACCATCTCGACACCGAGGCGCTGCACGGCGGTTTGCAGATCGCGGGCCGGTGAGCCGTCCGGGCTGTACAGCGCCGAGCTGGCGAGATGCGTCAGCCGGCTGGCAATCAGCGGATCGAGCGCGACGATCCGGGCGATGCGCGAAACCGGCAGATCCGGGTTCTGCAACTCCTTGCGCAGTTTCAGCGCCGCATCGAAACATGTGGGGAAGACCAGGCTGTCCGACGACAACTCTTTGGCGATGTCTTCAAGCATCTGGAAACGCTGCGCCTTCAAGGCGTCGCCGCGCTTGTCAACGGTCGGATTCTCGTTTGCGTTCATGGCGTGTCTTCGGTTGTTGGTGTCAGCGAGGCCGGCAGTCATTCGGCGGGTACGGCAACCAGCATTTTAAGCCGGGACAACAGCATGTCGCTCAGTTCGCGAAGCTTTTCCGCGCCGTTGCCATGCTCCGGCGACTGCGCTGTGGCACCGGGGTCACACAGCGTGTCGACCAACACGTGGATGGCATCGTGCAGGCGAGCGATTTCGGCGAACTCGGGATGCGCCCCATGCCGCGCCGTGCCTTCACCGAGCAGCCACTTGCCGAAGCGGCAATGCGCCTTTCCGGCAGGCACTCCGCTTGTCGGTGCACCGGCCAGTTCTTTCTCGACTGCCTTGACCCAGGCGCGATGCTCCGTTCCGGCAAACAGCGCCGGCAGTTCCTCCCGGCGCACGGGGCGCAACGACTTCCAGCACGGATCCGGACGCCAGTTCGTCGCCCACGCGGCGAGTTCCTCCGCCGGCATCGGCCGGGCGATGCCATAGCCTTGCGCCAGATTGCAGCCCAACAGCAAGAGCATTTCGCCGTGAGCGACGGTTTCCACCCCTTCGGCTATGACCTCCCGCTGGAAAGCGCCAGCGAGGCTGATCACGCCCTCAAGAATGGTCAGATCATCCGGGTCGTCGAGCATGTCGCGCACGAAGCTCTGGTCGATTTTCAACTCATCGGCTTCCAGGCGCTTGAGATAGGTAAGCGAGGAATAGCCGGTGCCGAAATCATCGAGGGCGAAGCGCGCGCCGAGTTGCCGGCATGCAGCGATGATCGCCGAGACTCCTTCCAGATCTTCCAGCGCGCTGGTTTCGAGCACCTCGATCGTCAGATCGCCCGGACTGACCGCCGGATGTTGTTCGAGCGTGCGCGCGAGCAGTGAAACAAAATCGCCGCGCAGCAACAGGCAGGCGCCGACGTTTACGCTGACCGGAATAGCGGCGCCTGCCGCCTGCCAGCGGGCAATTTGCGCAACCGCTTCATTGAGCACCCAGGCATCGACATCGCCGGCCAGCGGATCATTTTCGATCTCGGGCAGAAACGCCGCTGGAGACAGCACGCCCTTCTCCGGATGCCGCCAGCGGATCAACGCCTCGGCACCGATCACCCGCCCCTCGCGCATATCCACCTTGGGTTGGTAATAGAGGAGAAACTCGCCGTCGCGCAACGCCTGCCGGATGCGTTCGCGGCTTTCATGGCGGCCGCGCAGGCTGCGATCGTTGTCGGCGTCGAACATCTGGAAACGATTCTTGCCGGCCACCTTGGCCTGGTACATTGCCTGGTCCGCCTGCCGCAGCAACTGATCGGCATCCACCTCGTCACGTTGCGGGAAGAAGGTGACGCCGAGGCTGGCGGACACCTGCAGTTCCAGATCGCCCTCGCGCACCGGCTGCGAAGCCGCGGCGAGCAAACGGTTAAGCATCGGTTCGCAGGACGACACATCGGGCAGATCGATCAGCACAACCACGAACTCGTCGCCGCCAAGGCGCGCGAGCGTATCGCCTTCGCGCAGCGTCTGGCGCATGCGGTTGGCCACGGCCACCAGCAACTGGTCACCGGTCTTGTGGCCGTGCGTATCGTTGATCGCCTTGAAGCCGTCAAGGTCGAGATAGGCGACGGCCAGCAACTGCTTGCGGCGCAGCGTCTGGGTCATCGCCTGCTTCATCCGGTCGGCCAGCAACGCCCGATTCGGCAGGGTGGTGAGCAGGTCGAAATGGGCCATTCGCGTCAACTGCTCCTCGTGCGCCTTCATCGGGGTGATGTCGGAAAACAGGGCGACGTAGTGTTTTGTCCGCGCCTGCTCGTCACGCACGGCGCTGATGGTCAGCAACTCGGGATACAGCTCGCCGTTCTTGCGCCGGTTCCATATCTCCCCGCTCCAGTTGCCCGTTTCCAGGAGTTCACGCCACATCGCCTCGTAAAACGAGGGGGGATGGTGGCGCGACCGCAGGATGCGCGGATTCTGGCCAATCGCCTCTTCCCGCGCATAGCCGGTGATCCGGGTGAAGGCTTCGTTGACGTCGATGATCGTGCCATCCGCCGAGGTAATCGTGATGCCCTCCTGCGCATGCAGGAAAACGCTTGCCGCCAGCTGGTTCTTTTCCTCCGCCCGCTTGCGCGCATCGATATCGGCGATCACGCCGACGAGCCCGAGTTTTTCCCCGTTCGCATCGAACAATTGCCGGCCGGTCAGGTGCCCCCAGAACACGGTTTGGTCGGCACGCCAGTACAAACGGTCAAGAGCGACCGACGGAATCTGGCTGGCGAGCAACGCCAGCATCTTGTTGCGGGAGACCTCGCGTTCGGACGGATGCACGAGCGCGACGTACTCGCTCCCCAGAAGCGCATCGATCGGAACGCCGAACATCTCGCACATCCGCTGGTTGGCTTGCGTAATGCGCCCGTGCATGTCGATCATGAAGATCGCGACGCTCGACGTATCGAGAATCTGCTTGAGCAACGATTCGCGCTGCCCGAGATTTTCCAGCAACCGATTGAACGCCACGATCAACCGCCCGATTTCGTCTTCCCGGGCGACGGCAAGCGGCCTGGCCGCCTCCTCATCTCCCGAGAGTTCCGCCAGCGATTCGGCAGCCCGCATCATCGGTGCCAGCTGGCGCTTGAGCAGCCACCAGGAGAGCATTGCGGCGAGGAGCGTCAGCACGATCGTCGCGGCCAGCATGCGCCGTTCCATCTCCCGAATCGCGGCAAACGCCTCGTCGGTCGGCAAATACCCCGAAACGAACCACCCCGCCGCCGGCACTTGCCTGGCCGCCGAAAGTATCTCGGCACCGAAAGAATTGAAGGTGACGCCAAACCCCTCGAAGCCTTTGGCAAAGCGATCGAACAATGGATTGACGCCGACGGGAATCACTTCCATGACACGCCGTTTGTCCGTCGCAGTGGCGATCATTCGCTGCTGCGGCGCCACCAGCAGATAACCGCCGGTCTTGCCGTAGTGATTTTGCGTGGCCTGATCGAGGAAGTTCGGCTCACCCATGTTGATCACGCCCGTCAACGCGCCGACAACCCTGCCGTCACTGGCCCTCAGCGGAACCGCCACCACGATCACGGGAACGCCGGACGTCCGCCCCATGACGGGCTCGCTGATCGCCGCCTGCCCTTCGTCGAGCACCTTCCGGAGATAGTCCCGGTCCGCGTAACTCACCCCGACGCGCCCCGACGAGAGTGGAATGGCCGCGACGACAATACCGGCACTGTCGGTGACGAACGTGCCGCCGTTGAACTTGCCAAACAGGTTTTTCCAGCCCTCGAGACGCGCCTGGATCGCCTGCGGCCCGTCGGCCATCACCGCCTCCGCTTGACGCGCCGCCTCGCTCAGCCAGTCGATCCGGTCCTCGAACTCATGGTCGAGCCGGTCTGCCACCAGCGAGACGGTGGCGAACTGCTGTTCGCCGAGCACCCGCTCCATATCGATGCGCAACGTGCGGCTGGCGTAAAAGGACAGCGTCCACAGGCTGACCAGGAAAATGGCCAGTGTTCCGATGGTGAGCCGGGTCTTGAGCGAGTTGAAGAAATAAGCGAATTTGCCCATGCAGGAGTCCGGCGCCGAAACGTTTTTGTGAATCAAGAGCATGCCGGCGTGGCAATGAAGCATCCGACTGCTTTTTCGGCAGGACTTTAGCAGCAATCTCCCTGTTCACGCAGCGGAATTCGTGTTGGCCGCGCACACCGCCGCCGGGATCGAAGCGCCTTTACAACATCGCGCCGGTCAGCGCGCCCCGGCAATCGCTGCGGCAATGGCCAGGAGCACTGCGCCGGTCAGGCGTTCGAGCATGCGGATATGCGCCCGGAAACGCCGTACGAGAGGCGGATGGCCGGCGGCACGCGCCACGGCGAGATCCCAAAGGAGGACCACCGCGAACATCCACAGGCCGTAGGCCAGGCGGACGCCCGGCGGTGTGGCGGCATCGAAACCGAGCGAGAACAGACTGGCGTAGAACAGCGAGTTCTTCGGATTGAGGATACCGGAGAGGAAGCCGGTCCGGCATTCCCGCCACCAGCCGGACGGACTCGCCTGCGGACTGTCCGTGACCGGCATGGCAAGTTCGCCGGACGAGCGGACGAACCGCCAGCCGAGCCAGGCGAGGTAGCCGCAACCGCCCCACTTGAGCAGCGAGAAGAGCAGCACCGAGGTTTGCAGCAGCGAGACACCGGCAATCGCAAGAGCGATATACACCGCGTTGGCGACGGCAATCCCGACGCAGACGCCGCCGGCCGTGCGCGGCCCGTTGACCACTGCGCTGCGGACGATCAGGAAAAAATCCGGCCCCGGACTGACCAAGGCCAGAAAATGCGCCCCGGCAATCACCAGAAACTGCTGCCACGCTGCCACATCGCGCTCCCTGCCCGATTGAGAAGGCGCCACTCTGGCAAAGGACGAAGCAGACGTCTTGAACGAAATTGCGCTCACCCCGTTCAGGAAGGCGGAGAACGGTACTCGGCGGGCGTTGCGGCGACGCGCCGCTTGAAGGCGCGCTGGAAATGGCTTTGGTCGGCGAAGCCGAGCTGCGCCGCCACGTCGGCCAGCGGCAGGCCCTGTTCGAGGAGAACGCGCGCGCGGCGGATGCGCAGGTCGATCTGCCACGCGTGCGGCGTCATGCCGACCGTGTCGCGAAAGCGGCGCAGGAAGTGATAGCGGCTCATTCCAGCAACTGACGCAAGCAAGGCCAGCGGCAACGGCTCGGCGCAGCGCGATTCGATCAGCGCCAGCGCGTCGTTCAATCCGGCATTGCCCGATGCGGCCGTTGCTGCCGTGAACGGCTCCAGGTCCTTGAGGAGGCGGTACAGGTCGCCGACGAACAGCACCACCTCGGCCTCCTTCTCGGCCTCCGGCGCATCGCCGAACAGAAGGTCGGTCAGCCGGACCAGGCGGGAATGAACAAGCGGACGGAGCACCGCATCGGGGAAACCGTCGAAGACGCCGGCGGCGAACGGCTGCCATTCGCCGATCATGTCGGTCACCCACGCCGGATCAAGGTGGAGCATCCGGTAGCTCCAGCGCCCGTCGCTCGCCGGGTTGCAGCAATGCACGACACCCGGCGGAATCAGCACGACATCGCCGGGACCGAGGCGCCGCTCGACGTCGCGCAGCGAGAACGCGCTCTCGCCCCCCTCCACCGAACCGATCGACAGGCTGTCGTGCACGTGAGGAATATAGCTGTTGCGGCTGGCACTGGCACAGCGCGCTTCGACAAAGGGAAGCGCGGCGGAGCGCCAAAAACGGTGATCGGTGGCAGACATCGCGCGCAGAGCCCTCCGGGCGATTCGTGTAAACGACCGCCATCTTGGGCAATGACCACGCGCCGGTCAATCGAGGAGAAACTCTGCCGACATCCCATTGCGTCGCATGCCCGGAACGCTTCTTCGGTATACTTCCGCCTTTACGTTAGCTCCCCGTCGAAAGCGCATTCAATGAGTTCCACCCCGGATTCAAACGCCACTCCTTCCACGTCGTCCTCGCCGTTCCCGCCGGAAATCCTGCGCGATGTCGCCAAGCGCCGCACCTTCGCGATCATCTCCCACCCGGACGCCGGCAAGACGACGCTGACCGAGAAGCTGCTGCTGTTCGGCGGGGCGATCCAGCTGGCCGGCACGGTCAAGAGCCGCAAGAGCGCACGCCACGCGACCTCGGACTGGATGGAGGTGGAAAAGCAGCGCGGCATTTCGGTCACGAGCTCGGTGATGCAGTTCGAGTACAACGGGCACACCGTCAACCTGCTCGACACGCCGGGCCACCAGGATTTCTCGGAAGACACCTATCGCGTGCTCACCGCCGTCGACGCGGCGGTGATGGTGATCGACGCGGCCAAGGGCGTCGAGGCGCAGACGATCAAGCTGCTCGACGTCTGCCGCATGCGCAACACGCCGATCATCACCTTCGTCAACAAGTTCGACCGCGAGGTGCGCGAGCCTTTCGAACTGCTCGAGGAAATCGAGAACGTACTGAACATCGAATGCGCACCGATCACCTGGCCGATCGGCATGGGCAAGACCTTCCGCGGCGTCTATCACCTCGGCGACGACAGTCTGCTGCGCTTCACCCCCGGCGAGGAGAAACGCACCGAGGCGGAGAAGATCGACGGCATCGACAACCCGCTGCTCGACCGCGACTTTCCGCTCGAAGTCGGCAAGCTGCGCGAGGACGTGGACCTGATCCGCAGCGCCAGCAGCCCGTTCGATCTCGTCGATTTCCTCGCCGGCCAGCAAACGCCGGTGTTCTTCGGCTCCGGGATCAACAACTTCGGCGTGCAGGAAATCCTCCAGGCGCTGCTCGACTGGGCCCCACCGCCGCAGCCGCGCGATGCCGGCACACGCATGGTCGAACCGGCGGAAGCACCGTTCTCCGGCTTCGTCTTCAAGATCCAGGCCAACATGGACCCGAAACACCGCGACCGCATCGCCTTTTTCCGCGTCTGCTCCGGCCGCTACACTTCGGGTATGAAGGTCAAGCACGTGCGCATGGACCGCGAGATGAAGCTCGCCAACGCGCTGACCTTCATGGCCAACGAACGCGTGTTGATGGAAGACGCCGTCGCCGGCGATATCATCGGCATCCACAACCACGGCCAACTGCATATCGGCGACACGCTGACCGAGGGCGAAACGCTCGGCTTCAAGGGCATCCCCTACTTCTCGCCTGAACTCTTCCGCAGCGCCCGCCTGCGCGACCCGCTGAAAAGCAAGCAACTGCAGAAGGGTCTGCAGGAACTCGGCGAGGAAGGCGCGATCCAGGTCTTCGAGAACCTCGTCACCGGCGCACTGCTGCTCGGCGCGGTCGGCGTGCTGCAGTTCGAGGTCGTCGCCCAGCGCCTGCAGACCGAGTACAAGGTCGATGCGATCTTCGAACCGGCCGACATCCACACCGCGCGGTGGCTGACCTTCCCCGACGAAGTGACGCGCAAGAACTTCGAGCGCGAACAGCAGCACCGCATGGCGAAAGACGTCGACGGCAACCTGGTGTATCTTGCCAGCACGCGCTACAACCTCGACGTGACGCGCGAGAAATGGACCAAGGTCGGTTTCCACGCCTCGCGCGAGCACGGCCAGGTTCTGAGCTGACCTCATGCCCAGCATCTTCTTCTTCGACATCGACAACACGCTGCTCGACCACAGCACGCTGACGATCCCGCCCTCCGCGCTCGCCGCCATCGACGAGCTCAAGCGGGACGGGCATACGGTCGTCGTCGCCACCGGGCGTGCACACGGGCATGCCAAGCCGTTCATCGATCAGGTTCGCCCGACCTTCGCGATCACCCAGAACGGAGCACGCATCCTGCACGGCAACGATGTCGTGTTCAGCGTTCCGTTGCCCCGGCAACGGCTCGCCGAACTGTTCGACTGGATGGCCGGGCAAGGTCATTACTATGGCGTCAATGACGGCACCTCGGGCTACCTCAACGCGCAGGTGCCGATGACCACGCAGCCGCTCGACACCGTCGCCATGCCTTACCAGTCCGACGATCCGATCCACTGCTGGCGGGACGTCTTCCAGGGCTGGCTGTTCTTCGACGAATCGCTCGATACGACGCTGATTCCGGCCATCCGCCAGCGTTTCCCGGAATTCGACATCGTCCGCTGGCACCCTTGGGCCGTCGACGTCCAGTTGCACGCGATCAACAAATGGACCGGTTGCCAGTGGGTCATGGCGCGTACCGGTTTCTCGCCCGAGCAGGCCATCGCCTTCGGCGACGGGCTGAACGACATGCAGATGGTCAAGGGCGTCGGCCTCGGCATCGCCATGGACAACGGACACCCCGAACTGAAAGCCGTCGCCGACCGGATCGCCCCCGCACTGCACCTCGACGGCATCGCGCGGATGCTTCGGGAGCTGTTCCTGGCAACGCCCGACAGTCAGTTCGCCTCCTGCACGGCGCCCGCAAACAGCGAAAAATAGACGCCGGCTCCACAGCATCTCCAGCGATCTGGCCACAGTGAGCCCGCACGAGAAAACGCCGATGGAGAAATCATGAGCAGAAAAACCAAGGTAATGATCGTCGACGACTCGGCGCTGGTCCGCCAGGTCATCACCCAGGCCATCTCCCGCGACCCGTCGATCGAAGTCGTCGCCACGGCGCAGGATCCGATCTTCGCGCTCGAAAAACTGAAGAACCAGTGGCCCGACGTCATCGTCCTGGACATCGAGATGCCACGCATGGACGGCCTGACCTTCCTGAAGAAGATCATGGCCGAGCATCCGACCCCGGTCATCATCTGCTCCTCGCTGGCGGAAAAAGGCGCCCAGGTCACGATGGAAGCACTGGCTTCGGGCGCGGTGAGCATCATCACCAAGCCGAAGATCGATCTCAAGGCGTTCCTGCAGGATTCGGCCAACGACATCGTCGCCAACATCAAGGCCGCTGCGCGCGCCAACATGCGGGCCGTTCGACAGATGGCGAGCACGCCCCACCCACTGGTCAATCGCCCCAAGCTGTCGGCCGACGTAATGCTGCCGAGCACCCACACCGGCGCGCGGATGTACGGCACGACGGACAAGCTGATCGCCATCGGCACATCCACGGGCGGCACGCAGGCGCTGGAAGCGGTACTGACCAAACTGCCGGCCGTCAGTACCGGCATCGTCATCGTCCAGCACATGCCGGAACGTTTCACCGCGATGTTCGCCGAGCGACTGAACAATCTGTGCCAGATCGAGGTGCGCGAAGGCAAGGACGGCGACCGCGTACGCGCCGGGCTCGCGCTGATCGCGCCCGGCGGCAAGCACATGCTGCTCAAGCGCAGCGGCGCGCAGTACTACGTCGAAGTTCGCGACGGCCCGCTGGTCAACCGCCACAAGCCGTCGGTCGATGTCCTCTTCCGCTCGGTTGCCCTAGTTGCCGGCAAGAACGCTCTCGGCATCATCATGACCGGCATGGGCGACGACGGCGCCCGCGGACTCAAGGAAATGCGCGACACCGGCGCACAAACCATCGCCGAGGACGAATCTTCCTGCGTCGTGTTCGGCATGCCGAAGGAAGCCATCAAGCTCGGCGCGGCGGGGAAGGTTCTCCCGCTCGACACGATCCCCAAGGAAATCATCGCCTACGGGACGTGACCCGGCGAAGGCAGCCACAGGCAAGCGCAAAAGACTCGCTCACGTCATAAAGAATCACAACTAACTACTTTTATAATCAAAATACGATCCGAATAACCAAAAAGTTTATAACCATGTTCATCTGATGCATCCTGCGCCCCAACGTCAATTCGACGTTGTCATCAACAGGAGAGATCGATGAATACGCTGCGCAACTACCTTTCCGTTGCAGCACTGGCCGTGGTCAGCGCCGTGGCGCTGTGGCACGGCCCGATCGCGCAACTGCCGAACTATCACGCCTTTGCCGATCAAGGCGCACGCTACGGCATCCCGCATTTCGCCGACGTCATTTCAAACCTTGGCTTCGCCCTCGTGGCCCTGTGGGGCGCCTGCGTGTTATCGCGCTCGGCATGGAAACCAGCACTGATGCATGGCCGGGCCGGCTACCGCCTGTTCCTGATCGGTCTGTTTTTCACCGCCTTCGGCTCGGCCTACTACCATCTGGCGCCGGACAACGCCCGCCTCGTCTGGGATCGCCTGCCGATAGCGCTGGCCTGCGGCGGCCTGCTCGCCGGCGTATGGGGTGACACCCGGCAAAAGTCCTCGGCCGTCTTCGCCGCATGGATGGCCGTTCTGGCGATCTACAGCGTCACCTGGTGGTATGTCACCGAGATGGTCGGCGAAGGCGATCTGCGCCCGTACCTGATGTTCCAGATCCTGCCGATGCTGCTCATTCCGCTCTGGCAGTGGATATACCGATCGCCTGTCGATGATCGTTTGTCATATGGCGTTGTTCTGCTACTCTATGCCGCCGCAAAGACCACAGAGATTTACGACCACGAGATCGCCGCGCAACTGGGAACGATGACCGGGCATACGCTCAAGCATCTGCTGGCCACGCTCGCCGCCGCCGTCATCGTCGCCCGTCTCGCGGCGCGTCAGCGCCCCGTCCGCCACTAAGCAACCCACCTACGGGATAAAAACATGCTCAGAATCCTGCTCGGCCTCCTGCTCAAGCTGCTGTTCCGCGTCAAACTGCGCGGCGACCCCTCGGTCTTCGTCAATCGGCGAACGCTGGTGGTCGCCAACCACGAATCGTTCATTGACGGCGTCTTGCTCGGCCTGTCGATGCCGGTCGATGCGGTGTACGTGGTCCACAAGCAGATAGCCGACCGCCCCGTTTTCCGTTTCCTGCTCTCCTTCGTTCCGCACCTCGCCGTCGAATCGACGAGCCCGCTGGCGATGAAGCAGATCATCAAGCTGGTCGAAACCGGCCAGCCGGTCGTCATCTTCCCGGAAGGGCGCATCACGCGCACCGGTTCGCTGATGAAGGTGTACGACGGCGCAGCCTTCGTCGCCGCGAAGACCGGCGCGACGATCGTCCCGGTGCGCATCGACGGCGCGGCGCGCAGCTACTTCGGGCGGCTCGCCGGCATCTATCCGCTGAAAGCGTTCCCCAAGGTAACGATCTCGATCCAGGATCGCCGCACCATACCGATGCCCGAACTCCCCACGGCCAAGCAGCGGCGCCGGCGGGCCGGCGAACTGATGCGCCGCATCCTGCTCGACATGCTTGTCAATTCACGCCCCGAGCGCACCATCTACGACGCCTTCCTTGACGGAATGACCACGTTTGGTCCGCATTACGAACTGGTCGAGGACATCCGGCTGCACGAGGAATCCTACGGATCGCTGCTGCGGACGTCGCTCGGCCTGCAGCGCGCGCTCACCCGTCATACGCGCCCGGACGAAGTCGTCGGCGTACTGACGCCGAGCGCGGCGCCGACAATGGCCCTGTTGCTCGCGCTCTCCTCCGTTCGACGAATTCCCGCCATGCTCAACTACACGGCGGGGGCCGACGGCCTGCAAGCTGCCTGCACCGCCGCCGCCATCCGGACAGTCGTCGCCTCGCGCGCATTCCTCGAAAAAGCGAAGCTGATGCCAGTCGTCGAGAAAATCGACGGCATCCGCCTGCTTTTCCTGGAAGACCTGAAAAACGATCTGACCGCCTCCGACAAACTCTGGGTCGTCTGGCATGTGCTGTTTCCGCGCTGCGCTGCCGTCCCGCAGACACCGCAGGACCCGGGCGTGGTGCTGTTCACCTCGGGTTCGGAAGGCAAGCCGAAAGGCGTCGTGCATTCGCACGCGTCGGTGCTGGCCAACGTCGCGCAGATTCGCGCGGTGGCGGACTTCACGCCGCTCGACAAGTTCATGATGGCGCTGCCACTGTTCCACTCTTTCGGGCTGACCTGCGGCGTGCTGTTGCCGCTCGTTTCCGGCTGCAAGGTCTTCCTCTACCCCAACCCGCTGCATTACAAGATCATCCCGGAACTGGTGTATGACCGTAACTGCACGGTCCTCTTCGGCACCTCGACCTTCCTCGGCAACTACGCCAAACACGCGCATCCCTACGATTTCGGGCGGCTGCGCTACGTCGTCGCCGGCGCCGAGAAGCTCTCCGCCGAAGTGCACGACACCTGGATGGAGAAGTTCGGCATCCGCATCCTCGAGGGCTACGGTGTGACCGAGTGCGCGCCGGTGGTCGCGGTCAACGTGCCGATGGCCTGCAAGACCGGCACCGTCGGCCAGTTTCTGCCGGGAATCACTTACGAACTGGAAGCCGTGCCCGGCATCGAATCGGCCGGCGCGCTGCACGTCAAGGGACCAAACGTGATGAGCGGCTACTACCTGTTCGACCAGCCCGGCGTGATCCAGCAAGCGCAATCGATCGGCAGCGGCTCGTACGCCACCGGCGACATCGTCGAAATCGACGACGAGGGCTACGTGCATATACGCGGCCGCATCAAGCGCTTCGCCAAGATCGCCGGCGAGATGATCTCGCTGGAAGTCGTCGAAAAGCTGGCGAAAGCGGCTGCCCCCGGCTTCGCCCACGCCGCCTCGACCCGCCCCGACGCCGCCAAGGGCGAAGCGCTGGTGCTATTCACCACAGCTCCTGACCTGCAACGCGGACAACTGCTCGCCGCTGCCAAGGCGTCCGTCGCTCCGGAACTGGCCGTACCGCGCACGATCCGGCACGTGAAGCAAATCCCCCTGCTGGGCAGCGGCAAGACGGATTACGTCACACTCAAGCAAATGGCGGAACAGGAGACTGCGCAGGAGAACGCCGTCACCGAAGACGCCGGCGCCTGACCCACGAGGAGAACACATGATCAGCATCTACCAGCTCAAGCCGCGCTTCCAGGCGCTGCTCCGTCCGATCGCCCAGGCTTGCGCCGTCGCCGGCATCACCGC
>Ga0302250_1001988_pt1 | contig 13681 bp, 12 predicted proteins | sample AAG_RA_Asp_MG_FD_193536 | JGI IMG/M metagenome (GOLD analysis project Ga0302250, IMG submission 193536) | Enriched activated sludge microbial communities from anaerobic digester in WTTP, New Holstein, Wisconsin, United States - AAG_RA_Asp | ecosystem: Engineered > Bioreactor > Anaerobic >... | reverse complement strand
TCCAGCTCTTTTCCGCGGCCGCCTACAGTTTCAGCCATGGCACGAACGATGCGCAGAAGACCATGGGGATCATCGTCCCGCTTCTCTTCTCTATCGGGTACTTCGGGGCAGCCGCCGACCCGAACCACCTTCCGGTCCCTCTCTGGGTGATCCTCATCGCCCATACGGCCATTGCGCTTGGCACGCTCTCGGGCGGCTGGCGGATCGTCAGGACCATGGGTTACAAGATCACCAAGCTCCGCCCGGTCCACGGGTTTGCTGCAGAGACTGCCGGGGCTTCGACCATCATCGGTGCATCGGTTGCCGGCATCCCGGTCAGCACCACGCACATCATCTGCACCTCCATCATGGGTGTCGGGACAACCATGGGGACGAGCACGGTGAAGTGGGGCGTTGCACGGACCATCATGTGGGCGTGGATCCTCACGATCCCTATCAGTGCCCTGATCGGGTTTGTTGCGTTTGCGGTGACACGGATAATGATAGGGTACTGAACTCTATCGTCACCTTCCGGCAATCCCGGCATTATTGGGCCCTAATAAGACCTCCGTCGAAAATCCTGATAAGTTCCACGAACGATGATCCGTTATCCGGAGGTCCGGCTCCCCCTGCCGGTTCCTTCAGCCCCACACTTCCCCGAATTCCCCCCTCGCGATCGATCAGAAGGGCAACAATTAATCCGATTTTGGCGTCTATTTTCCAACCCGATCCACAAAATCTCCCCTATGCAGCGATATTTCCAAAAAGGTACTCTGTAATTCGCCAAAAACCGCGACTATCCGGAAACCCGTTTTCCAAAATGGCCTCCGATCCTAAAAATAACCTCAAATTAAAGAGATAATTCTATGGCAAAGAGTCTCTCTGAAATCCCCCCTGCCGCCCCTCAGTGGATCTCCACCCTCTCCCCCGTCTCCATGTACTGGACGTTCTCGGCGATCTTGCAGGCATGGTCGGCGCAGCGTTCGAGGTACCGGGCAACCATGATGTAGTGCGTGCACCGCGAGATGGTCCGGGGGTCCTCCATCATGTACGTGATCCCCTGCCGGAAGATCGAGTGCCGGAGGGCGTCGATGGTGTCGTCCCGGGAAGAGAACGCCTCGATGAGCCGGAGGTTGTCGGTTTCGTAGGCCTTGATCGCGTCATCGACCATGTCGATCACCAGTTCCGCCATATGGGGGAGGCTCATGAGATTTGCGATATGCGGGTTGTCGGAGAGGTCCCGAACGATGTTTGCGATCACCTTCCCGTAGCGCCCGATGCGGAGCGAGGCGGTGATCACCTTGAGCGTGCAGGCAATGATCCGCATGTCCTTTGCCATCGGCTGGTTGAGCGCAATAAGCTGGTAGCAGCGCTCTTCGAGCCGGACTTCCATTTTGTGGATCTCCTCCTTCCTCTCGACAACGGAGACGGCAAGCTCCTCATCCTGCCGGATGAGGGCGTCCACGGCATCCCGCAGCATGGACCTCCCGAAGTGTGCCATCTCCACTGCTTCCTTCCTGAGTTCTGATAGTTCCGTGTGGAATTTTTCTGCCATTTTTCACCTACCCGAACCGCCCGGTAATGTAATTCTCCGTCAGCTCTTCGGCCGGGTGTTCGAAGATCTGCTTGGTCTTTCCGCACTCGATCAGTTTCCCGAGATACATGAACCCCGTGTAATCGCTGACCCGCGCTGCCTGCTGCATGTTGTGGGTCACGATGATGACCGTGTAGTCCGCCTTGAGCATCTCGATGAGGTTCTCGATCTTCGCGGTCGCGATCGGGTCGAGCGCCGAGCAGGGCTCGTCCATCAGGATCACTTCCGGCTCAACGGCGAGCGTCCGTGCAATGCAGAGCCGCTGCTGCTGGCCTCCCGAGAGACCGAGGGCCGAGTCGTTCAGCCGGTCCTTCACCTCGTCCCAGAGGGCCGCGTGGCGGAGGCTCTGTTCGACAATCCGGTCGAGCTCGCACTTGTCCCGGATCCCGTGGACCCGGGGGCCGTACGCAATGTTGTCGTAGATGGTCTTCGGGAACGGGTTGGGTTTCTGGAAGACCATGCCGACCTTCTTCCGGAGGGTCACGACATCGGTGGACGGAGCATGGATGTTCTCATCATCGAGCGTGATCTCCCCCGTGATCTTCACGTGGTCGATGAGGTCGTTCAGCCGGTTGAAGCACCGGAGCAGGGTCGACTTCCCGCAGCCCGAGGGGCCGATCAGGGCCGTGACCCGGTTCTTCGGCATCTTCATCGAGACAGACTCGAGGGCGTGCTTCCCGTTATACCAGAGGTTGAGGTTGTTTGTGGTGATAATTGCGGATTCGGACATGGGTTATCCCCGTGCTTTGTTCTGGAAATGAGTTCTTGCCAGGATCGCGACTGCATAGAACCCGATGACGAGCAGGAGCAGGACGAGTGCGGTCCCGTATTTGTTCATCGACGATCCGGGCACGTTGGTTGCCAGGATGAAGAGGTGGTACGGCAGCGCCATGACCGGGTCGAAGACCGAGTCGGGCAGGAACCGGCTTGAGAAGACAACCGCCGTGAACATGATCGGTGCGGTCTCCCCGGCAGCCCGGCCGATGGAGAGGATGGCGCCGGTTACGATCCCCGGCACGGCCGGGGGTATGACGACCTGGCTGATGGTCTGCCACTTGGTTGCCCCGAGCGCAAGGCTTCCCTCGCGGAGCGACTGCGGGATGTTTTTTAACGATTCCTCTGTTGTCCGGATGACGGTCGGCAGGACCATCAGGGCAAGCGTGATCTGCCCGGCCAGGAGCGAGACCCCGACGCCCAGGTAGAGGACGATGAAGGCAAACCCGAAGAGGCCGAAAACGATGGAGGGCGTGCCGTTGAGCAGGTCGACACCGGTCCGGATGACTTTCGTGATCTTCCCTTCCCGGGTGTATTCGACAAGGTAGACTGCCGCCCCTACGCCAAAAGGCAGGGCAATGGCGATCGCGCCGGCAACGAGATAGAGCGTCCCGATGATGGCCGGGAAGATCCCGCCCTCGCGGCCAAGGTCACGCGGCGGCTGGGTAAGGAAGTCCCAGCTGAGTGCCGGCAGGCCGTGGACAACGATGTCGGAGAGGATGATGAAGAGGATGGCAAGCACGATGATCGTTGCAAGGCCGACCAGGCAGAAAGCCAGGGTCTGGATCCTTTTCTCCGAAAGATACGGTCTTCCGGCCAGCCACAGGCAGCCGGCCATGAGGATGACCGGTGCCAGCCACCAGGAGACCGATGTCAGGAAGACCAGCAGCACCGCGAGCGCGAGCATCTCCGCGATGAAAACAACCTTCCGCCGGGTCTCCGGTGCGAGGAAGGGTTGTTTCCCGGCCGTGGTTGTCCGCCGTTCTTTCAGCCGGTGGAGGATCGCGACCGCAGAGAGGTTGATGATGAGCGTGATGACAAGCAGGACAACGGCGATCCCAAAGAGGGCGCTGTAGTGTTCGCTGCCCACCGGGACCTCACCCATCTCGATCCCGAGCGTTGCGGTCAGGGTCCGGAGCGGCGAGAGGATGTTCCAGATCGGGTCCGGGATGATGGCCGCATTCCCGGCAACCATCAGCACGGCCATGGTCTCGCCGACCACCCGGCCGATGCCGAGGATGATCGCGGCGGCGATGCCGGAGAGCGCGGCCGGCACGAGGACCTGGCTGATGGTCTGCCACCGGGTTGCCCCGATGGCAAGCGACCCCTCCTTGTACTCGTGGGGGACGGAGCTGATCGCGTCCTCCGAGACGCTGATGATCGTGGGGAGGGCCATGATCCCGAGCAGGACCGATGCGGCAAGCCAGGTCTCGCCCGATGGAATGTCAAAGGTTATCCGGATAACATTCGTGAGAACGATCAGCCCGAAGAACCCGTACACGACCGAGGGGATCCCGGCCAGAAGTTCAACCGCGGGCTTGAGGACTGCCCTGACTTTCGGGGAGGCGAGTTCGGAGATGTAAATAGCACAGCCAAGGGAAAGCGGGACGGAGAAGATCATCGCGCCCAGGGTGACGAGGAGCGTCCCGACAATGAGCGGCCAGATGCCGTACAACGGCTCTGCTGCGGTCGGGGCCCAGACAGGCCCGAAGAGGAAATTCGCGATACCAACGTCAGCAAAGATCGGGTATGCGTCCCGGAACAAGAAGAGCAGGATGAATGACACGACAATTACAGCAAAAGCGGCGGTGAAGAAGAAGACGGTTTTAACAGAACGTTCCTTAAGAACAAAGAGGCGTACAGTGTTCCCGGATCGTGGGGTGACACCGTTTGTTTTTCCCGTGAAGTCCAAGGCAACCAGCCCCCGTTCAAGAAAATGTGTTGTTTCTTCCCTCGCACATCAACCGACGGTCACGTATCCTTCGTCAGCCACGATCTTCTGGCCGTCTGCGCTGAGGATGTAGGTGATGAAGTCGCCGGTAAGCCCGGAGGGCTGGCCATTTGTTATGACATAGAGGTTACGGGAGACCGGGTAATCGCGGGACTTGACATTCTCAAGGTTCGGCGCAATGACCTTGTCGGCATTATACCAGATCGGAAGTGCCGTGACATCCTTGCTCACGAAACCAATCGAGACATAGCCGATTGAACCGGGTGTCTGGGCAACGGTCTGGAGAACGGCGCCGTTGGAGTTCTTCTCAAGCATCTTTGCCGTCGGGGTCTTCTTTGCCAGCAGGTGTTCATCGAAGAAGGCGCGGGTGCCCGAGGCGCTGTCACGGCCGATCACAACGATCTGGTTGTTGGTGCCGGGGACACCGGCTCCGGTGATCTCGGTCCACTTGGTGGTCTTGCCCAGGTAGATATTCTTGATCTGGTCGAGCGTGATGTAATCGATCGTGTTGGCCGGATTGACGACAACGGCGATACCATCCTGTGCAACCGTGGTCACAACGAACGAGGGGTACTTGGTCATCTCGGCACTGGTGATGTCACGCGAGGACATGCCGATGTCAACGGTCTTTGCACCGATGGCCTGGATACCAACGCCGGATCCGCCGCCGGATATCTGGATGTCCGCGTCCGGGTGGCTTGCCATGTACTGGTCGGCAGCCTTCTGGACGATCGGGAGGACCGTGGTCGAGCCGCTGATCCTGAGAGTCTGCTTCTGGCCGGTGGGGGCAGAGAGGGGCTTTTCTGCCGGTGTTTCGGCAACGGTTGCTTCGGGCGAAGCAGGGGCCGCTGCCGGGATCTGGTCCATGGCCGCAGCAGGAACTGCGGTGGGGTCAACGGTCTTTGCTTCCGCACCAGTACGGGGAGCGGTACAACCGGCAGCCATTGCAAACATGACGAGTGCAATGAGGCTTACGGCAACAATCAGGATGGAACTCCGATTCGCATTCATGGATGTTCTATCAGCAATTTCACGGGAGCATATATACTGATTTTCGACATAAACTATAAAGATATATATACACTAAAGAGGAAGATAGAGACATATAGGTGACTCGGATTATCCGGGACGCAAAGGGGGGAACAATGGAGATCAGGAGAGTGCAGGTAACCGGCGGGGCATCATTTGTCGTCACCCTGCCGAAGGCATGGGCTGATGAACAGAAAATCAAAAAGAACGATCCGGTCGGGCTCGAGGTTCAGCCGGACGGGGCGCTTCTCGTAACAAAGAAGATCACGGACGAGCCGGTCCAGCGGGTGAAGGTTATCGACAGCAAATCTTTCTCGGACCCGGCATTTCTCTTCCGGATGCTGATTGGCGCCTACATCACCGGATTTACGACGATCCGGCTCACCACAAAGGACAGGTTCCCCCCCTTTGTCCGCACCGTTGTCCGGGACTTCACCCAGATGACGATCGGCCAGGAGGTCGTTGAAGAGACGGCAACTTCGATCGCCATCAAGGACCTCCTCAACCCGGCCGAGATGCCGTTTGAGAATACCATCAGGAGGATGTACGTTGTTGCACGAGCCATGCACGAGGATGCCATCACGGCGCTTGAGACACGGAACAAGACCCTTGCCCATGATGTTATCAACCGGGACACGGATGCCGACCGGCTCAACTGGCTTGTCGCCCGGCAGACAAACATGATCATGCAGAACGCGTTGCTCTCGCGGAAGATGGCAATCTCGCCCTCCATGGTGATGCATTACTATATGCTGAGCCGGATCATCGAGCGGGTCGGCGACCACGCGGTCCGCATTGCCGAACACGCGCTCCCGATCATCGATGCCGACGTTGATAAAAAAGTCCTCGCGGCAATCCGCAAGGCCAGCGCCATGTCGCTTGAAACTTTCGACCGGAGCATTATTTCGTTCTTCGAGGCCGACATGAAAGAGGCTCACCGGAATATCGAATCCATCAGTGCGCTCGAAAAGATCTGCGGGGACATCAACAACATGGTCCTGAAACTGGACACGCCGGTCGCGATCAACCTTGGCTATATCGCAGAGAGCATCCGGCGTTCAGGGGAATATGCCGGGGACATCTCGGAAACGGTCATCAACCTGCTGGTCGAGCACGAGCATGGCCCGCAGAAGTCCCGTGCCGGGAAGTAATTTCCGTTTCCATTCTGCTGCCGCGGACAGGCGATCTCGTGACAGGCAACCTGATTGCCGCTGAGGCCATGGACTGTGCGGGCCGGTTCCCTGAGTATTACCGGCGCACTGCGCAACCGAACGAGCGGACTGCCCGGTTCATGGAACGCATTGGCAGGGAAACACTGAAATCCGAGCTGTTATCATTACTTCCCTGTATACCAGGTGAAATGGTGAGATGAGATGAAGATCACGGATGTAGCAAAGGTCGTGTCGGGCCCGAACCCGCACCATGTGGATGCACGAAAAGTATACGACTCCCCCCACGCGATGGCCGTCGTCATCACGCTCAAGCCCGGCGAGGCGCTCAAAAAGCACATCACCCCTGTCGATGTCTTCTTCTACGTGCTGGAAGGGACTGGTGTTGTCGAGATCGGGAGCGAGAGGCAGACCGTGGGGAAAGACATGCTGGTCGAGAGCCCGGCAAAGATCCCGCACAAATGGACGAACGAGAGCAACGCGGTCTTCCGCGTGCTGGTCGTGAAAGTGCCCAAGCCCACGGAAGAGACGAAGCTGCTGTAAGCAGGGAACCAAACTCAGTAAGGCACACACAGATACCCAACGGTCTGCATGGTCGTCCCAAGGCGCGATCCTGGTGGAGGCGGACAGCGGCGGGGTATCATGGGGCTGCTGCCGGTATGGTGCGGCGATACGGTTTACGCTGCGGCGGGTAAACGTACAATAAAAGAAACTCTATCGTCACCCTTCAGATTTCGTTACCGGGAAACATATTTTTAAAAAGGAAAATCTGCCACAGGAATAGTATTTTCCCGGGTTTTTTCTGGAACATACTTAACTTTTCATAGGTCCGATCATGATTGGGTTTGAACATTTTTTTCCCGATCAAAACCGGATCTGAAAAAAGTTAACCAGATCTGAAAAATGAATCACAGAAAAAAATTGATATCCGGGCAAATTCTCATGAAGAATTCCGGTTCCACCGGCACATCCCCCGGATCACACATTCCCCGCACAGCGGCTTTTTCGCATCGCAGGTCACCCGCCCGTGCGCAATCAGGACATCGGTGAGGTCGCCCCAGTCCTTCTTTGGGAAGATCGCCATGAGATCGCGCTCGATGACTTCGACATTGTCCGTATCTGAAAACCCAATCCGCTGCGCCAGCCTTCGGACGTGGGTGTCGACCGCGATCCCCTCGTTCTTCCCCAGCGCATGGTAGAGCACGATGTTTGCGGTTTTCCGCCCAACACCCGGAATCGTAAGCAGTTCGTCCATCGTCTCCGGCACGCTGCCGCCGAACTGGTCGATCAGCGTCTGCGATGCGGCGATGATATTCTTTGCTTTCGCGTGATAGTACCCGAGGCTGTGGATGATCGTCTCCACGTCTCCGGCCTTCGCCTTTGCGAGTTTCGCGGGCGTCGGGTACTGTGAGAAGAGGGCGGGCTTTACCTTCAGGACAGCCTTGTCTGTTGTCTGGGCCGAGAGGATGGTGAGGACGATGACCTCGAACGGGGAGCCGCGACAGATCTTGCCGGCAGGTTCGCGGGCATCCGGATAGCGTTTTAAAAGAGCGGCATAGATCCGAGCTGCATCCTGCTTTCTCATGACAAATGGGGTAGGGCGGATTCGAACCGCCGTCAAAGCGTCCCAAACGCTCTAGGATGGACCAGGCTACCCTACTACCCCGTGCCATCATAGATGGGGCGGGTGAATAAAAATAGGTGGTGGTGTCGTGTCCCGTGCATCTTTCCTGAAGCGTGCGCGCCATACATATCCGGAATGGACAACACCCGCGCGATTGCCCATGGCGGGGCGGGTGATCCGTTCACCACACCCGGGCAACCACTATCGATTGCTAAATTTTTTTTGCTTTGTGCCAAAAAGTTTATACACTATGCACAATATATTGTGCATTGCATACCATGGAACAGAAGCACGTTGTAACCAACAGCCTCATCGCTGTTGGGATATTCGCTGCCGTCATCGTATGTGTCGGCATGGCCAGTGGATTCACCATGACAAACTCGTTTGTCTCCCTTGGCTCGTTGAGCAATCAGAATACCGGAAGCCTGTCCGAAGAAAAGTACATCCATGTCGACCCTGTCGGCGACAGGACCGTCGGCGACATCTTCACGGTCACCGGGACCACGAACCTTCCGGCGGGTACCAACCTCCTGGTAGAGGTTATGCCGGCCACGTTCGAACCCGAGGGTGGCGTGAACGGTGAGTTCGCTGGCGCCGCGGGCGGCGTCGACGTCATGGCCGGGACCGGGGGCATCAACACTTGGTCCATGGAGGTCAATTCGTCAACGCTCAACCCGGTGAAGATGCTGGTGAACGTGTCGGTGTTCACGGGTAACGTGAAAAAGGGCGACTTCTCAACCAGCGGCCCCATCGGCACACAGGAATTCACCCTCCTTCCGGCATCCGGGAGTTCTGCGGGCAGCCACTCGCAGGGTTCAGGGACCGGCACGTACATCCGGATCGATCCGGTTGCCGACAAGACAACCGGCGATCTCCTGATTATCACGGGATCCACCGACCTGCCGGCCGGGATCCTCGTCATGGTCCAGACGGGCAGTTTTGGTACGAATACCATGGTACAGGAAGGCACCGGTGGCACGAACCGGTTTTCTGCGCCGGTTGATACGGCCATCCTGAAACCAGGTACCCTGACAATTACCGTCACCAAGATGAACAGCGATTACAGTCCGGGGACACTCACCGGAACGGGCAGGTTCACGCTGAACGGCCCCTTCCTGGCAACGGATACACCGGTAGAAGCCCAGGTCACCAGGGACGATTATATCCGCCTGAACGCCATCGGGGATCATACTGTCGGGGACCAGTTCCTCATCACCGGGACCTCCAGCCTGCCGGCAGGCACCGTGCTGTTCTGGCAGATCCAGCCGGACACGGACGCGGCCGCGACGTCCCCTGATCTGGGTGTGACGGGCATTATGGCAAACGCCCCCGTGACGAAAGGCGAAGGTACCGCAAACCGCGTATCGTTTGCCGTTGACCTTGGCAGCATGAATCCGGGCAGGTACCTCGTCACCGTGGGGGTAATGAAGGAGGATCCGTCAGCCACTGACTTCAGCATCAGCAGCGGAGACCCGACCGCCTCCTCCGGCTTTACCATCACTGCACCATAACACCGGTATGCCGGTATTTACCCCGAGGAAACCGTATGCTTGCCAGAAGAAGACACCATTCAGTTTTTACCGGCAGACTGCCGCACAGCCACGGATCCCGGGAACGGGCCGAAACCGGGCCGCTGCCGGAAACCCTGTGTACCTGCATCCGGGAGAAGATCCACCACTTTTTCACATCCCTGATGGGAAGGACACCACACCAGATCAGGAGGGCCCATGAAACCCCGCAAGAGAGCAGATCTTATGCTCGCCTGCCCCGTCCTACTCGCCGCCATCGCGATTCTCATAATCGCGGGATGCACGGATGCCGTACCGGATCAGCAGGATCAGGCACCGGCACTGAGTGAAACGCCGCACGAAAATCCGGCCGCTGCCGGGAAAAACAACCCTACAACGAGGGCCCCGACCCAGCCTGCACCAGTACGGAGTACTTCTGTACCGGATACTTCTCTTCCGTACATCACGTTCGACCCGGTTGGCGACAAGAACATTGGCGACCTGCTGGTCTTCTCTGGCACAACGAACCTGCCGGAGAAGACACCGCTCTATTGTTCCTGGGCTGTCGGAGACGCGGGAGAGGAGAGAACCGTTGCAAACAATCGGCCGGTCTTTACCGGCACGGACGGAACCAACCGGTGGAGGTTTGTCTTCGATTCCGGCAGTCTTGAACCCGGCCGGTATTCCGTAACGGTCGGTACCGGGAAGAACGCAATAGCAGGATCTTCGCAGTTCACCCTGACGGGGACCGCGCTCCGCCCGAAAACCCTGGTATACTACTCCGGTGACACGAAGATCCCGGGTGGCACACCCACCATTACCGTGAGTCCCATAGGTGATCACCACGAGGGCGATGTTTTCGTTATTTCGGGGCTATCCGGCCTGGAAAAAGGAACAGCCCTCCTGTGTTCCATTTACCCGGCATATTACGAGGACAGGTCGAAGAGACCCGGTATATCGAACGGTTCGTCAGGTATCGGAATCGGCACTGTCGTGATCCGTGGAGCGGGAAGATCCAATCGCTGGGCAGTTGCGCTGGACACCCGGGGTTATGAAAAAACGGAGTACATCGTGAATGTCTCAACGATCAGCGCGGATTTCACCGTACGGGAGATCTTCGGAAGGACAGCATTCACCCTGACGTGACGGGACGATAGCGGGGATCGCCCGAGGTCGGGCATCATGCCGGAACATCCGCTTCACGGTTATCCGACCCTATTCCCCGGTAAACACCGCCATTCCGGAATCGTAACACCACCCCCAAAGGAACAGATAAAAATTTTTAGCACGGCGCCCAAAAAACATTACATGAGGCCTGTATGAAAAAGATCTATCTCACTGGTGCGGGTATCGTCGCGGCCCTGATCCTTGCAGGCATGTTCATCGCGATCAGCTTCTCGGCAACCCCCTTCCCCTTCCTGCCCATAGCAACGACCATCGATCCCATCACGGAACAGAACGTTGACGGGAACAATATCATGATCCTGACCGGCACGACCGCCCTTTCGGAGAATACCTACAATGGTTCCCTGAGGATCGCGGCAATCCCCGGTTCCCTGCATGAAGGAAATCAAACCGGGTGGGCCACCACCATGTGTCATTCCTTCATCATATCGGGGAACAGCGGAACCAACCGCTGGAGAGGGGTGTGCGATATCTCGGAGCTGCAGCCCGCGGATTACCGGGTCACCCTCCAGACATTCGAACTGATGGAAAATTTCACCCGTATCGAGCACGATCCCCTTGCAACGGCCTACTTCACGCTGGCCGACGGGCAGGCGGGCACGAATGCGATCCATAAGAAAACCCGGGTCGTACAACCATTTATCCAGATAAACCCTCCCGACCAGAAACCACCGGACAGGATCTCCGAGATCGCCGGCATCACCAGCCTCGCGCCCGGCACCCCGCTTATCTGGTCCCTGCAGCCTGCAACCGGGGAATCCGAGGACAGTTCACAGGAAGAACAGGGAACCGCACAGGTCATCGCCGGGATCGACGATGTGAACCGGTGGTATGCCCGGCCGACGGCCGGCGATCTCGCCCCGGGCAGGTACCGGTTCCGCATCGTTGCCAGTCCGGAAGGTACAGGCGTGACCGCCGGAACGTTCTCTGCCGAATCGGCATTTGATGTCCCCCCACTGCCCTCCACCCCGCAGAATGCAACCGGGATCCTGCAGGCTCCCCAAAGATATATTGCCATCGACGCCCTGCCGCCCATCCGGACAAACAGCGTGTACACCCTCACCGGAACCACCAGCCTCCCCGCCGGTAACGTACTCCAGGTACAGGTCTATCCCGTTTCCTTCGAAACAAACTTCAACTTCACCTTCGATCCCCGGGAGTCCGGGCAGAATGTTTCGCTTGTCGGAAGTGCCGTATTCTCAGGGGCCTCCGCGGGGGTTGATGTCAAGAAGGGAAGTGGCGGCGAGAACCTCTGGTCGTTCCGGCTGGAGACTTACCACATGAATCCCGGCCAGTACCGGCTGAACGTCAGCAACTACGGTGACCACCCGGCGAACGCCACTCCGGTACCCGGCAACCTCTTCAGTTCGGAAATATTCGCAGTCACGGAGTGATACCCATAAAGCGACTGACCTACCTTACCTGTTCCCTTGCGGTCTGCATCCTGGTCGCGGCCATGATCGGCTGGTCGATGGCCGCGGGGAACCTGCTCGTACCGGTTGTTGCGATCCCGCTCGGGTTCATCGTCATCCTCGCCTGCCGGCGGAACGTGCAGATAGTGATCGTGGACGAACGGTCAAAAAAGGTCCGTTCGCAGGCGGCGCTCCGCACCCTCGAGGTGGCCGTGATCGCCGGCGCGATTGCCGCAGTCATCCTCTACTCATTCATGATCAGCGACACCCTGACCCCGAAAGTCAGCGGAAGGGTCTATGAGAGCGGAAACGGGACGAACACCCTGGAGATCAGCCTCTATAAACCGGGCAGCACGGAGACGCCGGAGAACCTGATCCGCACCGTAACGATACGGGATATCGCTGCCATGAACGAGCACGAAGCCCTGGAGTACTGCCAGTTCCGTCGCGAGACCTTCCAGGAGAACGAGCGGAACGGGATTGCGGGAACCGTTATCGGCAGCTGCATCCTTGCCCTGCTCGCCACCTTCGGAGCGTTTTATCTCTATTACGATAAAAAATACTAACCACCGGGCTGCCATGAAGAACAGGATCAGGGTCCTCCGGGCCGAGCGGGAGATGACGCAGGAACAGCTCGCCGAGCTGGTCGGGGTCACCCGCAATACCATCATCTCCATCGAGAAGGACAAGTACTGCCCGTCCCTTAAGCTCGGGTACCGGATCGCCAGCCTCTTCGGGGTCGGGATCGACGATGTCTTCACCTACGAACCCGAGAAGGACGGCCCCTCGTCGGACAACGACGAGTGAATGGAAAGGTCCTATACCACGTAGTGAAAAACGTAGTGGAAAAAAGGATTCTTTAAGGGGATACTATACCGGCAGCGGCTTCTTCCGCCCGTCCGAGACCACGGTACCGCGGAACTTCCCCTTCAGGATCGCTTCCGATAGGTTCTTCGGGTCGCGCCCATCGAGGACCACGAGGGGGATCTTACTGCGCTCGACCACGCGGGCCGCTACAATGTCGAGCACGTTGTTGGAGCCGGCGCCAAGTGCGGTCTTGCCCACGATCTCCAGCAGTTTCTGTGGCGTGATCGCATCGAACCGGGTTGCCTTCGGGTTCTTCTTCGGGTCTTCGGAATAGATCCCGTCAACGGAAGTAGCGTTGATAAACGCCGTTGCGCCCACCCGCTCGGCAAGGACGGCTGCAACGGCATCGGTGGTCTGGCCCGGGGTGATGCCCCCCATCACCACGATCTTGCCGTGCTCGGAAAATTTCTTCGCCTCAGCGTGGCTCTCGGCAACCTTCGGGTACGCAGCATCGCCCAGCGCCGCGATGAGCATGGTGGCATTGAGCCGGGTGATCAGGATGCCTATCTCGTCAGAGGTGCCCTCATCGATCCCCAGCTCGCGGGCGATACCAATGTACCGCCGGGCCTCGCCGCCGCCACCAACCACA
>Ga0302250_1001987_pt1 | contig 13681 bp, 14 predicted proteins | sample AAG_RA_Asp_MG_FD_193536 | JGI IMG/M metagenome (GOLD analysis project Ga0302250, IMG submission 193536) | Enriched activated sludge microbial communities from anaerobic digester in WTTP, New Holstein, Wisconsin, United States - AAG_RA_Asp | ecosystem: Engineered > Bioreactor > Anaerobic >... | reverse complement strand
CCAATCGGATTTAGGCTGGAAGGCAACCTGTACCGAACCCACAATGGGCCCTCCGAAGACAGGAAGGCTGGACACCATGTTTAATTTTTACCATAATGACCATATTAATCGATATGGTAAGAGGCCAGCAATGATCACTGAAGTCAATGCCGTGAACTTTCGGCAGAACCTGGGCGAGATGCTCAATCAGGTGCAATATCGCAACGACAGTATCGTCATCAACAAGGATGGCAAGCCAGTCGCGGCCCTCGTGGATGCCGAGTTGTTCGCCCGCATCCGACGCATGCGCGACCGTTTCGATGCCCTAAGCGGCCGGGTTGCCGAGGCGTATGCCGAGGTGCCGGTCGAGGAAGGTATGGCCGAGATCGACGCTGCGGTGGCGGCTGAGCGGAAGCAGCGCTGATGCCGGGGTTGCGTATCGTGCTCGATACCAACGTGCTGGTGTCGGGGCTGGCCTATCCCGGCAGTGTGCCGGGGCGCATCGTTACCGCTTGGCGCCAGGGCGGCCTGGACGTCGTGCTGTCGCGATACATCCTGGACGAGATGGTCAGGGTGCTGCCGCGCCTGTCCAAGGTTCAGATGACGCACGCGGAAATCCGTGACTTGGCGGACAGCTTTATGTTCCTGGCGGATATCGTCGAACCGGAAGGCGAGCAGGATGCGAATCTGCGCGATCCCGACGACCAGCCCGTGCTTCTCACGTTGCTGGCTGCGAGGGCCGATTATCTGGTTACCGGCGACAAGGACTTGCTGGCACTGGCAGGCCAATACCCCGTTGTTACTCCCGCGGAGTTTTGGGGGAGACATGGGGGCTGAATAGGCGCTCTATGAAAATTCACGGATGACTATGAGGTAGCCACTATGAAGACCTCTGCACAGACCACTTTCGCGGAAAACGCAGGCCGGATCTTGGGCCGAATATGGCGGATCTGCATGCGCCTCGATCGGCGCGCGAATGGCTGGCTAATGGCGCAGGGCTTTGCCCCTGGCGTTGCCAAAGCGGTGCTGCTAGTCGTCAAGCTCATTGCTCTCGGTCTGTTGCTCTACACAGCTTTCTGGCTGGCGCTGCTACTCACGCTTGCCCTGGCAGCAGCCCGGGCTGGACGAAATGTTGACTGGGCTAGCGACGAAGCGACCCAGAACGAATGGCGACATGGCCCGGCTGGATATGGTCTGTACACCTTTGACGGGCATCGGATCGATCCGCATGATCCAGAAGACGAACACGATTGAATTGCGCTACTTTACAGCCTTCATGGCGGTGCCGGCTCCCTTGCTCCCAGCGGCTTGGGCATCCTTCGTTCCTGCAGCCAACCCTTGGATCGCCGTCCCGGCACGGACACCAACCCAACCAAGAGCCCCGCACCAGAAAGCGGGCAGCACGATGAACATTGTCGCCATGACGAAGTTCAACAGCATGTCCTCGAAGGAGTTGTTCAGGCCGACTAATGGATCGAAATTCGAGTGCGGCCGGCTCGCGCCGAACCCCCATCCGTAGAGCGCATCAAGGATCGTGCTGTCGAGCCAGCGCGCGAGCTGGAACCAGAAGTCCACGAAGAACAGCGCGAACTCCACGCAGCTCACCGCAACCAGGGCCTTCAGCTCATAGGTGCCGAAGAGCAGCACCAGCGGAATGCAAATGACGAGCGCCATCTTGAGCAACGACAACACCATCGGCAGTGCCTGACGAACCACATCCATGGCCGGGAAAAATCCCAGTGAGCCGACGGTCATTCCGAGGTCGCCGGCACCGCGGGTCACGATGTTGGGCAGCGTCTTCTCGATCTGGCCGCCGTAGTCGGTATAGACAGCACCTTGGTTCATCTTCTGCTGCCTGGGTGAGACTACCGCCCGGATCACCGAGTCGTTGACCTCGTCCTGAGACAGAAACCCTGCCCAACGGCCAATGCGCGTCAGAAGATCGGAATCGACCTGGGCCAGCAAGCGTGTGCGCAGCCCGCTGCTGCTGTCAGACCACCATTGCTGGCAGGTCGGGTAGCCTCCGCCACTGTCCACCTGAGCCAAGCCGGTGTCGCGCGCGGTGTCGTAGGGCCAGGCCGTGCGCGGCGTGCCCGAGTGGTAGATGTCGTAGAAGCCGGACGTGTTCTGGAAGTAGCTCGAACCGATCCAGGTCACGTCGTTCATTTGTTCGTCGGAGAGCGTTGGCCGGTTCATGAACAGCTTGGCGCGCGAGGGGGCGTAGCAATCGTGTACGAAATCACCGACCTCCTGTGCCAGCACCGGATCATTGATACGCGTAGCATCGACATCCATGCGCATCTGCCGCAGATCGGTTCCGCAAGGGATCGCCGCCACCGCGGCCCCGGTGACGGCTTTCGAGATGGCATGCATGATGAACCACCACACCGGCACCAGTGCGCTCTGGTAGTTGAGTGCCGTGTAGCTATTGGACCAGCCCGTGGCCGCCGGGAGCGGAACACTGACCTGGCATTGCGCAGACCGGCTCGTATCGAATTTAATCGTGCTCAGATCCACCGGAATGAATGGGATGCCGGCAAACATGATGACCACGATCGCTACCCAGACGCGGTTCTCGATGCGCATCGAGGACAAGACACCCTTGTTGCCCTCGTCTGCGCCCTCCGCCCGAGCCCGGAGCCATTCCTGGATGACGATGGTCACGAATGGCAAAGCAAACACGCCGCTGGCAACGAGGATGTTCCAGATGCCGTTGTTGATGACCCAGCCCACCAGGGTCAGGTAATACTCCAGGTAATCTGTCGCGAAGAGGGTCATGACTGCTTCCTTGTCTCAGCCACTACGCAGCAGTTGGCTGCCTTCGAGCAGCATGATGGTAGCCACGGCCGCGATCTCGACGCGCAGCAGGCGTTGATGCGTCTCGGTCCCCGGCTCACGTTGCCGCAGGCGCTGTCGCATCCTCCACCAGCCATAGGCTGTCGCCGTGTAGAGAAGTAGCCGCCAGACGAACAAATGGGCCGCGTGAGTATGCAGCCAGCGCTCCCACCCATCAATGCTGCCGACGACATGGACGCCGGCCACATTCACGGCCACCGCGATTCCTGCGACCAGCAGTCCCCATAGCAGCGCTAAACCCACGCGATACTTGAACAGCCAAGTAGGCCATCGTGGCCAGGTCCAGCCGGTCACGGCGTACTCCGGGGCTTCTGCACTTCCTTGAGCCGGTCGCGCGTGGTGTCGCCCTCGAAGATGCCGCGCGACCCGCTGGCACGGGTGCCGTGGCGCTGCACGATGGCCATCGCGGAGTTGCCCGCCAGCGTGCGCCGCAGTTCGAGTTCCGTCTTGAGGTTATTGATCTCCTGTTCCAGCGCGCCGTTCTCCTGATCGACCGCCTTCACAGCCAGTTCGTTGGCCGCGACGTTCGGCTCCTTCTTGCCAGTGAGCAGCGTGCGCTGCAACAGCAGCGCCTTCTCCAGCACGCTCGACAGTGCCGCTTCGGAGGCCAGGCGCTTGCCCAGCAGATCCTGGTCGGGCTCGTCCCGCAGAGACTCGATCACGCCGCGGGTGATCGGCAGCGAATTGCTGCCGGCTGCTTCCAGATTCGCCACCGTCGTCGACTTGGCGCCCGTTACCAGTTCCTGCAGCGCCTGCAGCTTGGTCTCGTACTCATCCTGAATCACCGGCGTGAGTCCGACGCCGGGAGTGGTCTGAGTCTTCGTACAGGTTTCACAGGTGCGCTGCTCGCGCTCGCCCAGCACACGGGTTGCCCAGTCTGCGGCAGCCTGGGGCGAAGACCACGTCTGGCAGGTCAGCCGGTTGCCGCAGGTGGCACGTGCGATCGACGAAGTGTCCGTGACGCCGCGTCCGTTCAGAAGGTTGTAGCCCGCGCGCGTCACGTCGCTGACCACCTTGATCGAACTCTGACCCGAGCCGCCCGCGTTGCTGCCGCCGACCCAGGGTACGCCGTTGTTGCCCTTGTTCGACTCCGCCTGCTCGATGGCCGAGACGGCATCCGTGCTGCTAACTGCATCCCGCAGTGCCATGCCTTCGGCGAGTTGGTCCCAGCCAGCCTGGCCGCCAGCCATGTCCGCCATCCGATTGGCGATGGCCCGGCAACTCATCTTCGAGCGGTCGAAGTCCAGACGGGCCTGCAGGACACCATTGGTGAGCAAGTTGTAGAGGCCCGGATCGGCGCGCTGGATGATCAGCGCCGGGAGCGAGGCCACGGCACTGGTGGCGTTCTGGATCACGGTACTCATGATCGCCTGGAAACCGTTGGTGATACCGTTGAGCTGGTTCTGCAGCGTCGTCGTGATGCTCATGTTCCCGCAGATCAGGTTGCTGTTCCAACCGACCCCGACGCCGATGCTCTGCATGTTTCCGGCGCCGCCCATGGACACGGCACGCCCGCCACCGATACTGTAAAGCACATCGTCGCCGATGACTCTGCCGCTCACGCTGACACTGCTGGGGTCGATGCGAGTCTGTGCCCATGCGACGCCTGCTGCTACGGTAATGGAGCAGGCAATCGCGATAGTCAGCGTGTGGGGTTTGGCGCGCCGAGAGAAGCGGGAAATGGATGTTTTCATGGAGGCACCTCACTGGAAATCAACGCTGCCGAGGAAGATCTGCCCCCGGCGCCGGCAGCAGGCATAGGGCCGCCACAGTGCCCAAGCGTAATCGCCCCGCTGGGCCTGCACACGCGTGTTGCCGTGCGGGAACACCGCGCAGGTGGTCGACAGAGTCGGCGTCAGCTCCTGCCATTTTCCGGTGGAGGCATCGCCTTCCATCAGAGCACCTGCCGGCCAGTAGCCATCGCGCGCACTAGCAAGCAGCGGCTGATAGACGTGGATCTGACCGCGGCGGGTGACGATGTCGCCGGAACGCTGCGCCACCACGGCGCCGCTCTTGTAGTCGTCGGTCTGGTGCAGGAAACCGCCGCGCGGATAGACGTTGCCCCACAAGTTCAGCGCACTACGAGCGCCGATCTCGCGCATGCCGGGAATCAACGCCTCCGGATAGACGAGTTCGGGCATGTTGTAGCGCCAGGCCAGCGTGTCGATCGTGCTCAGCAGGTAGGGCATGAAGGCGGTACCGGCCCCCTGGCAGGTGTAGCCGGAAGCGCTGGCGAACTCACTAAATACCGAGCCGCCAGGATGACCGATCACATCCGCGTTTTTGAACTTGGCCAGGGTGTTCTCGTTGTCGTGATTGGTTGTGCCATCACCGCCGGCCCGCGCTGTGGGGTTCGGCATACTCATCGCCCGCACTTCCACCCACGGATTCGCTCCGGTATTGGAGTAGCTCGACACCACGGCGTCGGGAACGTAGTGACGGACCTTGACCGAGGTGCGCACCTTGCAGCCGAACGGCGTGCAGAACAGCCAGTAGCAGATGCCGACGACCCGATACTCTAGGCAACTTGGCGAAAGGGCCGAGGAAACGATCGTTGTAGTCTCCAGGGCGAAGCTTGCAGTGGCTCCGCACAGTAGCAGAGAGGCCATGACTGTCCGAAGGCGCCGGGACAGCATGGTCGGCAGGCGGGTCATGGTCGTGCGTTCCGGTAGGCATCGATACGGGCGGTGGCGCGAGCCACATCGGGCTCGCCATAGATCACGTAGCGTCGATTGACCACCACTGCGGGAATCTTGGCGATGCCCAGGCCCCAGGCATCGGCGACATCCTGGTAGGCACGCCCAATCCGGCGCTGCAGCGCTTTTTTCCCATCGTGCAATCGCTGCTGCACGATTGTCTCGGCCTGGCCTGGGTCGGCCGATAGGCCGGCAGACAATTCCGCCTCGATTCGGTCCGGCAGGTCCAGTTCGATGACACGTTCGCCGCCCATGGTCTTGAGCGGATGACGACTGTCCGTGACGACCAACACGTCGGCCACTGCAAACCGGCTGAACAAGACCATGCACAACCCCGTAACCACTGCAGCAGCCGTGGATTGCCAGGAAGTAGAGTCAGGAAGAAAACCATGGGATGAGAACAGCATGCAGCGCCTCCGTGGTGTTGATGCAGGTCGTAGTCGAATCCAAGGACGCTCGTGGAGCGACAAACAATCCGAAGCCGGGATGTCCCGGTTTTGCGCATACGGAAGCGAAAGAAAGGGAGCCCGGGGGCTCCCGTGGGGACGAACGGCGCATGCCGGGGTAGCTCGGTGAACTGACGCTGCTATAACAGGCCGGCCTCAGCGAAGGAGAAGGGGTTGCCTTTGCCGACGATGAAGTGATCCACGACCCGGATATCGACCATGGCCAGGGCGGCTTTGAGCCGATCCGTGAGTGAGCGATCGGCGGTCGAGGGCTCGATCACCCCGGAAGGATGCTGGTGTGCCAAGATCAGCGCCGAGGCATTGAGTGCCAAGGCACGCTGGACGACAACCCGCGGGTACACCGAGGTCTGGTCGACCGAACCCTTGAACAACGGCTCGTAGGCGAGTACCTGGTGCTGGCTATCGAGGAACACGACGGCGAAGACTTCGTTGGGCTCCTCGATCAGTTTCAGACGCAGATAGTCGCGCACGGCGGTGGGACTACCCAGTGACGGACCGGCCTTGAAAATGCGTTTCTCCAGCAAGTTAATGGCCTGCTGGATGATCCAGTCCTCGTGCTGGGCGGCGATCAGGGTGAGCGACTCCGGGCGGGAGTCGGCGACGGTTAAAGACATGGCTAACCTCCAATGGATGAGATCGGAGGGCACCTGCCCCGGGAGGGCAAACCCTCCAAGGGACGACGGGGATGGAACGGTGGAAGAGCAGGCATCCGCCGCCACAGGCGTGGCGGCTGTTCGCGGGCAAGGATGCGAAGCGAACGGGTTCGATCAGCGCGGTAGAACCGTGCCGTAGCCTTGAAGATCGAGGGCTACCTGGGCATGTCGCCGACGGGGTCGGCTGGCATTTCCTTCAATGTCGGTTCGGCGGTGGCGCTTGCGGCAAGCAGATCGAGGGCCGATAACAGGGCGTCGCCTTCGACGGGGCCGTGCAACAGGAGGGTCTTGCCGGTCTCACGGTCACGCAGCTGCAGGGCCGGCGTGGCCGCGATGCCGTTCTTTTCCGCTTCGGCCGCCTGGGCGCGTATCGCCGCATCGGGCCGGTCGCTGTCGAGACACTGTTGCGCTTCGGGCTTGAGGTTGGGATAGCGCAATCCTTTGGGTAAGCCTTGCCCGTCGCCGCGCGTGTGGGCATAGACCCACTCCACGGCCTGCCAGAATGCGTTGGCGCCGCCGCTTTCTCCAATGCATTCGACCAGGCGGGCCTCGGCGGAGGCGGCCGGTTCGTGCATGGCCAGCGGCAGGTGATGCCACTGCCAGTTCACCTCCGGGTGCCCGTCGATCCAGCGCTTGAGCACCGTGAAATAGGTCCTACAGAACGGGCATTCCAGGTCGGCATATTCGATCGCCGTGAAACGTGCATCGGGTCCGCCGTAGCGCCACGGCGGACCTGAAGGCGTTGAGGATGGCACGGACAAAAGGGGTAACTCGATTCGGGGAAGCGGTTGAGCCATGGCCGGTGCTTCGGTCCGTGGCTGCAACGCGTTCCATGCGATGATGCCGAGCGCCAAGGTCATTGCCAGCGACGCGGGTAGCAGGAAGGTCCGCGATCGGGCGAAATTGGGCAGTTGCATCATCGGACCTCCGTTACGCCAGAGTGTCGAACGCGAGTGATTCGATGCCGCGAGCACGGTTGATCTTCTCGGCGACCTTGAAGGCCGCATCCAGCTCGCCGATGCCGTGCTGCTGCATCAACTGGAAGCGCTCGGCCTTCTCTTCCGGCTCGGTCTGGGCCAGCGCCAGATAGAGGCTCGGCGGCACTGCGCGGAACAGCACTTCCATCGACTTCGACAGAATCACGCCCTCGGTGAACTTGCCTGCCTCCTTGCGGGCGGACAGCATCAGCGCCTTCTGTGCCGGATTCAGTTCGCGAAAGCGCGCGATCTTCTCGACTTCATCGGGCGGCATCGACAGGCAGATCCACCACTCGATCATGTTGAGCATGGGCTCCGCGGCCTTGGGCAGATCGTCGATGTTCTGGGTCGCCAACCAGTACCAGGCGCCGAGTTTGCGCCACATCTTGGTGATTTTGACCACGTAGGGTGCGAGCAGCGGGTTCTTGGTGATGATGTGGCCCTCGTCGGTGACGTTGATGATCGGCCGGCCAAGGAACTGATCGCGCTCGGCGATGTTGTTCACCGTGTTGATGAGGCTGATATAGGCGATTGAGAGCTGGGCGTTGTAGCCCTCGCGGGCGAAGGTTGCCAGATCCACGATGGTGATGTCGGCCTCCGGCCACGGTGTGCCGGGCCGGTCGAACATCTCGCCGTCGACACCCTGGCAGAACATGTCCATGGCGTCTGCCATCTCTAGCAGCCGGGCGCGGCGTACTTCGGGCAGGGTTGTGTCTTGAGCGCGTTCGCGCAGCGCATCGCGCACGTCGCGCGTGAGCACCGTGCGCTTCTCCGTCACGCAGCGCTGGGCCGCATCGAGGATGCACTGGCGGATCAGACTACGGTCGGCGCGCGTCATGCGGGCTTCTTCCTTATCTTCGCCACCGGTGATCATCAGCCGCGCGGTGATCTCCAACTCGCCGAGCACGTCGCGCTGCTCGTCAGCATCGGTGACTTGCGCTGCCGTGTCGCGGTCTTCGTCCAGGTCGTCAGCATCCAGCGTCTGCACCTGGCTGGGCGTTTCCACCAGGCGGTGTGCGTCGGCGAAAGGCGCGAGGCTGACTTCGGCGCCGGGTGCGAGCTTGACGCGATGCACCGTCAGCCCGAGCCGCGCGGCGAAGTCGCCAAACAGGCCAAAGCTGTTGCCCGCCTCGACGATGAAAAGGCGTGGCCGGTAGATCGCTGTTACCTGGTTCAGGATGTTGTTGAGCGTGGCACTCTTGCCTGAACCGGTGGGGCCGAACAGGAACAGGTGCGCGTTCATCTGCCTGTCCAGCCGGTTCAGAGGATCGAAGGTAATCGGCCCACCGCCACGGTTGAAGAAGGTGATGCCCGGATGGCCCGTTCCCTGGCTGCGGCCCCAGACCGGCGCGAGGTTCGCGGCATGCTGCGCGAACATAAGCTGTGTGTACCACTGGCGCTTGTCCAGGGCCGGGTCGAAGACGCAGGGCAGCCAGCGCAGGTAGCTGTTGAGCGGCGCCACCTCGTCCTCTTCACGCACCGGCTGCAGGCCGGCGTTGAGCATGACGTTGACAAGTTGCAACCCGCGCGCATCGAGCTGGGCCAGATTGCGGCCCCGCAGGTAGAACGCCAGCGCACCACGATAAAGCTTGTGGGCACTGCCGATCAGGTTGCGCGCCTGCTGCACGTCCTGACGGGTCTGCTCGGAGGCGAGGGTCTCGCCGACCGACTTCCTGCTCAGGTGGTTTAGATGGGCCTCCAGTACGTCCTGCGGTGTAGCAACGAGCGTCAGGCACATCACTGTGTCCTCCGGCATCTGGTCGAACAGCGCATTGACCGCATCTCCGCCCTTGCGCGTCTCGCCGGTGATGTGGCCCGTCGCCGGTGGCATGCGCAGGCGGTCCATCACGATCACCCGGTGTGGCATGCCGTCGAAGAGCCAGGTGCCGTTGTTTACGTCCGAGCGCGGCTGGTCGAAGAACAGGCGCTGGGCGAAGTCGCCACTGGCCAATTCGATGTCACCTTCCTCGACTTCGACGGGATAGCGGGTCAGCGCGAAGAAGCGTTCCCGGTCCTCGGCACTTGGACCGAGCAGCATCGGGTGCGGGTTGAACCAACGCAGCAGCCAGTCGTGGATATCGGCGGCGTCCATGCGGCGGGCCTTCACGCCCGCATTGGCGAGCCCGCCGGCGAGCCGTTCGCAGATCGTGGCCAGCGCCTGTTCGGGGGATTGGCCACGACGGGATACCGCCGCTGAAGGCGTGCGCCGGTAGACCACCATGCGCACCCGCCGGACCTGGCCGCGCCATGGCAGTCGCGTCACCGTGGTGTCCTCGAACAGGCCGCCAGGCTTGGCGATGGCTCGCAGGTGGTGGGCGAAGAAGCGCAGGTAGAACTCGCTGAAGGCACTGCCCTGGGCACGCGGACGCACGTAGTTGGCCAGCGTGCGCCGATAGCCATCCCAGTTTGCTTCGTCCTGGGAATAGAGCTGGACCACCCAGGGGTTTTCGTCGAGTTCGTCGAAGGAGTCCTGCACGGCGTTCTCCAGCGCATCACGCGCCTGCCACAACCAAGCCAATTCGCGGCCTTCGGTGCCGACCGGCGCGAGCTCGAAGAAGGCGGCGACCGAATGTCCGTCTTCGAGAAGCATGCTCTTCGCGCCAGGCAGATACTCCACCCAGGGCAGTAGATCGGCGAAGGACGGGGCCACGTCATAGAGCGCCTGGGCATCCGCCTCGGTGGCCGGCTTGCGGCGGACGGCCAACGCGCTGCCGGGTTCGTCGATGCCCTGCGCGGCCAGCATCGATACATGCCGGCCCCAGGCGTCATTGGCTGGCGCCTCGGCTCCGCTTGGCATTGCGGCCTGACGTGTCCGTAGGAAGGGAACGAACCAGGCCATCAGTAGTCCTCCAGACGCTCGCCCGGCATGGCGTACTGCACCCGCTGGTAGAGCGGAAACACCGTGGTGTAGCCGGGTACCGGCACGGGGTCGGTGCCCGCCAGATGCGGGAAGACGTACATTACCAGGTCCGGGTTCGGCAGCCGGTGGAATTGGCGGTGGATTTCGTTGGCCGCCGTGCGGGTGTAGGCTGCGTTGGTAGCAGGCACGGCCTGCACGTCGGCCTCGCTCAGCGGACGGCGCAGGCCTTGGCGCGCATCGAGCAGTTGCCGGGCAGGCTGGCCCCCACCTGCGCTGCCGCCAGTCTCCTGGTTCCAGACGTCGAGCATGGTGTGATCGCCATGTGGCAGTACCTTGTCCTTGCTGGTGGCGCAGCCGGCCAGCGCCGCGGCCACGAGCAGGGCCACGACCGTATCAGTCCAGTTCCGACGCATGGGCTTCTCCGATGCGGTGATTGACCCGACGCCCCTTGGCGTCGTAGTCGATGTTGAGGGGCTGCTCCAGGTGGACGGCGACCTTGGCACCTGGCTGCACGTAGATGGCGGCGAACGCCTGCCCGTAGAGCTTGTTGACCCAATCGGCCATGTCGCGCACACCCCCGGCCAGGATGCGGCCCATGGCCTCGTTGCCCGAGATGCCGGCCGTGCCGAGTGAACCGTTGCTGTTGGCGACCACCGCCACGCTACCGTTGTCGGACTTGATGAGCGACGCTGCGCCGGCACCGGCCGCGGTGATCAGCGCCTGCGAGCCGAGGTACTGCTGGGCGTTACTGCGCCGCTCGCCGGAGACGCAAGGGATGCCGTAGGGATCGCTGATCCAGCCCAGGCCGCCATGGGTGGCGCTGCCGCCCGTACCGTTGCTGCCGGTTGGGCCGCCGTTGCCGCCTTGGTTGCGCGAGCCGTTCTCCGGCATGGTGCGGATGGTTCCGTTCTGGAACACGAAAGTCACGCTGCGGATCTGGCCGCGCACGCACGAAAGCGTCCAGTCGCCCGAGGCGGTGCCGCTGACCACGGCGCCGGCCACGTCAGGGATGTCGATGCCGTTGGCGGTGAGGTTGTCCGGCCCGATCAGCACCTTGAACGGGTACGGGTCGTTGACCGTGCCATCGATCGGCACGCGTCCGATCAGCGCCGTCATGGCAATCGACCCCATCAGCGTTGAGTTCGACGGCACTGTGTAGACCGGCTTGGCGGACGCACCCATGGCGCGGCTGCCCGCATCGGCGACGGTATTAGCCACACCGTCGGCCGTATCGCGCAAAGTCTTCTGCGCGGAGCCGAAGCTGCTAGGGAAGTTGGGGGCGCTGTTTGCGCCGCCGTTTTTGGAGGGCTTAGTGTCGTCCGGTTCTACCCAGCGCGTGCCGGCACTGCGAGCGCTGCCGCCCTGACTGCCACCGACGTTCTTGCCGTCGCCTTCCTCCAGGCCAAGTCCAACGGGCAGGTCGGTCTGGCCGCCCTTGCCGGTAAGACCATCGAGGCGCCGCTGCAGATCTTGCAGCAGGCTCTGCGTCTGCTGGCGGTCGTTGGCAACCTGGTCACGGTCCTGCTGCAAGCGGCCACGTTCGCCATCCAGCGCAGTCTGGATGCGCTGGTCGATCGCGCTTTCGCGGGTGCGCATGCGCTCGTTCTCGGCCTTATGGTTCTTGTTGTCGGTGAGCGCGGTCTGTAGTTCGTTGCGCAACTGCTTGACTTGGGCGACCAGCGTGGCAACGGTGTCGCGCGGCGTGTCGCCCTCAATGCCCAGGGCCTTCATCTCCTCGGCGGTGAGCGGATTGGCGGCGCCCGGTTGGGTGGGCTTGGCGCCACGGTCGTTTGATGCGAGCTTGATGCAGACGAAGACCACCAACAGCAGCATCGGGATCAACAGCCACTTGAGGAGGGAGTTACTTTTCATCGTGGGCGCCCCCCCCCTTCGGCCTGGCCGGCTGCGGCTGCCGGCGGCAGATTCACCGCCGCGTCGATCGGCGCGATCTTCGGCAGCAGCGACTCAGCCAGACCATGGCCACGGGTGACGAGATAGACGATGGTGGTGTCAGTCGACTGACCTGCCGGCCCCAGGGTTGCGTGCTGGAAGGTCGCCGCGATGAAATCGCCCTGCAGGGCACGCGGATCGAGATCCAGCCTGCGTGCAGAGGTGTTGGTGAGCTTCACGGCCGTCACCCACTGATCTTTGAGCCGCCATGCGGCCAGCGCCAGGGCGCGCACCGGCAGCGTGGGGAGCAGGGTGTCCAGGGCCAGATTGTGGCGTAGATTCACGCGGCCGATGCCAACCAACGGCTCCACGGTCCGCAGCGGCGCGTAGAGGTTCTGGGCCGCGTAGCGCGTCAGCACCACGGGCAGCGGGGTTGCGCGCCGCACGACTGCGTTGGCCGTGTCGCGGGGCTCGTTATCGCCGGTGCTGGTCGGGTTGTCGGTGCGCGACGGTGCCCCATCGCCCTCGACGATGCGTACGGGCTCCAATGCCGGCTGGCCTGCCTTGGCCGGCTCGGCGGCAATGTCGAGCAGGATCAGCGCACCGGACTCCACGTCCTGCAGTTGCAGCCGCGAGGGGGGAATCGGCTCGCTTGCGCGCAGGTAGATCGCGCCACCTGCACTCTGCACGCGCAGGTGCGCCCCAACGCTATCCGGTACGCCGATGCGCACGTTGCGGTCGATGAAGATCACGCGCTCCTGGCCGACTGCGAGCGGCACGGCCAGGGGCAGACGCTCCCAGTGCAGGATCTCCACAGCCTGACTGGTAGAGACGAGCCCCATGCAGAGCACGAAGCCGGCCAGCGCCGGCAGAACAAGGTGCTTCATGGGGCTCCTCCTTGCAGTTGGTTGGCGGCCGCGGACTGGCTGGCCGATACCGGCGCTGGGTCAATGCGTTGCGGCGCGCTTGCATAGCAGTCCAGGGCCAGGCCGAAGGGGTTGCGTTCCGGGTCGACATCCATGCGCTCGACCTTCAAGGCATAGCGCACCAACGCCCGCTTGACCTGTTCGGAGCCCAGGTACTCGTCGGCGCTCACGTCGAGCGTGACGATCCAGTCATTCGTCGACGTGACCCGGACGCGCGACGTAGGATCGTCGCCATAGCCGCGGCCGGGAATTTCGTAGATGCCGCGCACGCGCTGCCGCAACTCGCCGTTGCTGCGCCGGAACTCGTAGTCCTGCTGCAGGAAGGAGCGGCAGCTCGGCGTGAGGTAGGCGGACAGCGCCTTGAGGTTGCGCGGGTA
>Ga0302250_1001983_pt1 | contig 13695 bp, 15 predicted proteins | sample AAG_RA_Asp_MG_FD_193536 | JGI IMG/M metagenome (GOLD analysis project Ga0302250, IMG submission 193536) | Enriched activated sludge microbial communities from anaerobic digester in WTTP, New Holstein, Wisconsin, United States - AAG_RA_Asp | ecosystem: Engineered > Bioreactor > Anaerobic >... | reverse complement strand
ATTGATAAAAAATTTTGGACAACAGAATGCTATTACTGCTGGGTTGGATTATGCGGAAGGAGATATTGTAGTGATAATGGATTCTGATTTACAGGATAGACCTGAAGATATTCCCAAACTTATTCAAGCATTAGAAGAAAATAAGGCATCAATGGCAATAGCCAAATGGACATCAAGGAAGGATATATTTTTTAAAAGATTTGTCTCTAAACTATTTTATATTGTAAGTAATCGGATTACAAAAATACACTATCAACCGGGTTTAGGTGTCTTTAGAGCTATAAGGGGTGAAGTAGTTCAAGAATTGAGAAAATATAAGGAAAAGACATCTACAACGCTTAGTTTATTATATTGGATTGGAGTAGATTATGTAGCCGTTGAATTAGAAAGAGATGCACGCTTTGCAGGGAAAAGCGGATATAATTTATCTAAGATGATAAAATTAACGATGGATCGGATTTTTTCATTTTCTATGTTTCCTATTAGAGTTTCCATTTATTCTGGATTGGGAATTTCAACTGTGAGTTTTATTCTGGCAATAATCTTTATTATTAGACGGTTTATGAACTTAACAGCTCCTGGCTGGACATCTATTGTTGTTCTGGTACTCTTCCTTTTTGGAATAAATTTCATTTTTCTGGGTGTGATAGGAGAGTATTTGGGAAGAATATTCCTTGAATCCAGGCAGAGGCCTAAATATATTGTTAAAAATGTTATAGGTGATTTATGCAAAAAGTGATAATCTTAGGGGGTATTGGTAATGGTTCTGTAATAGCACAGGCAATTGCCGATGCCAATAGAAGAAATGATAATAATTTGGAGATGATAGGATACCTGAACGATCGGGAAGAGCAAGATTCTCAAATTGAGGGTTACCCTGTTCTGGGAAAATTAACGGATGCTGAAAAATATGCCAAGGAAGGGTATAGATTTATAAATACTATCTATCGGATTGATGGTCAAAAAGAACGACTGGATATTTTTGCTAAACTTGGAATTGGAGATGATAATCTGGCAATATTTATTCATCCGACTGCATATATAGCACCTAATGTTATTATTGAGCCCGGAGTAGTTATTATGCCTTATGTTATGATTTCCGCAGGAGCAAAAATTGGAAAGGCATCCTTAATAATGGTAGGAGCAAGCATAGGGCATAATACGGAAGTTGGGGTTTATAATCATATTGCAGCTCAAGCTGTTGTTGGAGCATATATAAAAATGGGGACGGGTGTTCATATAGGTCTTAATGCTACTATACGAGAGAATTTAGTGTTAGGAGATTATTCTACTGTAGGTATGGGAGCAGTGCTTACTAAAAATACTGGAACCGGAGAAATCTGGGCTGGCAATCCAGCGAAATTTCTAAGGATGGCAGATTGAAAAGGAAACTTGCAATTATTGGGGCAAGTTATTTGCAGAAACCCTTAGTAGAGAAAGCAAGAGAAATGGGGCTTGAAACACATATTTTTGCTTGGGAGGAAGGTGCTGTTTGTAAAAATATTGGGGACTATTTTTATCCTATTTCTATAAGAGAAATTGATACAATTCTGGAGCAATGTAAAAAGATAAAACCGACAGGAATTGTATCTATCGGTTCTGATCTGGCTATGATTGCTGTAAATACTATTGCTCACGAGCTGGGATTGATAGGAAATAGTATAGAAAGTACAGAACTTAGCACTAATAAATATGTTATGAGGTTATGCTTATCTGATGCTGGGATTGAATGCCCCAAGTATGTTAAATATTCAAAAGAGTTATATGAAGATAATTTGAAGGGAATGCATTTTCCGCTTATTGTTAAACCTGTTGATCGTTCTGGAAGTAGAGGAGTGAATTTGGTTAAGAATCAAAATGATTTAGAATCTGCTGTCAAGGAAGCTGAAAATGAATCCCTAAGCGATGAAGTAATAATAGAGGAGTTTATTGAGGGTAGAGAATTAAGTGTTGAAACCATTTCCTGGCAAGGGAAACATTATATACTTCAGTATACGGATAAAATAACTACAGGAGCACCGCATTTTATAGAAATGGCACATCATCAGCCCGCTCTTCTTACAGCAGAGGAAAAAGAACAAATTAATACCTTAGTTTTGAAGGGATTGAATGCGCTAAATATAAATTATGGAGCTTCACATACAGAAATTAAAATAAATGCTAAAGGAGACATTAGAATTATTGAAATTGGCGCAAGAATGGGAGGAGATTGTATAGGATCGGACTTAGTGAAACTGTCCACTGGTTATGATTTTGTTCAGAGTGTAATTGAAATTGCCACAGGTAAATTTAACCGCCCCCAACTTAAGGAAAATAATTATGCTGGAATTCATTATATTTTTCCGAAACCAGGAATTTTGGAGGGGGTTATTTTTAAGGGGGATTCTTATGTTGTAAACCACGAAATTCTTTCTAAGATGCAAGATTTTATTCCTGAAATTAAAGATAGCTCCCAAAGACCTGCATATTATATCTATAAATCTGATCATAGAATTGAGTTTGATCCGGAACAATTAATTTTAATAACAGAAGCAAAAAATGACAATACCTTTTAATAAGCCGTATGCTACAGGCAAAGAACTGGAATATATACAGGATGCTATAAACCGGGGACATATTTCGGGTAACGGGTATTACACCAAGAAATGCCAGAACTATTTTCAGGAACATTATGGTTTCCCAAAATGCCTTTTAACAACTTCTTGCACAGATGCCTTGGAGATGGCGGCAATTTTAATAAATACTCAACCCGGAGACGAGATTATTTTACCCTCTTTCACTTTTGTTTCTACAGCTAATGCTTTTGCTTTAAGAGGGGCAAAACTTGTTTTTTGTGATAGCAGAGCTGATCATCCTGGAATTGATGAAGATAAAATTGAGAACTTAATTACGGAAAAGACCAAAGCAATTGTTCCGGTTCACTATGCAGGTGTAGCTTGTGATATGGATAAAATTATGGCTTTAGCTGAAAAATATAATTTATTTGTTATTGAAGATGCAGCTCAAGCAATAGATAGTTATTATAAAGGAAAACCGTTAGGAGGAATAGGTCATCTGGGATGCTTTTCCTTTCATGAAACTAAGAACATTTCTTCTGGAGAGGGTGGAATGTTAGTGGTTAATGATGACAGGTTTATTGAAAGAAGTGAAATTATTTGGGAAAAAGGAACAAATAGACAGGCATTTTTTCGGGGAGAAATTGATAAATATGGTTGGGTAGATATTGGTTCTTCTTTTTTGCCTTCAGATATGATTGCTGCTTTTTTATGGGCTCAACTGGAACATATTTACGAAATTCAAACCAGGCGTTTAGAAATTTGGAATCAATATAATGAGACCCTTAAACCAATAGCAAATAAAGCTGAAATTCGTCTTCCTTATATTCCTGATTATGCAACTAATAATGCACATATGTATTATATTGTAGCAGAGGGCAGAGGGCAGAGGGTAGAGGGCAGAGGGCAGAGAGATAGAATTATTAAAAAGTTAAAAGATAATGGTGTGCAGGCAGTAATTCATTACCAAAGTTTACATAACTCCAAATTTTATTCATCTCAATCAATGGGAAGAGAATGCCCCCAATCAGATTATTACTCTTTAAACCTGTTAAGATTTCCTTTATATGTAGAAATAAATAAAAAGATTGCAAAGCGAATTTCTAACATACTGATAGATAAAAAGCTTTGATTAAGGTGGATTTATTTATAAAGTTGCAAATTCCTATGCATTATATTTCTCTCATCAAAGAATCAATAAGTACAAGTTTGGAAAGAGCAAATGCAACTATTTTTGCCAACCTGATTGAGGTCTTGAGATTAGGATTTGATCCGGTTTATATTCCTTTTGAAAGACCCAAAAATATCTATGGTAAATCCCGCTGGACTTTTAAGAAAAAAATATCGCCTTTTTAAAGGTACTTTCTATGCCTCTTCTAATTTTCCCATAAAACTGATTTCCTGGATGGGACTGCTTTCCTTTATGCTATCTATTATAGTTATAATTGTCTCCATTATATTAAAGCTGGCAGGACAAGAGCAATTAGGAGGTTTTAAAATACCAGGATGGACTACAACCCTGATTATTATTTCTTTTTTCTGCGGATTAATTTTATTATCTATCAGCATTATAGCTGAATATCTACTTAGGGTCTTTGATGAGGTGAAGAACAGACCTGGATATATCATAAAAAATAATAAATATACTAAGTAAGTAATAAATTGTGCTGTGATTAAATTAATACTAATATTGAAGAGGTTTATATGAAACAATCCAAATGCTATTATGTTATTATTCTATTATTGCTATCTATATTATTTCGCATACCTGAAATAGTAAGAAATCCGTATGCTGTTAGTTATGATTCAAGAGCTTATTATAATTTAGCAGTAAATGTAATTAAAGGTAATGGTTATACAGCTAATATAAAACCACCTTATGAACCATACTTTTGGCGAGAACCTATCTATCCATTGTTTCTTGCCTCATTTTTAGTAATACCTTCGGTCTTTGGTTATAAACCCTCATATATGAAAGAACATAATACAATAGACCCTATAGAATTAATTGGGAAAAGTCATACTGAACCTATGTGGGAGAAATTATATCTTAAAATCATTCAACTATTGCTGGATTCAGTCTCTATTCTCATAATTTATTCAATTATAAAAAATTTCTATCCTCATAATAAAGCATTTATTATTTGTGTATTAACCAGTTTCTTTACTTCTTTCATAGGTCTTTATACTTTGTTACTAAGAGAGACACCGCAGCTTTTTTTGATGATAGCCCTTTCCCTTCTATTGTATAAATATGATAATAATAATAATTATTCTACTATAATATTCATTGGGATTTTACTAGGACTGCTATCTTTGACTTTGCAATTAAATATATTGCTAATTCCGATATTAGTTATATTTATTATCTTATCTAAAATGAATAAAAAGATAATAGCCAAACATATATTATTAATCTTTCTAACTTCAGGATTAATAATAAGTCCTTGGGTAATTCGTTCCTATGTATATACAAAGGATTGGCATGTAATAAAAACCATGGGTTCCAATTTAACAGTTGAACAATTAAATTTTGGACAAGCATTAGCAAGAGCAAAAAAAGCTGGTGCATTAGATAATCATAGCGAAAAGGAATTTGATTATAAATATGTTCATAATTTAAGCCAGAAAGATCAATTTCAAAATGCCTATAGTGGTAAATATGCACAGTTAAGTGATTCATTAAATAAATTATGTAGTGAATATAACAAAGATAAAGATAAAAATATATCAAATAAGATTAAGAAATTTGCTAATAGATTCTTATTTTTATTTGTTCCCAGAATATATTACACTCGTCTATACAGTGGTTTTAAAACCTTTCTTTTTGCTTTTGTAGCAATAATAGGTTTAGTTCCATCCGTTAAGCTTTTTAAGAAATATAAATTTATTTGGCCACTACTAATATTTCATATATCATTTTTCTTTAGTTTTGGAGATGAAAGTAGACGCTTGGTTTATATGCATTATTTTTGGGCAACAATGGCTGCAATAGGTATCATTGAAATATATAATTATATTAAGAATAATCCTACAAGCAAGTCATTGGTTAATTAATCAATAACATAATTGCAAACCTATATATCATTATGAAAATAGTTTGGATTTGTCATTTCTCTAATGAGAAAATTCAGAAGATGCTTAATCCCTGGAGAAAAGTAGCTGAGTTTGCACCTTGGATAACTAATACTATTCCTTTATTTGAAAACCAAAAGGGAATTGAGCTTCATATTGTTGCACCTTATGAATATATTTCAGGGATTAAAGAATTTTCAATAAATGGAGTTTATTATCATTTTTTTAATCCATTCATACCTTTATGTGGAAGACATTGGCCTTGGTTCTTCAAATGGGATTATTGGACTGACTTCAGTAAGAATAAAAAGATTGTAAGAAGAATGGTAGATAAAATTAATCCAGATATTATTCATTTGCAAGGTGCAGAAAATCCCTATTATTCAGTTACTGCTTTGCAATTTGTTGATATATTACCTTTTGTTGTCAATTTGCAAAGAACTTCTTTCGAAGTAAAATTTGGAGAATCAAAATATGGGAAAAGACGAGAATACATAGAGAAAGATATCCTACAAAAATGTAGATATGTAACAGTACGAACTAAAGGTATGATCTCAGATATAAAGAAATTAGATTCTAAAGTTAAAATATATTGGGTTAATTATGGTGAACTACCTTTAGAGCCAATTAATATCAATAAAGAGTATGATATTGTTTATTTTGCAAGGATATGCGAAACAAAAGGGATATATGATTTATTAAAAGTATCACAAATTATAAAAAAATCTATAAGTAATATTCGTATTTGTGTGATTGGTTCTGCTTCTACTTCCTTTCTTGAAAAACTAAAAATAATTGCAATAGATTTAGGTATAGATAAGAATATTGTCTGGAAGGGTTATTTACCTACTTTAGAAGAAGTTCATATTGAAGCATCCAAAGCAAGAATATCTGTTCTACCTACTCACTGGGATGTTATTCCTGGTACTATTACTGAAAGTATGCAGTTGGGTTTACCGGTAGTTAGTTATAAAGCTGGTAGTATACCAGAATTAAATGAAGATAGAGAAAATGTATTATTAAATGAGATTGGCGATATTGAAGGTTTGGCACATAATATAATACGATTGTTAACAGATTATGATTTATATAATACAATGAGGGAAAGAGGAATTGATTGCATAAAAAGAAAATATGATAATAATATAGTTTTGCAACAACATCTTGATTGTTATAAAAATGTTATAGAAGATTTTAAGAGGTTAAAAGTACAATAATGAAAGCAGTAATATTAGCAGGAGGCCTTGGTATTCGTTTAAGACCTTTTACTGAAGTAATTCCTAAGCCACTTTTACCTATTGGGGAGAAAGCAGTTTTAGAAATTCAGATTGAGCACTTACGAGCTAGTGGTTTTGATCATATATTTTTAGCCACAAACTATAAATCTGAATATATTGAAAATTTTTTTGGGAATGGCAGTAAATATGGAGTTAAGCTAACTATCAGTAAAGAAGATAAACCGTTAGGAACCGCCGGTCCCGTAAAACTGCTGCAAAATCAATTAAATGATGAGCCATTTTTAGTAATGAATGGAGATATCCTATCTCAGTTATCATATTCTAAATTTTATAAGTTTGCGTGCTCAAAAGAGACATTATTAACTATCAGCACGAAAGAAATAATTACTCCATTTCAGTTTGGTAATATCTATACAGAAGGTGATTATGTAACGGGAATTGAAGAAAAGCCGGATATTCGAACTACAATATTAGCTGGGATCTATATATTTAAGCCTAAGCTTCTTGACTTAATTCCAGCTAATACTATATATGGAATGGATAATCTTATTAGAGATATGTTAGCAAGGGAGCTACCAATTACCCATTACACAGTTGAAGAATATTGGCTTGATATAGGACAGATTAAAGATTATGAAAAAGCACAAGAAATGTATAACACTCACTTTTAATATAATATCCACAGAATATGTCAAATAAACTTATCATCAAGAACAGTTTCTATCTCTATATTCGCCTTGTTGTATCAATGATCGCAGGAGTTTTTACTTCACGATTTATTCTTATGGCTTTAGGCGCATCGGATTATGGATTATATAATGTAGTTGGTGGTGTTGTTTCATTGATGGCATTTGTAAATACCATTATGATAACTACTACCTACAGATTTATTGCTTATGAAGAAGGAAAGCCCAATGGAGATAGCAATAAAATATTTAATATAAGTTTGAGTATTCATCTACTTCTTTCAATATTATTTGTCATATTAGCTTTAACTGCTGGACTATATTATATTTATCACTATTTAAAAATTCCTGTAGGGAAATTGAATGATGCTGTATTTACCTTTATTTTTTCCATTCTAAATACTGTCTGCATCATTATTGGCACTCCCTTTCAAGGTCTGCTCGTCGCAAAAGAGAAATTTTCTATCACTGTTCCCATTGAAATATCTACTAAAATACTAACTTTATTATTATCCATATTATTAATTTATTTGCCAGGAAATCATTTAAGATATTATGTAATATTTATTACTATAATTCATGCCTTAAATCCCATAATGTATATCGCATATTGTCTGAAGACATATTTTAATACAGTTAAATTGAAATTTTGTAGGGATTGGGAAAAGTATAAAGAAATGCTTGGTTTTACTGGATGGAATTCTATTGAAGTTGCTGCAATTGTAGGAGAAAATCAAGGTTCAGCAATTATTATTAATCGGTTTTTTGGTACTATCTTAAACGCCAGTTTTGGTATTGCCAATCAGTTAAATTCAATTATAAATAACTTCGCTCATAGTTTAGGACAAGCTATATCGCCACAGATAACAAAATGTTATAGTGCAGGAGATCATAAACGAGCAAGTAAATTAGTTATTATATCTTCTAAATTTTCATTTTTTTTAATGGCAATACCTATGCTGCCAATTCTCTTAGAAACTGATTTTATACTTAACACTTGGCTTAAAGAAGTACCTGAATTTACAAAAATATTTGTTCAGGCATTATTAATAAAATCCATAATATTCACAAGTCAATATGGCATTAGTCAATTAGTTGATGCTTCAGGAAATATCAAATTTTTTAAAATAATTAATAGTGGTATTACTCTTATGTGTTTGCCTTTAGCGTTCATTGCCTATAAATTGGGAAATCCGCCTTATGTTATTAGCTATATTTATCTTTTCACTGCTTTGTTAACCTTTATAACGAATCAAATTCTGCTAAAAGTTATTTTAAACTATGACTCAATTGAATTCTTAAAAAGATCTACATTCAAAATACTCCTTATTTGCTTAACAGTAACTCCTCTGTTTGTCCTAAAAAATGCATTTTCTTATGGTTTGTTACGTTTTATTATAATAAGTATTATTTCGGAAATAGTTCTCTTTGCTTCCATATATTTCTTAGGAATGGATAATTCTGAGCGACAAACTATTAAAGGTTATGTAATGCAAGGGATTCATAAATTACAAATGCACCATTCTTTTTCTCCAACCGAGCCATAATCTATATAATAATTATAATTTAGTTTAATAGAATTGATTGAATTTAATAGATTGAGAGGGTTGAGAAGGTTGAGAAAGTTTAGAAAGTTGAGACAGTTTAGAGGGTTGAGAAGGTTGAGAAGGTTTAGAGAGTTGAGAGGGTTAAATTACTTTGATAGCGAAATTGGATTACTATATACATAGATAATTATAAATCCATTAATTCGTGCTAATTTGTGCAAATTCGTGGACAGAGAAAAGGAAGATATGAAAGTTCTTGTTACCGGTGCTGATGGTTTTATCGGTTCTCATCTTACTGAAGCATTACTAAAAGATGGCTACCCTGTAAGAGCTTTAGCTCAATATAATTCTTTCAATTATTGGGGTTGGCTGGAGGATATAAAACCAAGTTCAAACCTGGAAATTGTATGCGGAGATGTAAGAGACCCTAATTATTGTAGAGAAATAAGCAAAGGTATAGATGTTATTTTTCATTTAGCAGCTTTGATAGCTATTCCTTATTCTTACATTGCACCGGAAAGTTATATAGAAACGAATATTAAAGGGACTTTAAATATGTGCCAGGCAGCTAAAGATAATAGAGCGAAAAGAATTTTAGTTACTTCCACCAGTGAGGTTTATGGCACAGCCAAATATGTCCCGATTGATGAAAAACATCCTTTGCAACCTCAATCACCATATAGTGCTAGTAAAATTGGAGCAGATGCAATAGCGATGAGCTTTTATAATACTTTTAAACTTCCTTTAACTATTGTGCGTCCTTTTAATACTTATGGTCCTCGTCAATCTGCTAGGGCGGTGATTCCGACAATTATCACTCAAATTGCTAATGAAAATAAAGAAATTAAGATAGGTGATACTACTCCCACTCGTGATTTCAATTATGTGAAAGATATTTGTAATGGCTATATTTTATTAGCTGAATGCGATAAAGCAATTGGAGAAACCGTAAATATCGGTTCAAATACTGAGATTTCAATAAAAGAATTATTTGCATTGATTAAAGATATAATGCATAGTGATGCTAAATTGGTTACTGAAGAACAAAGATTAAGACCCGAACATTCTGAGGTCTTTAGATTAAGGTGTGATAACACCAAAATAAAAGAACTAACTGGTTATAAACCTCAATATCCCTTAAGAGAAGGTCTCGAAAAAACAGTAGAGTGGTTTACAAATCCTCAAAATTTGGCAAAATACAAACCGGGAATTTATAATCTATAGTCCACTCAAAAAAGGTTGAGAAAGTTGAGAGGGTTTAGAAGGTTTAGATTATGAGAGAATATGGATTTGAAAAATTAAGTGTGTGGCAGAATTCCAGGAAATTGGTTAAACAAGTTTATTGTCTTACAAAACAATTACCTTCCGAAGAGAAGTTTGGTTTAGGTTCACAAATTCAAAGAGCTATCGTGTCAGTTAGTTCAAATATTGCAGAAGGTGCATCAAGATCTGGTAATAAAGACCAAAGTCATTTCTATCAGACAGCTTGTGCAAGGTTGATGGAAGCTCTTTGTCAACTTATGCTTTGTCTTGATTTAGGGTATATTAAAGAAGAGGAATATAACAACATAAGAGAGGCAATTGATAAAATCTCTTATCAAATCAATCAACTTCGCAATTCTGCCTTAAATAAACCCTCTCAACCCTCTCAACCCTCTCAACCAAAATAATATGAACTATCAATCAGTAATCGACTTCATCCGTTCTCTCTATCCAAATAGAGAAATAGTGCCTTTACACGAACCCTATTTTGGTGGTAATGAGAAGAAGTATGTTCTGGATTGCATAGAAAGCACTTTTGTGTCTTCTGTAGGCAAATATGTAGATAGATTTGAAGAAATGATCAGGGATTTTACTGGTGCTAAATATGCAATTGCTACAGTGAATGGAACTGCCGCGTTACATATTGCTTTAAAACTATCGGGCGTGCAACAGGGGGACTTAGTTATTACTCAACCACTTACTTTTATAGCAACTTGTAATGCTATATCCTATTGTGGAGCAGAACCTATCTTTGTAGACATTGATCCTGAGACATTAGGAATGTCTCCTGATTCATTAGAAAATTGGTTAGAAGAAAATGTTGAGTTAAAGGTTGAGAAAGGTTTAGAAGGTTTAGATTCTCAACCCTCTCAACCCTCTAAACCTCCTCAACCATATTATAAATTTACTAAACAACGCATATCTACCTGCGTTCCTATGCATACTTTTGGTCATCCTTGTAAAATTGACCATATCATAGATATTTGTAACCGTTATCATATTCCTGTTGTTGAAGATGCGGCTGAATCCATTGGTAGTTATTATAAAGGACAGCATACGGGAACTTTTGGAAAGCTGGGGATTTTGAGTTTTAATGGTAATAAAACCATAACTACAGGCGGGGGTGGGATGATTTTGACTAACGATGAGGAACTGGGACCTCTTGCTAAACATATTACTACTACTGCAAAAAAACCTCATCCCTGGATGTTTGAACACGATATGATCGGTTATAATTATCGCCTACCAAATATAAATGCTGCCCTGGGTTGTGCTCAGATGGAAATGTTACCGGAGATTTTGAAAAATAAAAGAGAAACAGCTCAAATTTATCAGGACTATTTTAAAAAAATTGCTGATATAGAATTTATTACAGAACCCAAAGAGAGCATTTCTAACTATTGGCTTAATGCTATTCTTTTAAAGAATGAAGAAGAAAGAGATGCTTTACTGGAACAGGCAAATACACAAAAAGTTATGTGCCGTCCTGCTTGGATTTTAATGAATAAACTTACAATGTTTAGCCAATGCTTGAAAGCTGAAATTCCAATATCTGAAGAAATAGAATCTAAATTAGTTAATATCCCAAGCAGTTATCGAAATAACTAAATAGTATATTTTTAATATTTAAATTACGAGGTTGTTATGTTAAAATGTAAGACTATTTATTTAAGACCTATCGAAAAAGAAGATATTCCAAAAAGGACAAAGTGGCTTAATGATGAAGAAATATCCTCTATGCTTGTAATTCAATATCCAGTGTCGCTTATAAGTAGTTATTACTGGCTTAATAAAATACAAGGCGACGAATCAAGGACTGATTTTGTAATATGTATATCTGATAATAATAAAGCAATTGGGGTAATTGGATTAACAAATATATCTAAATTTAACAAAAATGCAGAAATGTATATATATTGGTGAAAAAGATTATTGGGGACAAGGATATGGTAAAATTGCAGTTAATTTATTATTACAATATGCCAAAAGTGTATTAGGATTGAGAAAAATTTATTTATATACTTTGGATATTAATGTTAAAGCTAGATCTTTATATTCTAAACTTGGATTTATCACAGAAGGTAAATTAGTAAAGCACATTTATAAAAATGGTGAATATAGAGATTTAATAATACAATCTATATTTATTTCGAGTTTCAATGAATGATGTTATAATAGTTGGAACAGGTCAGCAATCCAAAGTAATTCATTATAATATAATTTGTCAGAACAAATATAAGATAGCTGGTTTTTTTGATATAGATAACCAAAAATGGGGTGTTGAATATTTAGGTTCAATCATTCTTGAAGGTTATAAAGATTTTGATATATCCTATTTAAAAAAGATAAAAAAGGAAAAGGATATATCTAATTTTTTTATAGCTATTGGAAATATGAAACTAAGAAAAAGTTTATATAATTTTTTTGTTGAAAATGATTGGGAGCCTATTAATATAATACATCCTAATGCTGTTGTTTCAAATTATGCAAAAATAGGTAAAGGAGTTTTAATAGAAGCTGGTTGTCTAATAACTACTAATCCAGTAATTGGTAATAATGTAGTTATAAATACAGGTTCTCAAATTAACCATGATAATTATATTGCTGATCATTCATATATTGCTTCTGGGGTTGTTCTATCAGGAGGTGTTAGTATAGGAGAAAGTACTTTAATTGATGACGGTGTTATTATTACATTAGGAAAAAAGATAGGAAGTAATTGTATAATTGGGGCCGGAAGTATAGTTACAAAGGATATACCTAATAATGTAATCGCTTATGGAAACCCTTGTAGGATAATAAGAAATAATGTTATATATTGATGTTAATAACCTTAAGATTAAAATGGAAAACATAAGTTAAGTAATGCTTGTTAAAAATATTGAAATAACATATTGCGTTATTAGTCGTGATATATATTCGCTTACAATATTAGGTAATTTACCGAGAGAGATGAGTGCATCTCAACCACAAACTATTATCCAAGTCCACCAAATTTAGACCACAAATTTACACGAATTAGCACAAAAAAAGGTTGAGAGGGTTGAGAAAGTTTAGAGAGTTGAGAAAAGAAAAGTGAAAAAATTTTTTTTGTGTTATTTTATGGTCGTAACTTCTTGATAGATGATGACTAGTGTAAATTCGTGTAAATTTGTGGACAAAGAAATTTTTTTTATTTGTCACCGCTATTTCATTTTTGTCACCCTATATAGAAGTGGAGGGACATAAAATTATTATGACCTCAAAAAAAATATTTAAGGAGTCAAAAATGAAAGCGTATGTAAAACTAACCCTTCCCGGTTTCACGGGAAATATGGATGATGTAGTGATA
>Ga0302250_1001982_pt1 | contig 13704 bp, 11 predicted proteins | sample AAG_RA_Asp_MG_FD_193536 | JGI IMG/M metagenome (GOLD analysis project Ga0302250, IMG submission 193536) | Enriched activated sludge microbial communities from anaerobic digester in WTTP, New Holstein, Wisconsin, United States - AAG_RA_Asp | ecosystem: Engineered > Bioreactor > Anaerobic >... | reverse complement strand
ACCGCGAGTGGCTGTTTACCGAGAAGATTGCCGCGTCGGCGTGAACGCTGTCGTGACCGGCATTGTTCTGGGCGGTCCGGTCACTATGGGCGCGGGAAACAGCCGTCTGAGGACGGACTCCTCGAATTGGAGTTCCCGGCGAGGCTGGATGAGGCGTGCCTGACGCGGCCCCGGCTGAAACGCTTCAGGAAGCTGGCCGTGTTTGGCTTCATAGATGTTCTGCGCACGTTCGCGCAATCCCGGTGCCAACGTCTCCAGCCATGCGACAAACAGCCGCTTCCCCTTGGCGAGATTGCATCGGGCGCAAACGTAGACCGCATTGCGGATGGAGTCTTCGCCGCCCCGAGAAAGCGGATCCATGTGATCGAGGTGGTCGGCCCACAGCCCGACGTCGGCATCGCTCCGATCAATAACGTTCGGATCCCGTGCTGCGCCGCAGTAGGGGCATAAGGTCTCCTCGAAATAAAGGGTCCAGCGAAATTCGTACGGCGTCGCGTAATAGCGCCACCACCGACCGAAAATGATCTGCAACTTGCGGGCCTTGGCGCATTCTTCCGCCAACAAGATGTCGCGTGCCTCCTGGGGGGCGATTGTTTTCATTTGACGCGCCGCAGCCGGCCCATGTGTTTTGGCCCACCACGAGCCTCGGTTGGAGTGTCTTTTAGCGGATCAGGGGACGCCCCCAGCCCCTCTTCGAATCTCGCTTGCAGGCCGAGTGCCGATGTTTCGAGATAACGCATGGCGGACTTGACATCTCGCCAGCCGACGTACTCCATCAATTCCTTGAGCTCCCATCCGCTGGATTGGGCCCATCCGGCAAACCCCCGGCGCAGCGAATGACTGCTGTAGGTCTGTGGTGCTTCGATGCCCGCATTCGCGAATAGGAGACGCAACCACGGAACGATGCTGCCGGCGGATAATCCCGTCTCGGCAAGGCGGCCCCAGCGATCGATCCGCCGAAAAACCGGACCGGAGGCGATCCCTGACACGGCAAGCCACCGCTCGTAGGCCGCCACTGGGCACAGACGCGACAGCGCAGGGCACCGGAAAGTACGCCCCGTGATTTCCCGGTCTCCTTTGGAATGCGGGAGATAGCAGGTCAGGCCGATGCCGGATTCAACCACGACGTTTTCAACCCTCAGCCGCGTTAACTCGTCCGAGCGGAAACCACGCCAGAAACCGAGCAGCAACATCGCCTGATCGCGAACTGGGCGCAACGACTGGCTGGGTGCCTGCTCTGGTTTTTCCGGCGAGTTGGCGATTTGTCCATCAAGCCAGGCGGAGACCCTTTGTAGTAGCAGTAGCTCGACAGGACGCGCCTGTCTTTCGGCGGTGTTGTGAGCCGCGCGGATTCCTTTGAGCACGCGGGCGATATGCGGTGATTTGGTTGGATCAGGAAAACCGTGGTCGACGTGCCAGCGCGACAGGCCGGCCAGGCGCGCCTTGAGCGTATTCACGGAAAGCGTGGTGGCATAGTCGGCAAGATAACGTGCAACCGCCTCCGGCGTCGCGGGCAACAAGCCGTGCCACTCCAGCTCGAAATGCCGGATAGCCGACGCATAACTGCGCCGCGTATTTTGACGCTCCGCCAGGCCTAGATAGAGTTCGACGCGGTCCATATATTTTGTTGGTTTCGGCGGGAGGCGCAGGGACGCTGTTGGCGATGTCTGGCGGTGCGCCCCGTCGATGAACGGCCGTTGTTCATCTTTGATCTGAACCTCCACAAGAATGCATGGATTATGACTCCGTTTTCGCTAGGACGGCGCCGAGTGTTGTCTCGTTCGGCGGCATTGAGATAGTGATCGATTGTATCCGCCTTTCGGCCCGGCCCGTTCGGTCAGATTCGCAGACGAACTGGCAGCGACACTTGCGGCTCCAGCGCTTGGAGCACGGCATGTGCATTCAGGATGTCCTGGTGGAGTTGGGCATGCTTGGGAGCATGAACCGTCACCACCAACGCATAGCGGATCGGCGGCGTCCCGGAAGGCGCTGGTCCACCAGCTTCGCGAGCGTTGTAATGCACATCAAAGACGGGTTCGAGCAAGCTGCTGCCGTAATAGCTGTTCTCCGCGTGCAGCACTGTCTCCCACTTCCCCAGATCAGCCCGCAGCTCTGCTTCTGTGCGAAATTCGGCGGCCGGAAAGAACGTCTGTGAAGTGGCCTGCGCTGAACCTTCTTTGCGTTTACTGCTGTTGGGCCGGAAAGTGATTCCGAGGCCGGCTTTGGTATAGGCCCCCGCGTCCTGCGGGTCAACCGGACTTGCGTAACAAAATGTGGCCTTGAGACGAACCTTGCCTTCCAACGGGAAGCTTGGCAGTGGAATCGGCGCGCGTAGAAATTTCCCTGGGCGTAATTCGCCTTGGTAAATGATCCGCGCTTCACCATCGTCGCAGGTGATCAGCCGATTGATATCGGCCGGGACTCTACCCCATCCGACCTGCTCTACGGGATGTAGATCGTCGTTTTCGCATCCGTGGATCAACAACGACTTAATCGTCAGGGGATGAACCGCATCGCCAAGAATGGCCCGGATACCCACGGCTGAACGCAGGGCCAACGGTGCGGCAAAACTGGTGCCCAAGGTGGCTGCAAGACCGGGAGTGCTGCCCGGGGCCACCACATGAAAGTACTCCTTGGGCGCTCCGCCGAACGCCACAATATCCGGTTTTCGACGTCCAGGGCTACGTCCGGGTCCGGTTGCACTATAAGCAGCGCGCCGCCAGTTGGCATTCGTGCGGTCTGCCGCACCGACCGACAAAACATTGACGCTATCAGCAGGCACTTGAATGCGATTGAGTCCTAGCGTGGCATCGCGTTCGCCGTTGTTACCGATGGCAACCGTCATTAATGTCTCGCCGTCGCTCAGGAGACTGTCGATAACTGCCGTCCAGGCATGGACATCCTGATCTTCAATCGGCATGTCCGGACCCAGACTAAGATTGATGAACTGATATTGCCGGGACAAGAGGACGGTTTCGACGTGCCCAAGCGTCCGGTACAGCTCGTATGGATCTTCGCCACCGATTCGCGCGTCCAGCACCCGATGATGGTCGACTGGCGCGTAGGGGCGGTCGGCGGTTCTATCCGGTTCAATGGGGCCGAAAAGCAACGCTGAAGTCACTCCGAGTCCATGTTCTGAGAAATCAGGAACGTCGGCAGCGGCGTCATCCGACAGGAAATAGCGTCGAACATAATCGTCGAGGACATGCACTGCCGGCAGGCCGCCATCGAGCACCGCCACTTTGGGTTCCCGGGACAACGGCTCCGCCCCCGGGAGCCTGAAGGAAACGGCCAAGGGCATACTGCGTGTCAGCGGCCTTGCAGCGCGGAGGTGCGGCATCGGCCGGACGACGCGAACCAACGTGAACTGGGCAAGGTTTTGGAGTCCGGCTACCTCACCCTCAACGGCCATGAAAAGCAGCCGACCGGCGGTAAATTCAAACTCGCCATTGACCGCAAAACCGCAATCCTGCGCATAATCGGCAAACAAGGCCCGCAGATCACTGACTCCCCCATCCGGAGGCAGATGCAAGCCAACCTCGAAAACATGTCCCCCACCCGCATCTTCCAAACGCAACCGATCATTCGGTTCCATGGCCGTGAAAGCTTCGATCTGGGCGAATTGCCCCGCAACGGGGATTTCCTCGCTCAACCCGCGGGCAAAATCCGGGAACCGCTGGAGTGCGGAACGCGTACCGGCCACAAAGAGTTCTGTAGTTTCCGCTTCCCGCGGCGCATTTCGTTTGGTTTGCCGACGAGGTTGAATCCGACGGGTGCAGGAACCGACCGATGTCAATCCCACTTGGTCGAGCAGCAACTTGGGGAAAAAGGTCTTGGCCAGATAAGCGGGATGCAGAACCAGCCGAGCAACCACCAAGTCGTCTGCACATGCCTTGGGGGGCAGTGCTTGAAAGGTTGCGTTGGCCGCCTCGATTTGCGGAACGAGAATTTGTTTGGCTTCTGCCAGCGTGTATGGATGCGCCTTGTCACCGGTTTTTTTCTTGGGCGCTTCGATAGGATACGTTAACAATTCTGCCCGACCGATCAAGTAACGTGTCGCCATTTATTTATGCCCCCTTCCTTGGCGGAGCGACGGCCCCGCATATTTGCGAATCGTGTCTCGGGCAACGCCGGTCATTTGGCTGATCTGCATGTGGGTGTGCTTTCCGGTCTTGGCCAGTTCGATGGCAAGGTTCAGGCGTTCTGCCTTGCTCAATGCCTCTTGTTGTTGGCCGACGGCGCTACCGATGAGTTTTTCGATCGGAGCCGACTGAAGGGCATGTCCACGTCGTAACGCGTTGATGCTACGCTCCACGTCGGACAACGACTGCCCCTGAAAGCCCGCGGACAGCACGTCAATCCAGGGTTTGAAAACCTCCAGATCTTCGGCCAGAAAGCGATTGATTGCGACCATAATAGCCGCCGCGTCCGGAGGATCGAATTTGAGAACCGCGTCGAAGCGACGCCACAATGCCGGATCCACCAGTTCCGGGTGGTTGGTTGCCGCCAGCAACAATCCACTATCCGGCCATTGATCGACTTCCTGCAGAATCACCGTAACCAACCGTTTCAGTTCGCCGATATCCGAATCATCATTGCGCCGCTTCGCAATTGCATCGATTTCATCGAGTAGCAAGACTGCCGAATGCTTTTTGGCGTGATCCAAAGCTGCCCGCAAGTTATTACCGGTCTTGCCAAGCAGACTACTCATTACGGCGGTCAGATCTAGGACCCACAATGGTTGCCCCAGGGCGCTGGCAATCCACCTGGCCGAGAGGGTTTTACCGACACCGGGCGGACCGACCAAGATTGCTGAGCGCGTCGGGCTGATGCCGCGGGCGACTAATCGATGGCGTTCGTGGCGTTCACGGATGATGGCGCTGATAGCTTCTTGACTGCTTTCGGAAAGAATGGGGGGTGCCAGGTATTCTCGATCATCAAAGACACGGATCAGCGCTAGACGGGAGTCTCCGTCGACGGGGAGCGGCGCCTCTGCAGATTCGATCGCGGCGGGCATGTCACGGCGCAGAACAGAAGAACCCACAGAACGGGCTTGGGAGGCTTTCAGGGATTGGTCGAGGCGGGCGGCTAGTTCGGGGCGCTGTTGTCGATACTTGCGTACCAAGCGCGCCAGGAACAGACGGGTATCCTCATGGGCGGCCCCGGCGGCCAACCGGGCAAGATTGGCGAAATCGTTCTCAATATTCTCTAATTCGCCAGATGTTTTCATTTTACCGCCTTAATAAGCTAACAAACACCGTTTTTATTATGGCGAATATTATGGCGAAACATATAACTTAGTCAATGAGGTTAGTCGCTCGACTCTGCCACGCTGGGCCTGGGGGCTTCAATTTATGGGGTAATAACCATGCAAATTGGACACACTGATAGGGTGCGGTCATTTACTTCCCTTGCCATGGCCCGTTTCATTCATTGCTTGCTGCTCAACAGACGTCAGCGTCTGAATGAAGTCATCGGCATTTTGATAACCTACGATACGTGTGCTATCGATTTCATCGCCCTTGCTGTCAAAAAATACAATACCTGGTGGGCCGAAAAGCTTGAAGCGCGCGAGAAGAGCCTTATCCTCCTCAGAATTGGCTGTCACATCAGCTTGCAACAGAGTCCATCTGGAAAGTTTTTGTTGTACCCGAGCATCTGAGAACGTGAATCGCTCCATCTCCTTGCATGATACGCACCAGTCAGCATAAAAATCGAGCATCACAGGCTTGCCGGCCGACTTGATACGCGCATCAAGTTCGGCCACTGAACGAACGCGTTCAAAGGGCAGTCTTTTGACGTCGCTGAGTGCCCCGCTCCGCAGTCCAGCAAGCGGCTGCAGTAAGTCGTTGGCTCCAGATAGCACCCCCACCAACATGGCAGCACCGGTGATCAGCATTACCATGCCGATGCCTTTCCAAAAACGTGTCCAGCCCCTAGCATGTGATGGCAATGGATCAATGGCATTAAGGTAGATAGCTGATACGATCAGCAGCATCGCCCAAGCGGCCATTTGTACGGCAAGCGGAATGACCGGCGAGATAATCCACAGCGCTGTTGCCAGCAAAATGACGCCAAAGGACTTCTTTACTGCCTCCATCCAAGCGCCGGATTTTGGCAGCAACGTTCCTGCCGAGAGTCCAACGGCGAGCAAGGGTACGCCCATGCCCAGCGCCATACAGAAAAGAGCCATTCCACCGAGCAGCGCATCGCCGGTCTGACCGATATAGAGCAGTGCACCGGCCAGCGGTGCGGCGACGCACGGACCGACGATAATCGCAGACAGAGCGCCCATGACGGCGACGCCTGGTAATGATCCACCCTTGAAATGCGAAGCTCCCTCCGAAACTTTGCTTTGCAAGAACGTTGGTAACTGCAATTCGTAGAAGCCAAACATCGAGAATGACAGCGCAGCGAAGATCAATGCAAAAACACCGAGAACCCACTGGTTTTGCAGCGCCACGGAAAGCAGCGCGCCAGTCAGCCCGGCGGCAATTCCGGCTGCCGCGTACGTCGTTGCCATTCCGAGTACGTAGGCCAGCGAAAGGGCAAGGCCGCGCCTATGCGAGACGCCATACCCGTTACGACCAGAACCGACGATGATTCCGGAAAGGATCGGAATCATCGGAAAGACGCAGGGCGTCAGCGAGAGCAGCAGGCCAAAACCGAAAAAACTGGCGGCCACCAGCCACATATTGGCGTTTTCCAGCAGTTGTGCGATGCGGCCAGATTCATCGAAGGCGGGTACTGGAACAGGTATAGCAACCGTAGCAGAATCCGAATCGGGCAAATCAAGGCTGACTGTCTGCTTTTGCGGCGGATAGCAGACGCCGATATCGGCACAGCCTTGCGAGATGACATTCAGCGTCAGCGGCAATGGGCCGCTGCTATTGTGTTCGACTGGCAGGCGGATTAATGCTTCCTTGTAATGGACTTGGACCTTGCCGAAGGTATCGTCGTCTTTCTCCTTGCCTACCGGGAGAACAGGCTTGCCGAACTGAACGCTCGTGGGTTCGGCAGTGAAGCGAAACTTGTCCCGATACAGGTAATAGCCCTTGGCGATTTCGAAACGGACCTCGACCGTTCGTTTGTCAAGCGCACGAGCCGTGGGTTTGAAAGCCACATCTGGCGGCAATAGGTCTTGTGCAGCATTAGCAAAACCCAAAAGCACGAAGAAAAAACAAATGCAGTGAAATAATCGAAATTTCATCTTGGAATCGTGTTTACATCCAGGGGGTGGCGGCAATGCTGATGTGATGGTCGGGCAAGAACCATGAAGGCGACGGAACTACAAGCACCATAGTTCCGCACGAGGATAGAGTTAGCTTGAAGGGAACCAGGCCAGGAGTCCTTTTTGTAACGCATGGCTGGCAACATGGTAGTAAGCGATATTGCGACGCATGAGCAGATCGCCGGGATCTACCACGACTTCACGAACGGATCCAAGCGCATCCTCATGTCGACGCATGGCCCGCCGAGGGCTCAGGATGGCAAGGCTACGGCCGTCAAATAGACCGAGATGCTGGTAGTTGCCGATCAACGCACGACCACGGGCAGTACCGTCGCGAAGCACGTTGCGGCCGAAGAACACCGAGGTGTAATCGAAATTTAGCAACCCAAGCAAGGTGGGGGCTAGGTCAATTTGGCTTGCTAACGTGGAGACTTCGCCTGGTTCAATCAAACCCGGCGCATAGATGAAGAGCGGAATCTGGTAATTGACGACCGGCAAATCTTCCTTGCCAGCGCTGCCCGCCGTGTGATCCGCCACAAACACGAATAGCGTCTGCGAGAACCAGGGCTTCTTCCGGGCCTGCTCGAGAAACTGTCCGATCGCGTAGTCCGTATACTTCACAGCTCCTTCACGCCCGACACCGGAAGGAATGTCGATGCGACCTTCCGGGTAGGTGTAAGGACGGTGGTTGGAGGTGGTCAGCAATTGCAGGAAAAAGGGCTTTCCCGTCGCATGGTCGGCATCGGCCACCTTCAGTGATTGCTGGTAGAGGTCTTCATCGGACATACCCCAGGCATTCTGGAAAGTCATCTCATTCTTCGGCACGCTGCTCTGATCAACGATGCGATAGCCATTGCCGCCGAAGAAGGTGTTCATGTTGTCGAAATAGCCGCGTCCGCCATAAAGGAATACGCTGTCGTAGCCCTTGGCGCTGAACTGGTTCCCCAGGCTGGCGTAACCGGCTTCGCGGCCGATACGCTTGACGATCGACCGACCAGGAGTCGGCGGGATCGACAAGGTGATAGCCTCCAATCCACGGTCGGTACGGGTACCAGTAGCATAGAAGTTGCCAAAGAACAGACTTTGCTTGCGTAACGCATCGAGATTTGGAGTCAACCCTCGCTTGTCGCCAAAACTGCCAAGATATTTGGCACTAAAACTTTCGATAGTTACCAGCACGACATTCAGCCGTTGTAACGCTCCGGGGTTGTCGATCACCCGGCGAATGTCTTCCAGGTCGCTGCCGATGAAACGTGCGTCCGGTTCCTCGATTTCATCGCGCAGCAGCCCGGCCACCTGGTTCTCCGGCAAGTTGGCGTATAGCTGTTGATAGTCCAGTTCGTTATTGCGGAACGCTGCAAAAAACTGATAAGGGCCATTACTGGCCAATTCACGTTGATAGGCATTTCCCCCAAAGCCGCGCGGAGAATCTTGACCGAGTACGGCGTAGCCAATACCAGCCATCAACAACAGGGTGGTCACTCCCAGCCAAGCGCTGGACTTCGCCAGCGCCGGAGCCGCCAGCGCCTCCTTGAGCGGCTTTTGGAGGCCAATGCCAACTCCCATGGCCAGGATGGCTAGTCCGGCCAGTATCGGGTAAATCGGATACGACTCGAGAATGTTATCGATGACCTCCTTCGAGTAGATCAGGTAATCCACCGCGATGAAGTTAAAGCGCACGCCAAACTCTGCCCAAAACAGCCATTCCGCCACCGCCGTGAATAACATGACAAACAGGAAAATAACAATCAGGATACGCAGTGCACATTGGTGCCATTCCCGTTGCCAAAGCCTGTTTGGGCACAGAAATAAATAGATGGATAGCGGCAAGGATGCATACAAGAGAAAACCCAAGTCGTATGCGAAGCCGACTCCATATAGGCGCAGCAGGTCTAATAACCCGAGCTCAGCTTCCGCCAGGTGCGTGACGAGCAGTACGCTGCGCGTCAGAAGAAACACGCACAGCCACGCGAGCAGAACGATGGACAAATAACGAAACGGGCTGGTCCGGACAAGAGGCATTTTTAAGGTCCTGATAAGCAACTCGCCTGGCGCATCGCCGACAAAACGGCATCACGAGAAAACTCCGGCGACGGTGCGGTTTTTTAGACTCGAACTCGCTCTGGTACTGACTGTAAGGGTTCATTCTCGAGAAAGCATCGGGGACATCCGGCTCCCTTGATCATTGATATGCGGTGCGTATTTCGTTTTCTACCTGCACTCTTAACTGATTCGGCCCGAATTCGGTCAGAGGTTTTCCATTGATAAAAAACGAGGGGGTCTTGTTGACCTTCAAGACGGCCAAATCCTTGGCATCCTGCTTGAGCAATGCGTCGATCCGCGGATCATTCATGTCTTGCTTGGCCTTCTGGATATCCAGCCCGGTTCCACCTAGGTAATCCCAGACCAACTGAGGCTTCGGAGTCCCGTGTTCGGCCCAGGTCGCCTGGTTGGCCAGGATGGCTTCGAGCGATTTCCAGTACATGTCTTGTCCCTGCATGCGGGCGGCTTCCAGTACCTTGACCACGTAATTGGAACCCTCATGAAAAGTTGCATACCGCAAGGTCAGGCGCAGCTTGCCGTCATTGGCGCGCATCAGCGACTTGACGTAGGGATACATCATCCGGCAGGCCTCACAGGCGGGGTCGAAGAACTCGACGAGCTGAACTTTGGCGGATTCCGTCCCCAGTGAGGGCGACGCGGCACGAATAAACACCGATTCTGCCGCACCGGCCAGCTGGCTGATTTCCTTGGCCTGCTGCGCCTTGTAATAGTAGGCGCCGCCGCCGAATGTCAGAGCAACGACGAGGGCGGATGCGATAACGAGAGTGGATTTCTTCATGACTTGAGACCTTTCCGCACCGCCAGCAGCAGTGCAACGATAAGCGTGAATGCGAAGAGTGACAACAGCGGGATGGTGACAAAACTGAACAGTTCCAGTTTCACGTCGGCACACGACACCCCTTGCGTGCAGGGCTGCATGCTCTTCGGAATGAAACCCAGATAGAGCAGGCAGTGGTACAACGCGAAGCCCCAGCCGGTCACCGCGATCGGCAAGGCATAACGTGCACAGCGGACATCGAAGGGAAACAGGCCGACCGTAAAGATGAACAGCAACGGGAACATGAAAATGCGCTGGTACCAGCATAGAACGCAGGGTGTACGGTCCATCACCTCGCTGAAAAACAGACTGCCCAGCGTAGAGACACACGCAATCAGCCAGCACAGGAAAAGCATGTTCCAAAGCGCCGGTTTGCTCGTTTCTGAAGTCATGATTTATCCAGTTTGCTGAGCATCGAAAATTCCGAAGCTACATCGCGTGACAAGGTCTCCATCAGGCGTTTGGTAGTGGACGACAACGGCAATCCTCCGCCGTATTCGATCAGCTCGATAAGCCAGGCGTGGTTGCGCAGCATGGCGCGCACGTAACTGGCATCGTCCTGGGGAACAATGGCCAGTCGCGTCACTGACGTGGGCTTAATGCGGCCCAGTTTGTTCAGTTGCTCAATGGGTTTGCGACGCGCGCTGATTTCCTTGCGGGCGAAGCGTTGCAGGCGGGGTTCGGTCCCGCGGTACTGTTCCGATGTAGCGACGGCGTGTTGCAGCGTGATGGAAACGGCTTGGATGAGATCGCCTTCCGTTTTGAGCGAGACCGGTTGGTCCAATATATCGCCCTGTGCGCCCATGCTCGTCATCAGGCCGGCAACCAGCGCCAGGCGCAGACGGCAAGAATTCATGATTTCGCCTCCTTGTTCGGGCGCTGTTTTATCTCGACGATTTGTAGCGGGCGTTGCCTCGTCCGTTCCGTCATGCCGGCCAGAAGAAGCAGGGCTGCACTGCTGACGATAAAAATGTCCGCCAGGTTGAATGCCGGCCAGTGCCAGCCCAGCCAATGAAAATCCAGGTAATCTACCACCGCCCCGATACGCACGCGATCGATGACGTTGCCCAGCGCGCCGCCGATGAGTCCGATGTAGGCCGCTGTTTCGAGCCGGCTGCGCACACCACGCCACAAGGCGAACGCCAGGAACACACTGACCGCCGTTCCCAGTCCGACGAAGAGGTAGCGTTGCCATCCGCCGACATCGGCCAGAAACGAAAAGGCAGCGCCAGGATTCAAGACATGAACCAGGTTGAAAAACGGGGTGACTTCGAGGCTGGTGCTTAGCGGCATCAATACCTGAACGGCGTATTTGGTGGCTTGGTCAAGGCTGACCAACGATGCGGCGAACAGGTACCAGACACCCACAAGCGGTTTTGAGGAAAAAGTGTCGAACATGACGTGATAGATGAAGTTCCAGATGAGGTCTTTGCCCCCGCGCAAGCTACCCTTCAAAAAAGAAGGATTTTTCGCAGGAGCATTCAGGTCAGTTAACCGCAGGCCTTACCGCACTGGCTGCAAAACTTGCTGCCCCCCGGCACGGATGTTCCGCATTGGACACATTTGACCGGCATCAGCGAGGTTCCGCATTGTTGGCAGAATCGCGCGCCACTGCCGTTTGCCGTCTGGCAGTTGGAGCAGTTGACCGTCCCCGCAAAACCCCCAGGACTTTTACCCTCGTGGCTTCCGGAAGGCATGCCGTTGCCACAATTTCCCGGGGCGCCTCCGCCATGCCCCCAGCCATGGCCATAGTCATGACGTGGGCGGTGGTGATCGTCATCGTCATGATGCCCACCACGGCGGCCATTTCCGTGATGGCCGCCCAACAACATATCAAATAAGCCCATAATCTCTCTCCATTGCAACGTCCAAAAGCGGCAGGAGCGCGCTCGTGCCGGACAGGTTCTTTTACTTGCGCAACAAGCGCAATCCGTTGAAAACAACCAGCAGACTGGCCCCCATATCGGCGAACACGGCCATCCATAGGGTGGCATGTCCGCTCAAGGCCAAGCCGAGGAAGACGACCTTGATGCCCAGCGCCAGGGTGATGTTCTGTTTCAAGATCGACGCCGTTTGTAGGCTCAGGCGGATGAAGCGCGCCAGTTTGCGCGGATCGTCGTCCATGATGGCGACGTCTGCCGTTTCCAATGCAGTGGCCGTGCCGGCCGCCCCCATGGCAAACCCGATATCGGCGCGTGCCAGTGCCGGCGCATCGTTTACGCCGTCACCGACCATGCCGACTGCGCCGTGCCGCTTCTTTAGTTCGGCGATGAGCGTTTGCTTGTCCTCCGGCATCAGATTGCCACGGGCGTCCTGTATGCCGACCTGATCGGCAATCACCCGAGCCGTCGCCGGATTGTCCCCGGTCAGCATGACCGTTTCGACCTGCAGCGCCTTGAGCTCCGCCACCGCTTGCACGCTTTCCGGCCGCAGCGTGTCGGCCACGGCAAAAATCGCCACCGGTCCGGCCGGCGCGACCAGGACAACGGCCGTTTTGCCGGCCTGCTCAAGAACTTCAAGCTGTTTTTCCAACGCCGTGGAACAGACGCCCAGTTCTTCAACCAGACGGTGATTGCCCAACACCCATTCCTGGTCTTCGATGACTCCCCTCACGCCGCGCCCATGGAGCACACGAAAGTCCTCGGCGGGCAACAGGGCGACTTCCGGTTGGCGTTCGCGCCATCCATTGACCAAGGCACGCGCCACCGGATGGGTGCTGTGTTCGTCCAGGCTGGCGGCTATCAGCAAGGCGCGTACAACGGACATGTCGCCGAGGGGCGTGGCATCGGTCAACGCGGGTTTACCCTGGGTCAAGGTGCCCGTCTTGTCGAGCGCCACCGCTTTCAGTTTTCGGCCGCCTTCGAGGAATACGCCACCCTTGATGAGAATGCCGTGTCTGGCCGCGGCCGCTAGACCACTGACCACCGTCACCGGCGTCGAGACCACCAGGGCGCAAGGGCAGGCGATGACCAGAACGACCAAGGCCTGATAAACCCACTCGCCCCACGTCCCGCCGAACAGCGGTGGACCGAGTCCGGCCATCAGGACGGCCAGGGCCACCACGGCCGGCGTGTAGTAGCGGGCGAACTGGTCAACGAAGCGTTGCGTCGGCGCACGCTGGGCTTGTGCTTCCTGGATGGCCGTGGCAATGCGCGCCAAGGTGCTATGCCCCGCCTCTGCGGTGACGATCGCCTCCACCACCCCATCAGTGACGATGCTGCCCGCGTAGAGCGGATCGCCCACTTGCTTGTCTACCGGCAGGCTCTCCCCGGTAATGGGGGCCTGATCGAGTGCAGCATGGCCGGCATCGACACGGGCATCGAGCGGTACACGGGCACCGGTACGCACCCGGATGCGCGCACCGATGACGACGTTGGCCAGCGGTTGCGCCTGCCAGCCGTCGGAGGTTTGCACCTCGGCGGTTTCCGGGGCGAGCGCGGTCAGCGAGCGGATGGCGTTGCGTGCCCGCTCCAGCGACAGCGCTTCGATAGCCTCGGCAACAGCAAAGAGAAATACCACCATCGACGCCTCCGGCCATTTGCCGATAATGACCGCGCCGATGACCGCCAGGGACATTAAGAAGTAGATGTTG
>Ga0302250_1001980_pt1 | contig 13705 bp, 13 predicted proteins | sample AAG_RA_Asp_MG_FD_193536 | JGI IMG/M metagenome (GOLD analysis project Ga0302250, IMG submission 193536) | Enriched activated sludge microbial communities from anaerobic digester in WTTP, New Holstein, Wisconsin, United States - AAG_RA_Asp | ecosystem: Engineered > Bioreactor > Anaerobic >... | reverse complement strand
AAGAGGCTTCTGATATTGAAGAGTATAAAGGGCTTATACGCCTTATTGATGCTCATGTTGAAGGATATGGTGGAGCAGGGCAGAGACTTGATCTTTCATGGTTTGAACATGCAGATTGCGAAAACATTATTTTAGCAGGAGGGCTCAGTCCTGAAAATGTTGAACAGGTCAAGCCTTTAGGTTTTTATGGTCTAGATGTGAGCAGTGGTGTTGAGAGGGCAAAAGGTCTTAAAGATCACGAGAAAGTGGAGATGTTTTTAAAGAGAGCAAAAGCGTGAGAGCCCTTGATAGCTACATTTTTAAAATGACTCAAAAGCCTATTTTCCATAAAGAGTTTTTTGCGAAGATGCACACGTTTAAAGAGCTTGAACATGTTGATGTTGAAGATCTTTCTATGCTGAGGCTTTTAGGACTTCCTATTACAAAATATAACAATTATGCGTTCACACTAGAAACACTGACAACACCGATTATGCAGGGTAAATTTTGTATTGTTGATATCGAAACAAACGGCAGTAAGCCACTCTTAAATCAAATCATCGAAATTGGCGCTGTAATGATTGAAAATGGCAAAGAAGTAGGTGAGTTTTCATCTTTAGTCAAAACCGACATCTTACCCGATAGCATCGAACAGCTTACGGGCATAACACTTTCTGAACTTCAACATGCACCTTCTCTTAATTCTGTTTTAGAAGGTTTCCGCCTTTTTATCAAAGATGCTGTTTTTGTTGCGCATAATGTCAATTTTGACTACTACTTTATCTCTCACAATTTAGAAGAGGCAGGCTTTGGACCATTGCTCAATCGAAGACTCGATACCATAGATTTGGCGCGTAAATGTATAGAAGCCCCCAAATATGGGCTTAGCTCATTAACTGAACATTTAGGCATCGCATTTGAAAATCATCACCGTGCATTGTATGACGCCAAAGCAACAGCGCAGGTTTTTTTTAAAGCATTGGAAAATATACCTGAAGAGGTACAGAGTGTTGAGCAATTGATCGCTTTTACCAAGCCTCAAAATCAGAGAAAAAAGAAAGAGAAAACTAACAGATCTACGACTACTGGTACATCGCTTTAAATTTTACGTAATTAGCAGCTGATGCATAAAGCGATGCTACCTCTTCATCACTCAGTTCTCGTACTACTTTGGCAGGATTTCCCATAATGAGTGATTGTGGGGGAAAAATTTTGTTTTTTGTGACGAGTGAATTTGCTCCAACGATGGACTCTTTACCAATGATAGCACCATCAAGTATCGTAGCACTCATCCCAATCAAACACGCATCTTCGATCGTGCATCCATGAAGCATAACACGATGTGCTATAGTCACATCATCACCAATGATTGTGGCAAAGCCATCGCTACGGTCTTCTTTTTTAAAGTGTGTGACATGAATCATGCTAAGGTCTTGGATAGAGGTTCTTTTACCAATTTTAATGGAGTTTACATCGCCTCTGATGACGCATCCAAACCAGACAGAACTCTGTTCGCCGATGGTAACATCGCCGATGATATCTGCACTTGGAGCAATAAATACATCAGAAGCGATAGAAGGCTGTACGCCTTGAAACTCCATAATCATCAACTCTCCTTGAAAAGACGACGTGCGAGTTTTTCTGCTTTATGAGAGCTGGTATCTTTCTTTTGTGCTTTATAGATTTTATTCATATAATCTTCTAAAACCGTATGGTTGTTGATGGCACGCTCATCAGTCGGTATAACTTCTGTGTATTCGCCATCACTTCCAAGTGTCCAGCTAAGGACATTGTCATTCAGCTGTAGCTGTAAAATCTCAAAGAGTTTTTGCTGCAATGCTTTATCAAAAATAGGTGTCATAAGCTCTAATCTTCGCTCTAAATTACGAGGCATCCAATCCGCACTTGAGATAAACGTTGTGGTTGGATCGCCATGTTTAAAGTAGAAAATACGAGCATGTTCTAAGTACTTACCGATGATAGATTTTACGCGAATATTTTCACTAATACCCTCAACACCAGGTCGTAAACAACAGATACCTCTAGCGATAATATCGATTTGAACTCCTTGCATGGAAGCATTGTAGAGTGCTTGAATAACATCGGAGTCTACCAGAGAGTTCATCTTAACGATAATACGACCTTCCGTGCCATGCTTTGCTTCATTGTTGATTAGGCTGATAACTTTAGGCTTAATCTGCGTTGGTGACATTGAAAGTGTGTCAAGTTTTTTATGCTTCGAAAAGCCTGATAAAATGTGAAAGAACATCGTACCATCTTTGGCAAAATCTTCTTTGCAGGTAAAAAAGCTGGTATCGGTATAGACACGTGCCGTTGCTCCATTGTAATTACCTGTACTAAAGTGCATGTAAAATTTAAGCTTGCCGTCTTCTTCTTGACGAATGACTTGAGCGATTTTTGCGTGAACTTTAAAACCAGTGATACCATAAACTACATGTGCACCCGCTTGTTCTAGCGCTTTTGCCCAGTGTAGGTTGTTTTCCTCATCAAAACGTGCTTTAAGCTCTACAACAGCGGTGACTTGTTTACCATCGTTTGCAGCGTCAATGAGGGCTTGAACAATCTGTGAGTTTTTCTCAACACGGTAAAGTGTCATACGGATAGAGACAACTTTTGGATCTTTTGATGCTTCACGAATGAGTCTAAGAACAGGGTCAAAACTCTCGTATGGATGAAAGAGCAGTACATCGCCTTTGTCGATCACTTTAAAGACAGATTCATTGGTATCAAACGGAGGTAAGACTTTTGAATTATACGGTGGCAAGGCAAGGTGCGAAAAGTCTTTATTGCCTACGATTTGCCATAAGGCTCCAAGGTTAAGTGGAATTTTATAGGTATAAATGTCTTTAAAGAAAATCTGCATATGAGAATTCAAGAAATTAAGCAGATCTGGGTCTGTTCCTTCTTGAATGTTTAGGCGTACAAATGCTCCTTTACGGCGCAGTTTTAAGCCTTGCTCCATGATCATCATAAAATCATCTGCTTCTTCTTCTTCGATGACCATATCGGCATTTCTGGTAACTCTAAAGGCAGCAGAAGCGACGAGTTTATATCCAGGGAAGATTTCTTCCGCATGTTTTCTTACAATAGTTTCAATAGGCACATAGGTGTTGTCCCCTGCTTGAAAAAAGCGTGGAAGCACACGTGGAATACGAATCATTCCGTACTTATAATTACTTTCTTCTTCACTCTCACTGTCTTGAAGTTTAACTGCTAGAGAAAAACTTAAATTGTTAAGATGTGGGAAAGGATGCGTCGCATTTACCGCAATCGGAACAATGACAGGTAAAATATTGGAAAAGAAATAATCATCAGAAAGTTTTGCCAAAGCGGGGCTTAGATCATCATAATCCGTGATAAAAAGATTCTCTTTTTCAAGGTCTTTAACGATCTCTTCGTAACTGCTTTGGATAACCTCTTTTTCACTTGCAAGGTAGGCTCTGATTTCTCTTAATTGATCAAGGGGTGTTTTTTGATCGGCGCCAGTTTCAATAACACCAGCACTAAAGAGTTGTTTAAGTCCTGCAACACGAATCATATAAAATTCATCAAGGTTGGTTGCATAGATGGCTAAAAATTTGAGTCGTTCAAAAAGAGGTAACTCTTTTTTAAGAGATTGAGTAAGGACTCTGGTGTTAAATTTGAGCCATGAAAGCTCACGATTGAGGTATAGACTAGAGTCGGTTAAATCAGGCACATTTTATCCTTCATTACGAAATAAATCTAATTATTTTATCAGAAAAAAGTTATAAAAAGGTAACGCGTTGTGATTAATTAAGCATAATTTGAAAAAAGAGGAGTTGAGTTGTCATTATTGGCAGATGAATAGCTTTTTTGTTTGGCTGAAAGTTCAGCTTGTTGCAGACGTGACATTTCTAATCGAGCCATCATTTGAAGCATGGAGGCAGTTGAAGCCACTTGATAGTCTGTAGCACTTGGATCAGCGGGTGCGAGTGCTGCGGCACGCACGGTTTGCATTTTTGTAACCGTATTTTCGGGCGTACTACCTTCTGACGTATCGATACCAACTTCACCTCCAACGGCATAGAGCCTTTTATCGGGTGCTTGTACATACGTAAAAACGGCGCTACTGCGAATGACTCCACCACCAGCGGCGATATGAGCGCTCTCATGCGCACGTACAGCGGTATCTGTTGCTTGAAGTTCAGCAACTAAAGCTTTTTGTGAAGCGGTCAGTTCTTCGCTATTTTTCTCTTTTTTTTGGGACGAAGAAGTTTGTGTTGTATTGTTAGAAGAAAGGTGGGTGTTGTTGATGTGTAAATAAGAGGCGTTTAAAAAGCTATCTATTTGCATAGTATTCTCCTAAAACGGCTCTATTTTACTCCAAAAATTCTTTATTATGGAAAAAAAGTTACATCTTCTTTAATTTTTCAATTTGATCGCGTAATTTTGCTGCTTTTTCGAACTCTAAAATCTTTGCAGCTTCATGCATTGCTTTTGTAAGTTCAGAAATAATTTTCTTTTTCTCACTTGGTGGAATTTTATCTTTTTTATCAAAGGTGTTATAAATATCTGCATGTTCTTCAAGTTTGAGATTTTCATCCATTTTGCGAGTGGTGCTGGTTGGTGTGATGCCATATTCTTTATTGAATGCTTCTTGAAGGGCACGCCTTCGCATTGTCGTTTCAATGGCTTTTTGCATAGAGTCGGTAATCTTCTCCGCAAACATAAGCACTTTACCGTTTAAGTTACGCGCTGCACGCCCCATGGTTTGGATGAGGCTGGTTTCTGAACGTAAAAATCCCTCTTTATCGGCATCTAAAATAGCAACAAGTGATACTTCTGGCAGGTCAAGTCCTTCACGAAGGAGGTTAATACCTACCAGTACATCAAACTCACCAACACGCAAAGAGCGGATGATTTGGTTGCGCTCAATAGCATCGATGTCAGAGTGCATGTATTTGATCTTGATGCCTAAATCTGCGTAATAGCGTGTAAGCTCTTCCGCCATTTTTTTGGTCAGTACTGTGACAAGTACTTTTTCATCTTTTGCGATGACCTCTTTGATTTTGTCAAAAAGTGTTTCGACTTGATTTTGGCTGCTTAAAATTTCTACTTCTGGGTCTAAAAGTCCTGTAGGGCGGATGATTTGTTCTGCAGTATTTTCACCACTAAGTTCAAGTTCAAGCTCTTTAGGTGTCGCGCTGACAAAAAGATAACGTGGAGCTTTATGAATGAATTCATCAAACATCAAAGGACGGTTATCTAAGGCACTAGGAAGACGAAAACCATACTCAACAAGTACTTCTTTACGGCTACGATCGCCTGCAAACATTCCTCTAAATTGAGGAAGACTGACATGGGATTCATCGACAATGACAAGATACTCTTTGTTCATTGCTTCAAAGTAGTCAAAGAGTGAGTAGGGCGTACCACCAGGTTCAATACCTGTAAGATAACGAGCGTAGTTCTCTACACCTTTGCAGGCTCCTGTACTTTGAAGCATTTCCAGATCAAACTCAACGCGTTGTTTGAGACGTTGGTACTCGACCAGTTTGTCCTCTTTTTTGAAGTATTCCAGACGTTCATCAAGCTCTTGCTCAATCAGTTTAATGGCCTTTTGAAGCCTCTCATGTCCAACGATAAATTGATTGGCAGCATAAATGACAACTTTGTTCAGATTTTGCAACTTTTTGTTGAGAAAAACTTCAAAGTAATTAATGCTCTCGACTTCATCACCAAAAAATTCGACACGGATGGCTTCTTCTTCACTGTAAGCAGGATAGATGTCGATGACATCGCCACTGACACGAAAACATCCTCGATCAAAAAATGCATCATTGCGTTTATAACCCATATCAACAAGGCGTAAAAGAAGCTTCTTTTGGTTGATGCTTTCACCCTTTTCAATGACTTGTACCATCTCTTTATATTCACTTGGGTCACCCAATCCGTAGTTTGCAGAAACGGAAGCAACACAAATGACGTCATCAAAGCTGAGGAGTGATGCTGTCGCACTAAGACGTAAACGCTCCAATTCTTCATTAATGGAGCTGTCTTTTTCAATAAATAAATCACTGCGTGGAATATACGCTTCAGGCTGATAGTAATCGTAGTAACTTATAAAATACTCCACATGATTTTTAGGAAAAAAACCCTTAAATTCACTGTAAAGTTGCGCTGCAAGGGTTTTATTATGTGTCATAATCAGTGTTGGCATCTTCAGTTTTTGAATAATTTGTGCCATCGTATAGGTTTTTCCACTGCCCGTAACACCAATAAGGGTTTGGTAACGGTTCCCCTTTTGAATAGATGCTACTAATTTCTCTATCGCTTGAGGTTGATCGCCTGATGGTTGATAGGGACTTTCAAGTTTAAAATCGCTCATAAAAGCCTTTGTATATACTTTTTAAATTTTTTTGTTACAATTATACCAAACAGACCACAATGGAGTTCTAAATGTTTGAAGAAGAGAGAAACATTAGCACATTAAGCCAAAAGATTACAGAACTTTTGGAAAAATACAAAGACCTTCTTGCTCAAAATGAAGCCCTTCGTCAAGAAGTGGTAAAGGCTAAAGCTCTTGCAGAAGCGAAAAATGTGCAGATTGCAAAGTTAGAGCAAGATCTTATTAACAAAGATGTTAATGCAGATGATTTATTGAGTAAAATTGAAGCTGTGCTAAACAAATGAGTAAAATAACAATCAGTCTTGGTGGCAAAGATTTTGATATCAAGTTAGAAGGTGATTTTGCCGTAAAGTTTGAAGCAGATTTTAAAGAAAAATTCAAAGGTAAAAGTACCATTGATCCTAAAGAGCTTTTATTTGCTTATGTTGGTAAATGTTATGATAATTTTATGTTAGAACAAGAGATAAAAACACTTGTTAAGAAAATAGATGAGATTTAAGCACTGCTTTAAAAACATTGTACTAGAATGATTTCTAAATGGTCTATAAGTGTATAGGCTAATTCATAAAAGGAGTTAACATGAAAAAAGGTTTCACGATGATCGAACTTATCTTCGTTATCGTTATTTTAGGTATCTTGGCAGCAGTGGCTATCCCAAGATTGGCAGCGACAAGAGATGATGCAAAAATTGCTACAGCAGCGCAAGATCTATCAACATTTTATTCAGACATAGGTGCTTATTATACAGGTAAAGGACAGTTTGGAGATATGAATAAAACGGCAGCTGGGACATTAACATCTAGTGGATTAAAAACTATGACTAATGTTGCAAATGTTTATTTAGATAGTACAACTGCTGCAGGTACAGCAGTTGTAACTTTTAGATTAGATGATAATGTGACATGTTTGACTTTTAACTTAACATATGATGGTAATGTCAGTAAAGCTGGTACTGATGGTACGGGACCAATTTGTAGCCAAGTACGCTCGCTAGCAAGTGTTAAAGCATTAACTGATGTGAATCAGTCTTTTGGCGGTCAAAAAGTTTCATGGTAATAAACTTTCAAACTGATAAGCGGGACGATGAATATCGTTCTGCTTTCACAATGATAGAACTTGTTTTTGTTATTGTAGTACTTGGTATTCTCGCAGCAGTAGCCATTCCTAAGCTGGCAGCAAGTAGAGATGATGCTGTAATTGTTAAAGGGAAATCTCAAGTTGCAGCTATTCGTAGCGGTATTTCACTTCTAAAATCTAAAAGGATGTTAGAAGGTAATATGACAGCTATAACAGCATTAGATAGTGCAACAAATAATACAGAAGGACAAAATTTATTTTATGGTGGAGCTACAGGTAATATCTTGGAGTATCCTATTATTTCAAAAAGTGCAGATGGCTATTGGATGAAAACAGGTACAACAACTTATTCTTTTAAAGTGCTTGGTCAAACAATCTCTTTTACATATAATAGTTCAAGTGGTTTTGATTGTAATACAACAGATACTACTACTGGTACAAATTGCAAACTATTAACACAATAAACGTGTGTTTTACTATCATATTGCACTCTTAAAATCCCCGCTTTCTCCGTTAACCTATCAATCTGAGCAGATACTCAAGATAGGGACTATTGTAGAAGCACCACTTTCTAAACGTACTACTGAAGGTGTTGTTATCGCTGAAGTTGAAAAACCTTCTTTTGCATGTGAATTGATTTCATCTATGTGTAAAGCATTTTATCCAGTAAAAACGTTAGAGCTTGCTCGTTTTATTGCAGAGTATTATGTTTGCTCTCTTGGTGAAGCACTTAGCCTTTTTGTTCCCTATCAACAAAATACTGTACACATAAAAGAAACTATTTCTACTGATATTCATCTCTCTCATGAACAGCAAAAGGCATATGACTATATAAATGCACATGCCGTATCATTGTTATTTGGCGATACAGGAAGTGGCAAAACAGAAATCTACATGAAGCTGTTTGAAAAAAGCATCAATGAAGGCAAGCAAGTTATCTTTTTGTTGCCAGAAATTGGGCTTACTCCTCAGATGAAAAATCGTTTGAAACACCATTTTGGAACATACGTTGCTATTTGGCACTCAAAGATTAGCGCAAAGAAAAAAGAGCAAATTTTAAATGATCTTGCCGATGGCAAAGTTTCCATTATTGCGGGGACGCGATCAGCACTGTTTTTGCCACTTTCTCGTCTTGGTTTAATTGTCGTGGATGAAGAGCATGATGAGAGTTATAAATCAGGCAATCGCCCTCGTTACAATGCTAAAGATTTAGCCCTTCTTTTTGGACAAAAGCTTGGATGCCACGTTGTTTTAGGTTCTGCAACCCCAACACTCAGTAGTTTTCAAAAACTTCCTACATTTAGGTTAAAGGGAACATTCTTTGACTCTAAAAGTCACATTATGTACGATGAGAGTGAGCATGGCATTAGCTTTGCAATGACGCAAGCAATCGAAAAAGCACTCCGCGCAAAAAAACAAGTTATTGTCTTTTTGCCTACACGTGCGAACTTTAAGTACATTACGTGTAAAAGTTGTGGTGCGCATGTTGAGTGCCCATTTTGTAGTGTCGGTATGAGTATTCACCACAATATGAATGCCCTAAAATGTCATTATTGCAATTACACTGAAGTGATTCCTAAAGTATGCCCTAAATGTGGGCATAATGAGATCATCGCAACTCGTATGGGTACAGCAGAGGTCAGTCAAAAACTGAGTGAACATTTTAAAGAATATGTGGTACAACAGTTCGATAGAGATGAAGTGCGAACAGAAAAACAGCTTTCCTCCATTTTAAGTGATTTTAATGAGCATAAAATCGACATAATGGTGGGTACACAAATGCTCTCAAAAGGGCATGATTACCATGGTGTAGGACTAGCTGTTATTTTAGGAGTAGATGCACTTTTAGGGATGAGTGATTTTCGTTCACGTGAAAAAACGCTTGCATTGGTGCAACAAATTGCAGGACGAGCAGGGCGAAAAGGATATGGCGAAGTTTTGATACAAAGTAAAAATAGTGACTTTTTTAAACAGTACCTCAGTGATTTTGAGCAATTCATCAACGATGAGTTAGTGTTTAGAAAAGGACTTTATCCTCCATTTAAAAAGATGCTCAGGCTCATGAGCTCACATGTCAAAGATGAAAAAGCTAAAGAGTTGATAGAAAAAGTGGCTCTTATGGCTCAACACTTTCCTCACGTTGAAGTTGTAGGGCATGGTAAAGCCAACATTGCAAAAATAGCAAATAAATACCGTTATGAACTTTTAGCGCGCAGTGATTCTAGTAAAGCGCTCCTTGAATTGGCTCATGCTGTCAAAATGTTACATGTTGAAGCTGATATGGATCCTTTGTCTTTTTCTTAAAATCAAAAAAGATATAATTTATTTTTACAATGCCAACGAAGCAAAGCTTTTTTTGGCTACGCTAGTCGCTGTGGCACTAAAGCTTGCCAACGATGTTAGCAGAATTTATTTTTAGTATAAAGTTTAGGATAAACAATGATAAAACGATACCCAACTAAACAAATTTTTGTTGGCAATGTCTCTGTGGGTGGCAATGCTAAAATCCCTGTACAATCCATGACGTTTTCTAAAACACACAATGTCGAAGCTACGGTTGAGCAAATTAGAAGGCTACATTTTGCAGGTTGCGATATCGTGCGTGTGGCCGTGCCTGATTATGAAGATGCAAACGCACTTAAAGCCATTAAAGAGCAATCAAGTTTGCCTATAGTGGCAGATATTCATTTTAATTATCGTTTGGCACTGATTGCGGCTGAAGTTGTAGATTGTATTCGCATCAATCCTGGCAATATTGGCAATAAAGAGCGTGTAAAAGAGGTCGTTAAAGCGTGTAATGAACGCAATATTCCTATTCGCATTGGTGTAAATAGCGGAAGCTTAGAAAAAGAGTTTGACGAGAAGTATGGACCAACGGCAAAAGGTATGGTTGAATCAGCTCTTTATAATATCAAGTACCTTGAAGATCTTGGTTTTACCAATATGAAAGTCTCTCTAAAGGCTAGCGATGTAGAGCGCACTGTTGAGGCGTACCGTATGCTGCGCCCTCTGGTGGAGTATCCATTTCATTTAGGTGTAACAGAAGCAGGAACACTGTTTCATTCGACCATTAAATCTTCCATTGCATTAGGGACACTGTTACTTGAGGGCATTGGTGATACGATGAGAGTTTCTATAACAGGAGAACTCGAAGAAGAGATCAAAGTAGGTCGTGCGATTTTAAAAGACAGTGGTGTAGAAGCTGAAGGGCTTAACATCATCTCATGTCCAACATGTGGGCGTTTAGAGGCTAATCTTGTCAATGCCGTTGCTGAAGTCGAACGTCGTACAAAACATATCAAAGCACCTCTTAATATCTCTGTTATGGGATGTGTAGTCAATGCTATTGGTGAGGCGAAACATGCAGATGTCGCTATCGCTTTTGGAAAAGGGCAAGGACTCGTGATGGTCAAAGGTGAAGTGGTCGCAAAACTCAAAGAAGAAGACCTTGTTGATAAATTTTTAGAAGCTGTTGAGCTTGCGGCTAAGGAGTATAAGGCATGAGTAATCTGCACAATGTCAATATTGAGCGCTCGGTTTTAAGCTCCATTTTATTCAATCCTGCGACGTTTGAAGATGTTGCGGCAGTCATTTCTGCAAAAGATTTTTATCTACCAAGTCATCGTTACATTTATGAAGCAATGGAAGCATGCGAGAGAGAAGACTTACCCATTGATGAAGAGTTCATCAAGAAAAAGCTAAACCAACAAGGGCGTTTTGATGAAGATGCAATGTTGGAGATTCTCTCGACCAATCCATTGCCTGCAACTAAAGCATATGTTGAAGAGATTCGTGAAAAAGCAATTAAACGTGAGTTGGTACAATTAACAGGTGATATCAAAGAGATAGCTGTTGAAAAAGATTTGCCTTCGACTGAAGTGGTAGATTTGGTGCAACAAAAACTGTATCAAATTACCCAAGAAAGTGGTAGTAAAGAGTTTCGTGAATCTCCGGAAATGACGCATGCAACCATAGCGCATATCCATGAGATGAAAAAACGTGGTAATTCAGGCGTTGTTGGTGTTGATACGGGCTTTGCAGAACTTAACCGTCTTACCACAGGTTTTGGCGAAGGCGATCTCATTATCGTAGCGGCACGTCCTGCGATGGGTAAAACTGCTTTTTGTCTTAACTTGGCACAAAATGCACTTGATCGTAGTGGTGGCGTTGCTATCTTTTCTCTTGAGATGCCAGCTGAACAGTTAATGTTAAGGATGCTCAGTGCTAAAACGTCCATTCCTCTTCAAAAGCTCAAAGTAGGTGATATGAGTGATGAGCAGTGGGGAAGACTTACAAGCGCTGCTGATGAGATGTCAAAAAAGAAATTTTTTGTGGATGATAATGGTTCCGTGGATATCCATAAAGTGCGTGCAAAACTACGTAAGCTTAAATCACTGCATCCTGAAATTTCATTAGCGATTATCGACTACTTGCAGTTGATGAACTCTGCTGGCAATAAAGACCGTCACTTAGAAGTGAGTGAGATCAGCCGTGGGCTAAAACTTTTAGCCAGAGAACTCAATATACCTATCATTGCGCTTTCTCAGCTTAACCGTGGACTTGAGAGTCGTGGTGATAAACGTCCAATGCTCAGCGACCTTAGAGAGTCAGGGGCGATTGAACAAGATGCCGATATGATTTTGTTTGTTTACCGTGATGATGTTTATCGTATTCGTGAAGAAAAAGAGAAAGAGCAAAAAGCAAGAACCGAAGGTAAAGAGTACAAAAGTAATTTCTTTGAAAAACCCGAAGAGCTTGCTGAGGTTATTGTCGGCAAAAACAGAAATGGACCTGTTGGTGTTGCCAATCTAGTCTTTCAAAAAGCATGTACGCGCTTCGTAGATGGTGGCAATAAAATCCCTGTTGAAATCGTCTATAGCGATGCTAGTTTAGATGTCAAAGAAGCAAAAATAAGTTTGCCTCCACTGTAAATGTTACACACACCACTCTTTGTCAGCAAAAAGGAATTTTTTCTGGCATTGGTGGTCTTTGTGTGTATAGCATCTATTTCTCTTAGTATTGAATTCTACCACTTTAAAAAACTTACTCAATCATCCATTTATATGGATAAAGCAACTGTTCTCAATCATTATACGAAAACGAATGAAAAAGGGAAATCGTATGATGTGTTCAAACTGAGATTAGATGATGGTGGCGTAGAGGTATATACGACATTATGGCATCAAACATCTATACCACTGAAGAGTCGTGTGAAAGTCAAACTCAAAGTAGATAAAGTGATGTTTTATGACTATCTTAAAGGCTTTTATGCGCCTTCTACTGCTTTGTATGAAATTTATGAAGATGATCCACCACTTGATGTAAAACCACTTTATCGCTGGATCGACAATCAACACGAAAATGAAAAAATAGCAGAGCTTTATAAAACACTTCTTTTTGCGACGCCTATATCAAAAGAGCTCCGCGATGAGGTCCAAAAATGGGGCATTTCGCATCTTATTGCTATTAGTGGATACAATGTAGGTGTGATTTCATTTTTACTTTTCTTTTTTTTAAAGCCACTTTATCAATTTTTTCAAAGTCGTTATTTTCCCTATCGTAATGCCACAGCAGATTTGACGATAGTTGTACTAAGCGTCTTGTTTGTTTACATGGTGATTATAGATTTTGTACCCTCGTTTTTAAGGGCGTTTGCGATGAGTGTTTTAGGGTTTTTCTTCTATTCAAGAGGTATCAAAGTAATCTCTTTTGAAACACTAGGACTTACAACGTTAGGACTTTTAGCACTTTTCCAAAGCCTTGCATTCTCACTTTCATTTTGGTTTTCAGTGGCAGGAGTGTTTTATCTTTTTCTTTTTTTACACCATTTTTCTCATCTTAATCGTTGGATATTACTCGGTCTAATTGATTTAGGTGTATTTTTTCTCATGCTTCCTATTGTGCATACATTTTTTTCTGTTTTTACATTTTTACAGCTCACGACACCTTTAACGAGTGTGGTATTTATTGTTTTTTACCCGTTAGGTCTATTTTTACATCTTATCAATTGTGGTGGAATTTTAGATACGTATTTGTTGTCGTTTTTAGCCGTTGATGCGCATACGTATGATCTTAGCTTTCCATGGTGGATTTTGGTTGTATATGTGGGAGTTTCTCTCGTTGCCATACGCTATAGATTAGCGCTTTATGCGTGTTTAGGCTTTGCTTTTTTCAGTCTCTTTTTCATTCAATAAAAAGCAAAATTTCAATCCGTACAAATAAATAAACCACGAAAAATAGATCCATAAAAAGAAGAAA
>Ga0302250_1001978_pt1 | contig 13716 bp, 6 predicted proteins | sample AAG_RA_Asp_MG_FD_193536 | JGI IMG/M metagenome (GOLD analysis project Ga0302250, IMG submission 193536) | Enriched activated sludge microbial communities from anaerobic digester in WTTP, New Holstein, Wisconsin, United States - AAG_RA_Asp | ecosystem: Engineered > Bioreactor > Anaerobic >... | reverse complement strand
AAAATAAAGACCCAGTTGCCTATTGAAAGCAACTGAAGCCCGCTTTAATTTTTAGATACTTGATGTTTTCTTCGCCGTAACAGAATAAAAACACTTTAAGTATCTTTATAATCTGAAACTACAGGCAGTATACCTTGCCTTCCGTTGAAGTCAACAGAAAAAAATATGACCGATTTCTCGTCCAGCAATGCTTTGCACATGTCATTTGGATATCGATTCATAAAGAGAAACTGCTATATATGAGAAGATAAATATTCAATATGCTCTTATATGGATGGATGCTATAATCATCGGATAATGGAATAGCCAACGGAATGTCGTATCTGCACCGCGGAGTGATTAGCCTGGTATCGTGAATGAATATGCAAGAATTCTGCTTTGAATTCTTGGTCTTTTACCCGTTCCCCGGGTACCGCGCTTCATGTTTCCAGGGACTTTCTGGGTGATGCCTATGCGCTCACGCGCTCTTTTTTACATTCTCGCCAACAATGAACCGGATTTTCCGCTTGAAAGTTGATGCTTGTGGTGACGCTTGTGGACGACAAAGGGCTTCGACATTCTCCTGCCACGCTCCTTAAAGGCCGTGCCCGACGTGCTGTCACATCTGTGGTCACGGCGCTTTCTGCGATGGATCAGGGAAGCGTAGAAGCCCCTTATCATTATGCGGAAACGAATACCGATTCGGGCAAGCCAGACTCGAACTGGCGACCCCAAGTCCCCCAGACTTGTACGCTGGCGGACTCGACTTTATGCGACTTTACGAATGTTGATATATCTATATCTGGCATAATGATATATAAATATGCATCTTTCCCTATATTGACGCGACTTGACCTATATTCCCCAAAAATTTGCTACACATTTTGCTACACGTTTTCAAGTGTCGCACAACGCAAAATAACCCTTGGTCAAGCTTGCTTTACTACCCAGAGGACCGTTCCACCTACTAATTGTTCTCGCTATCAAGTAGACTTTGCTAGAGACATTTATCTCTATCACATTTATGTAGAATAAAGACCATTTGGAACGACTTATCTTAAGCGGCTATCAGAGCACAGTTGCTGACGAAGCCTCACTACAATAAATGATTTGAAAATGGACATAGCGTAGGCACACACCTTCTACAGTCACCAGCCTCGATTGCACAAGGATCTTTCGCTGCAATCCTATTAGACTTTGAGCAAAATCGATAAAGAGCTTGCTGTAGAAGACGAGGAGAATAGCTAGGTAAGTCAGTTCGGAAGCTATGCATGTCAATGTTTCGCGCTCTGGCACGGATCCAAGCAACGTCGGCTCTATAAGTGTGAGCTCCATCGCTATTAAGAAGCTTCACAGCTTTGGCAACATTAGTATCAACTACTACCAATTCATTACCATCTACCTGGGGATACCAAGGCGAGTAGTCTCCAAACAGCGTGGGGGTCGACAAGGCGCTCACAAACATGGTCGCGAGCTTCTCCCCCATCCTGTGCACCTTCGACAGGGCACCTACTAGAGCTTCGGCTCTTAGGGCGGGAGTACTATCCTGCCTGAGATACTGGTCGAAGGCAGGAGTCGTGGGCGCTTCACGCCAAAACAGCAAGAGCGCAGAGGATGAGAGCTTACCCATATCACCCATGCGCTTGAAGATTGCGGTAGCCTGCTTGACGTGACAGGAGACTCCTGGCAGGAGTTGGCAGTCAACCACCTTGCCGAGCTTGTACACGTCGCATCCCTGGGTAATATCGGAGAATGAACTTAGTGCGGGACATGGATGCCTCGCGATGGCCTGCTGGAGGAAGCCAAGCTCCGCAACCACCTGAACCTCAGAGGCAGTCATCGCCAGCTGTTGTCGCTGGATCACCACATCCCGCAGAGCCTGGAACATGGCTTGGGCGATCAGAAGCTTGAATAGGGCGGAGTCCTCAGCCTTTATGAGCCGCTGGGGATCGACTGCAAAGTAGCCAACCTTGGCAGGGTCACAATGGGCAGGGAGCAGGCCTGGACCTTCTCTCTGCCCATAGACTGAGGAAAAATACCAGCTCGCGATCCTGGAGAGCGTGCCTAGCGCTGTCGTCTCAGCACTATCTGCCCGAGTCATCCACAGCCCGCCAGCAACTCCTACTCACGCTCAAAGCCTTGGCTGGTGAAGTGCAGAGTGCGAGCGTTCTCGGTGACCGTCCTGACCAAGGCATCCCCTGCACCGGAAGGCAGAACTGCCTCTATCTCCAACGTGACCGTCACGCGAGCACCAGCCTGTACCGCAAGATGAGAAATAATCTCCTCCGCGATACGTCCTGCGTCGCGGCCAACTCGTCCAGTATCGAGGATTACAGTGCCGTGATACCGCTTGAGCTGAGGCGCCGATGGCGTGGTTGGGGGCTCCGGAGGAGGAGGCGTTACCGTAGCCACGATGGCGACTACTGAGCGCGCATGCAACCCCAAGAGTTCAACTTCGACAGAATACTGACCCAAGTCTGACCCAGCCGTGAACAGGCCAGAGGCATCGATCTGACCACCTGATGCGGACCAGCTGGCCTTGGAGACCTGCACAGGACGACCATCCGCATCAAAGCCCTTGAGGGTGAAGGGTCTGGTAGTGCCGGGGGCTAGCTCAACGCGCTCTGGGCTGAGCTCTAGCCTGACAGGCTTGGATTCTTGTTGAAGTTGCCTTAAGGCGACCTCAGGCTTCACCAACAGCCCGGTCGAATCAGGGTCTGGGGTGGCGGAGGTTGTGCCGCAACGAAGTCCCCGATACCTTTGAGCCACCTTATCGTACTCATCAGCCCAGGCAAAGGCGTCCTGCTCCCAGGTAAGGAGACCCAGGCCGTTGCTGATGCTCTGGGTCAAGGTGTGGGAGCTTAGGAGTCTCGGCAGGTAAAGATAGCGGGCAAAGTCCTCCGCCAGCTGCTTCACCGAAACATCTTCGCCGCGCCAGAGGGGAACTCGATCCAGCTCCATCCGCAACCTGGTAGGCGCGAAGCTGAGGATGAGAAACTCCTCGCTCTTGAGCTTCTTGCTAGCACGCACGGCCAGAGGCTCGGAGCCGGAGGTCTTGAGGGCGTGCCACTCGATGGCAGCCTGAGGCGAGGACTGACCGGGCACCAGGAGCCATTGGTAGGTCTCCGGCAAGCGGGAAGTCACCGTGGAATCCGCAGTCTTGAGCTGCTGTTCAGCCTGCTTGACCTGGAAGGGCGTTAGGTTCAGTTGGTCCTTCTCCAAGATAATTGAGGACCAGGCCAGGTACTTCCTGGTGGCCTCGTCGAGGTCTTGGAGCCGGGCCTTGTCCGCCGCCAGGAACACTAGGCTGTTACGATAGAGACGCGGGGTTGAACCCCTGGACTCGAGGATTCTTTGAGCCTCGGCCTCCGCTTGGTTGTCGCTCTCCCTAGTATAGGGGTGATCAACGTTGAGGACGATCAGGCGAGTATCCCTGTCATCAGGGACCTCCTGCCCTCCATGGGGGAAAGGATGGATGCGCTCGAAATCCCCCTTCTGCTTGAGGTCGTTGCGGAGCCTGGTATCCAGCTCGTGGACTATCTTGTCCGGTTCGCGCTTGAGCTGCTCAGCCCTGTCCTCCGCAAGCTTGGTCACCGTCGGCTGGGTTGAATACCAGAAATGGGAACCATCCTGATAAAGGTAGGTAGCTGCACCGGCAAGTCTTCTCAAGGCATCACCGAAAACAGCTGGAGACTCTCCGGGCATGACGCAGCCCAGCTTGATCCTACGATCCTCGATGCCGTGGTGGGCGGCATCTGCGGTGGGGGCGGAGCCAAGGTAGATGGTTCGGGCAACCCGCCGTGCAGCGGCGAACTTGCCCAGGTTGGGGACTTCGGCGTCGATCCGCAAGGGTAGCGACCCGGGGCCATCCACATCCTTCTCGATGATGGGCACCCAGTTATCGGAGAGGTAGCGAGTCATCTCAAACTGTACCCGGGCATCATCAATGGCGATGTTGGCCGGCATTATGAGGGGATTCTTGTCTCCCTTCTCCCAGAGGCTGTGGATCACCGCGGCCATGAGCCGAAGCACGCCCCGAGTGCGCTGGAACTTGAGGAGGGTAGACCAATCAGTATAAAGACGGTCGAAGACCTCAGGATGGATGGGATAGGCCGCCTTGAGGCGCTTCTCATAATCGACATCGCGACATTCAGGCGGAAACTCCTGCTGCTGGGCCTGGTAGAAGTTGGAGAACGCCCTCGCCACGAGGTCGCGCTCCTTGAAGGAGTCCGCACCGCCAAGGGGTTCGAAGAGTCGCCTGCGCACAATCTCGAAGCCTTCCTCAGCGCTGGCTGGGCGCCAGGACGACTCGACGCGGCCAACTACGTTGCGTAGCCGTACCAGGGCCTCCCGGCCCCGCTCGCCTCCGACCTCTGCATCATCAGCGAGGGTATGGGGAGACCCGGTATCATCGGAGGCAGGGAGACTAATGACCAGGAGACAATTCTTCGCCAGCTTGGCAGACTCCGTGAGAGCCTGGGCGAAGCTGAAGTGGGTCTCGAAGCCGCCTGCTGGGAGGTCGCTCTGGTCATGGAGCTGCCGGGCGTAGGCCACCCACTCATCGATCAAGATCAGGCAGGGTCCATACTCATTGAAGAGCTCGCGCAGGACATCACCAGGGCTGGTCGCATTCCTGTCGTCGGCCTCGACGCGGGAGAAGGCCTGCTTGCCGCCGAGCTGCCAGGCTAGTTCACCCCACAGAGTACGCACGACCGTCCCATCGCTCTTGGTGGAAGGATTGCCAGGGGAGATCTTGTTGCCGACCAGGACCACCCTGCGGGCCTGTGGTACGGTTGAGACTCCAACTTCCTGAAGAACCTCATCAATACCGACGAACTCTGTAGGAGCGATACCAGAAAAGAGGTGGTAGAGGGCGAGCATGGAGTGGGTCTTGCCACCGCCGAAGTTGGTCTGGAGCTGGACCACGGGATCCCCACCCGAGCTGGTCAAGCGGCGAATGGCTCCGGTAAGCAAGCCTTTGAGGCTGGTGGTAAGGTAGGTCCTACGGAAGAACTCAGCAGGATTGCGATACTCATCAGAGCCTTCCCCTAGATGAACCTGCCATAGGTCGGCGGCAAACTCGGCCTGCTGATACTTGCCCGAGGCCACATCCTTATGCGGGGTTACCACCTCTCGCCAGGGCCGGAGCGTGCCCGTCACCGCGCTCTCAATGGTCGAACTCAGGCTCTTCCGCTTCTCGTTGCGCAGCTGCTCGTCGAAGCGTAGGCGGAGAAGCTCGTTCTTCATCTTGTCCACTTCCTCTGCCTCGACAGCGGAAATGGAGGTCAAGAGGCGCCAGGCTGAGTCAAGGGCTCGATAGGCATCGTCGCTCGAGAAGGCAGCCTGGTGCGCCCAACGATTTCGGTGCTCACGAAGTTCGCTGACCAGGCTGCGCTCCGCATTGCCCAGGGCACGATTGAAGATGTCATTCCACTTGGTCCACATGAAGTTGAGGAGGGCGGCTACATCCCACTCTCCCATGGCCTTGCCGGCAAGCATGCGATCTACAGCGGCAAACTCGGCTATGGCCTGCTTGGCTTCGTTAGGACGCATGCGCGAGAAGGTCTCTCGTTCAGCGAAGGGAGCGAGCCCTGCCTTGAGGAACTCCATTGACTTGCCTACGCGCTCGTAATTGCTGAGTGCCACAGTCTTACTCCTTCACTGTTCTTATATGGCTCAAAGGGGTAGTATCCGAGAGGGTTCTAAGCCTCGTTAGTCGGATATAGCGAGGACGGCCGAGGCACCTTGGATTAAGCATCGACATCTCCGGGTATCATTATGCGGTCATAGCGACTCTGGAAGGCTTCTCGCCCACCTTCCATGACATTACAGATTTCAGCTCGAGCCTTCTGCTCCTGGAGACCGCCTGAGAAAGCAACTCTAGTCTGACCGCATCTCGACTCAAGGGAAATGACCAACTCTGCATCAGCGTGAACGACGATGTTGGGATTATGTGTAACCACAATAATCTGGCGGGTTGACTTGGTCTCGCGGAGACGACGGACGAGTAGATCGCAGATTAGCTTGGTATCGAGATCATCTTCAGGCTGGTCGAGAATAATTGGCTCCTGACCATAGCCGAGAACAAAAGCCAGGAGTGCTGCAGTCTGTTGGCCAGGCGATCCCTGAGCAAGGTTGCGCCAACTCGCTCTCTCGTCGCGAGGATCATGGAAGCTGACTGCCACCACATCATCGGGGAATAGCAGAGCTACCCTATCGAGTCTTTCCGGCTGCAACCTCCGCAAGGCCGTATCAAACCGGCGATCTCTCGTGGCGAGTGGACGACTACCATCAGCTTGAGCTTCATGAAACCCTAGAACCAAGGCATCGAGCTTGGAGTAGTCCCAGGGCTCATCATCAGCGGGCAACAATTGTCCAACAAGTTGTTGATAGTCATCATCAAACCGAGGGATCCCGAGGGCCTCTCGTAACTGAGCCTCCAGCCCATCATAGAGATCGAAACCCTGGACTTCCACTCGTATAAGGTCATTTGAAGATCTTGCCACGAAGACCTTGCGCCTCGCAGTCAGTTCAGCCCGCGCCTCACGGTACTGGCGCAACGCCGAAGTGGCCTCTCCTTGCCGTTCCTCTGCAACTAGCCTCTGCCTCTCAAGAATAGCTATCTGTTGAGCCAGCTCAGAGGCTCTCTTCAGAAGCTCAGAGTATTCCGCAGGATTAGCGATACCTGCAGAGGCTAGTCCTTCCATTACCTCCTGATAGGCGCGATCGCTTGCCGCCACGGCATCGAGCCAAGCCTTGGTATCGGCACTAGCCTTAACCTGAATCAGACCCGCACGGGCCTTCTCGACTGCAGAGAGGATCTCTGCATGAAATGCTGCGAGGCCTGCAAGGACCTGTTGCTGGGCACGCTTCAGCGATTCCTGCGCTTGATCGCCCTCGGCTTCCCAAGGAAAGCCCTCAGGTGAAAAGCTGCTTAATTCATCGACAGAACCTGACGTAGCATCTATGACCTCAGTGGCTGACTGAAGGAGTGCTTGCCAGGCTTTATCCAGCTGATGGCGAGCCCGATATTCGGCAAAGACCTGCTTGTTATCACCCTGCTGCAATAGCTCAAGCTTCCTGCGGACATCATTTAACGATGCCAGAAGAGTAGGTAGGTCAGCTATTTGAGCTCGGATAGCACGTACTTCTGCACATAGGGCCAGGTACTTGGTCTCTGCCTCGTTACGAAGCCTAAGCAACTCCGTACCACGTACTTCCGGACTATCATCGATGAAGACTAGGAGTGCATTGGGATCCTTGGCGAGATCGAAGAGCTGCTTCTGGCTATAGATCCGTATGGGGAACCGTGTTCGAATATCCCCCTCTTCCCTAACCAGCTGTTCGCCCTCGATGCGAGCTATCGGTGATATTGAACCATCCTGAGACCAGCTTATGGTGAATCGCTCGCCGTCCTTGCGGTACACTACCTGCACTGAGGTCTTCTCTGTTAAGAGTCCTTCTTCTTGCCGCGAAGGAGGGACTCTCATCCGCTTGTCGAAGGTCGACTTTAGGGAAGTCTCTCCATTGCTGTTGAGTTCTTCATCACGACAGAAAGCCTTGCGCAGAAAATCCACCAAGGTTGACTTTCCGGTACCCCTGCCTCCAATTAGTGCATTCAACCAAGGGTTGAAGCTAACAGTAAAGGTACTGCTGGGGTCGGAGGGATCTCCTCGTCCCATATACTTCGCCTGGCTAACTGATATGCTCTCGATAAGATAGTCAGCATGGCTATTGGGAGTAGAAGCTCCTGCGGCATCTGACCATCTCAGGGAACCGGAGCCGTCGAGAAGCGCCAAGCGCAGCCCCTCGGCATTAGGCTTGGTCAGCTTTATCCAGGTATAGCGTCGGGCAGCCTCAGCTAGGGCATGGCTATCCGAACTCCATACTTGGGGCAATCTTCTACCCTCGGTATTGGTCCCATCAAGCCAGGAAGTCGTGTCGGCTCCGGTAGGATCCATCCAGCCAGTAGGATCAGCTGGAGGAGGAGCTAATTCGACCGCGAGCAGGCCTTGCGCTTTGAGAGCCTTCAACCGCTCCTGTCCCTGAAGAACGGTCAATAGTCCCTTCGGTCCATTCACATGCGCAGCGATAACGATGGCCTCTGCTGAGGCGAGCTCTATAGCCTCTACGATGCTCTTCGTTGACGAGGCCTCTTGCTGTTGGTACATGCTTGGTTCTATCCCAAGCTTGGAAAGTAGTGAGACAACATTGTCGCGAGAGCAAGACGGGTCGAAGAGACAGAGAAGATGCACTCCTCCAACGGTAACCTCGACTCCAGGGAATACTGCCAAATCATCGGTGGCTGCTTGAGCCTGGATCGCAGGGATGCCATCCGGGCAATTGTGATCGGTTAACGCAACCGCATCAAGTTGACTTTTAGAGGCAGCTACCCAAGCAGCCCAATCCTTTGCAAGCCGGTCGGCATCGGGCTTGAAATCATAGGATGCCTGAGAGTGAGCATGAAGATCGATCCGCCACCAGCGAGAACCCGGCCACGCCCACCCGGAACTCATTGGTCATCCCCTTCCTCATCAAACAGCTCCCCAACCTTCTCCTTCGGCCGTCCACCCTCCTGCGCCAGCCTTATGATTTCCGGCCAGCTCTGAACCAGGGCATTGTAACTGAGGGCTTCGGCAGAGCGCTTCTTGCGTTCGCAAAGGGAGTACAGGCGGTAAGCGAGCTCGCGAGCGGTCTCGGTCTTGCTCCCGAGCTTAGCAACCAAGCTTGCTGCGGCACCTTCCCCGCCTGACTCAAGCGCACGAATAAGCTGGTGCACGATCTCCCAATGAGTCAGGCGCTGGTCCTTGGAAGGGTCCCAGTCGGCAGGGAGCTCAGCAGCCTTGAGGAGGCGAACCTTGCCACGCTTGGATTCGAGGATGCCAGCTTCGGCAAGGCCACTGACGCTGGTGACCTTAGCCCGAGCGAGTACATCAGCCACACCGAACTCGCCCTCATCAAAGCCATTCTGCTCGAACCAGGCGATAGCGAAGCGGCTGTCGGCGTCGAAGTCGCCCTCCTGCTCAGCTAGGGTCTCATCGAGCACCTGGTTGATAAGGGCCAAGGCCTCTCGTACAGGCACAGGCTTGCCTTCGGCATCGAGCACCTTGGCGTACCGAGTGTAGACAGCCATGCCAGGGCCGATAGCGGCTTGGGCGAGGTCTACGGGAGCGATGTTACCCTCCTGTAGGTGACGTAGAGCGACTGGCAGTTCAGCCTTAAGCGCGGAAACGAACTCGCGGCGAGTGGCAGTAGGTGCAGAGGCTTCACGGGCACGACATACAAGTACGATGCTGGAAGCGAGCGCGTTGGAATCCATACCTCGCATCCGATTGGCAAGCTCAGTTCTCGTGGGCCAGGTACCGCTCACCGAGAAACCGGCTCGAACGACTGCATCGAGGAAGGTCTCCCAGCCCGTGCTTGAGGTGCCAGCCTCCGTATCGCTCTCAGCCTGCTTGAAGGCGTAATAGATCGTCACCGGAAAAGCTGGGTGTGCTTGCTCTACAACCCTGTGCATCGCTTGAGTCATGCCTTCGAGGAAGAATGCCTCAGCTCCCTGCTTCCCGTCCTTATGACGATAGGCGAAGGCAACTAGCTCCTCAGCCTTCGGAACGGCAAGTGTGGAAAACAATTTGGGGAATACCTCGCGGAGCGAGCGGCGTAGCCAAGTATAGAAAAAGTCCGAGAGGTCGGCGTAGGGTACGTTGTCGTAATACGGCGGGTCGGTGGAGACTACCTTGTCCTTAGTGATTGTCTGATTCTGGGCATCGCTCTGGCAGACGTTGCCGATTATGCAGGCAGGGAGCTCGTCAAGAACCCGAGCTATGTTCTTTAAAGTAATCACGGGATCACCCATAGCGCCACTAAAAACACAGGGCTCAGCGAAATCCCACATCATAGGAATCGCCTGTCGTGTGAATAGGTGGATGGGCTGGTTCATACTCGCCTTCCAGGAGACCAGTGCATTCCCACTATCGGCGAGTTTACTCACCCCGAGGCCAAGATATACTCCTATCGAGTCGGCGTAAGCGACGGCCCCAGAGCCACCATCCCTCAGGGGGGTTCGATCCTCTGAATAACCGGCTTTAAGAGCATCACTGATGGCCTCTAGCCTCGCTTCGCCTACGAGGTCTGAGAAGGTCACCAGTGCCGCCAACTGCCGGTCTGTGAAGAGTTGGTCGAAGCGGTCCATGCCGTAAGGCTTGACACCCAGATACTGGGTGCTGCCCGAGATCGTCACCTCTGGCTTCCACTCGGGCTTTGCGTTCAGAGCCACCGCTTCATGCTCGGGGGTCGGAGCGAGATAGACGCGCCCTCGTTGACCTTCAGCTACGATAGCCATCAGGCGCGCACCCATTCGCCCTGCCTTTCCTTCAGACTTGATGTAATCTGAGTCCATAGGCGTCCCTGACATTATGCAAGCGAAGTTGGCTCCACGGGAGAGCTTTGTTCCATTCTTCGCACGCTCCGCATCCGTAGGCTTGCTAGTCTTCACTGTGAAGAGGTAGTTGCCCTGCTCAATCACTGGCTCAACATAGACTTCCTTTCCTGGCTTAGTGGAGAGCATGAAGGTAGATACGAGCGGCACCTCTACTGTGGAGAAGGCAGGATTTGGGCTTTTCACCGTGCGCGCCCAGAGCCAAGCGATCACCGTCAACTTCTGCCCGACATAGGGCTTGAGGTCTGGCCTGTCCTTTGCTTGTTCTGCGGTCACTTCGATGGGAGGATAGAGCTTCCCAATGCGCTTCTCGGCCTCGTCGCGCATCCACTGGCCGTAGTACCGCACATCCTCAGCCAGGCCTTGGGCCCCCTTCCAAGACTTGGCGATGAGGGACTTTTCCTGGCGCGCGGCAGGGTTCACCGGAGCGCGGCCTGCGAACCTGGGTGGGATCTCTATCATCGCCTTGTTGATCAGCACCGCCACGGGGTTCAGGTCGCTGGCGTAGCTCTCCAGCCCGAGGCGCTGGCCCTCGAGCGGCAGGGCTCCGCCGCCTGCGAAGGGGTCGTGAAAGCCAGGAAGCTTCGCGCGGTCGAAGAGCTCCCTCGCCCGCGGGTGGTCGGCATTCTCGGCGCAGGCCCGCCGCCAGCTCGCCCAGATCTCGTCGCGGGCTGCCTGCAAGACCGTCTCGTTGGTGGTGTTCTCCCACTGCACCAGCTCCTCAATGATCCTGAAGAGGCGAGCCCGCTCCTTCTCCTGGGCCTTCTCCGTAGGAAAGAGATCGGGACGAGAAGAGGGATCATCCACCATCTGGGCGAAGATCACCGCCCGCGCTGCCGCCAGCGGCCGCCTAGCCCACCAGAGGTGGAGGGTACTGGGATGCCCATGGCGAATGGACTTCTCGCGCGCTGAGGCATTGTTGATGGATTCCAAGGGGAGAGCAACCTCGATCAACTTCTTGACTGTCTTCATGCATGACTTCCTTATCAGGATACCCGAGTGCTCAGGTGGGCGGGGAAGGAGCCCACCACCACCTGCTGAGTCTCGTCATCCCAGAAATAGTAGAGTCTGAAGCAATAGCGCTCCTCGCGGGAGCTATTGCCCTTGAGATGCCGCTCTAGAAGGCGCTTCCGCTTACCCCAGAGCACCTTGTATTCCTCGCCCTCTTCTCCTGCCCGATCGCCTGAGAAGCTGGGACGGTCCTCAAGACCAAGGGCTATCAAACCTTCCTGCCAAGCCTTCAGAGCCAGGTCTCCGCCCTGCGTCCTGAGGGTCACATACTGGTCCTTCAAGAGCAGCAAGGCCTTATAGGCAAGAGCGGGCTCCTGATACTCGGCCTTCTTGGCCGCTCGGAGGGCCCGCGGTAGCACCACGACGTTGCCAGCGAGATAACTCCGGCACCAGTCCTCCAGGCCCTCGAAGCTGTTGGGGATGGGTATCTCCTCCGCGTTGCCCTTGGCCTCAAGAGCACCCAGGAGGTGGGTTACTCGGGCGCGGAGGGCATTGACCTCGGCCGCCTTCTGCTCCAGTTCCTCCCGCGCATAATCGCGCTCCCGCTCCGCCTCCCGAACCAGACCCTCGTAGGTGCCTGTGTCGTCGTGCTGCTTCTGCTTGAGCTCGTCCAGCTCAGCCAGCGCGAGAGTCAGGAGCTCCGCTTCGGTGGCTCCTCGGTCCTTCGCTTGCTCACGCTTCTCCGTGAGAGCCAGCTCATGCACCTGGGCATAGGAAGGGACCTCGCGCTGAGCCTCACGACGGGTCGAGTAGCGTAGGGTCTGGCTGATCAGGAAGGTCTCGAACTCCGCTGGCCCGCAACCATCCCAGCTCTCGATGGTGCTAGGGGCAGCCACTGGATGCCGAGACGGTTGATCGTGCTCCGGATCAAGCTGGGGCTGGAAGGTTCGAATGCCTCGATTGAACACGGAGAACTCGCGCCCCAGGTAATCGCTCAACAGGGCGGCACCTTCTGGCTGGAGCCTGATCACGTGGGCCGTGCCTACCAGCTTCGCGGCTAGCCTGTCGGGGTCGAGCAGAGGAGTAGCTAAGGGCTCTTCTCTCGTGCCACAGGAAATGACTATGACAGGATGTCTGCGGCTACGATCCAAGAGCAGCTTGAGCAGCCATTCAGTGGTGGAAGCGTCTCCCACTACCGTCGCGGAGCACCGCACCCGCCTGCCATCAAGCCGGGCCTCGAAGCGCTCTACAAGCTGACGCACGAAACCGGGGACTGAGGCTACGAAGGCAGTATTCTCCCCCAAGGTAACGCACAAGAGCCTACAGCCGAAGAGCACAGTTCCCTCCGGGCCGAGGCCCAAGCCCACCTCAGTGGTCCAGCTCCTCTTGGGGACCTGCTTGTCCGCATCATCCAGCCGGCAGGCCCAGATACGGGGTTCCTCTACGGCCGCCGCGGCTACCGGCTGATAGCCAACCTCCCGGAAGAGTTCAAAGCTCTTGCCCTCCCAGGCCTCCGCCGGGAGCCCGCGCCCTGCCTTGTTGTTGAGCCACCTCAAGACCTCCTGCCGGGCGGTTACGAAGGTAGCCTCTGGTTCATTACCCTGTAGGCTGAGCGAAACCTGGCTCACCGAGTTGATGATGGAACTGGTCACCTGGCTTCCTCCGCCTTGGCTATGAGGCCTGCGAAGTCATACTCAGAACTCGTGACGAGGAAATCGGGTTCCCTTTGGAAGGGCCTTCGAATGTAATGAACGCGATGGCTCCCATCGTCCAGGAACTCGACGATGGCGAGGATGAAGTCCTCGGGCTTGTTGAGGGAGTACAGCACCTCATTGCGCGTGACGGTGATGGACTTGGCCCCAGAGACCCTGCCCTTCACCTCGATGAAGCGTAGCTTCCCAGTGCCGGGCACTCGGCTTTCGACATCATAGCCCAGCTTCTCGAACTCGCGATCCACCGGTTCATAGCCCAGGCTGCGCTCAAGCTCCATCACGATGGCCCGGGCCCTGGCCGCGCTCTCTTGGGTATCAACCACAGGACCGGGCTCGGTGCTCGGCCTACCTTGCATCGCTCGGATCAGCCCCAGCGGCACCACGAGGAAGCCGCCCTGGATTACCGGCGGGAGGGGAGCGATCTGAGCCTCTAGGCGAAGCTCCTCAAGCCTCTTCTGGAGCCGACCTTGAAGCAGGTCGGCACGCTTGCGGGCCTCGGAGGAATTTAGACGGGCATTCGGTCTTCCAGCATGTTCCTGTGCCCTTAATTCTTCTGCACGGTGATCCCAGTAATTAATCTCCTTAATGAGTCTTTCCTTTACCGCAACTTCGGTTTTTGTGATCCGGTTCATTCGT
>Ga0302250_1001977_pt1 | contig 13721 bp, 15 predicted proteins | sample AAG_RA_Asp_MG_FD_193536 | JGI IMG/M metagenome (GOLD analysis project Ga0302250, IMG submission 193536) | Enriched activated sludge microbial communities from anaerobic digester in WTTP, New Holstein, Wisconsin, United States - AAG_RA_Asp | ecosystem: Engineered > Bioreactor > Anaerobic >... | reverse complement strand
CCGCTCGGGTTCAACGAGCCGTTCGAGAAGTCCGTTCTCAAAAAGTTCAGGCGTCTTCTTGATGACCGGTTCGAAAGACTGGAGCACTTCGAAAACTGCCTGGTGGAATTCCTTCTGGTCGGGGTCTCTCTTGACGACCCCGTCATACACCTGCTGTAAGTACTTATTTTTTAAAGAAGTCATGCAATTCACACTCGCTTGTTGCCGTATGATACATCACTTGAATGATCCATAAATGGGTTTTGTATTCTTCCCAGGTAACACCGGATATTTTTTAGCCGCAGAATAATCCGGCGTATCTTACCGGATTTTCGGAGTGGCACTGTAACTTTTTTACAGATGATCGATGGTGTTGTCTGAAGGCGGGCTCTTCACAAGCCGGTTACATTTAATATCTATTCACTAATAAGCCGTTGCTTTCCATCCTCTTTTAAACATTGTGTTTTGTTTTCGCACCATGAGGATCTTTTCTCCCGGATTTCCGGAAAATTCCAGAGAAAATATGAAAAAAAGTGGGAGTGGATTGTTAAGTGTTATTTTTAATCAGATCCGGATGAGATCGTATTTTCTGCTCCCCATTCCGATCTCCTCGCCATACCTCACCTGCCGGTACCCGTCCGTCTGAACGTGGACGCCCGTGAACTTGTCCTCCCCCGGGTGGTGGTGCGCGGTGAGGAGCGAGTCCCTGTACCCCTGCTGCTGGTTCACGAGATCGAAACTTGCAGCATCGATCGCCACCGGGTCCTTCGATGCGAGAATGCCAATGTCCGGCACGATCGGTGCATCGGAGAACGGGAAGCAGTCACAGTCCGGGGTGATCCGGATCAGGAAGTTCATGAACCCCACCTTCTTCTCTTTCCCCTTCACCGCCCCGTACGCGTATTCGACCATCCGCTCCATGAACTGCGGGATCTCGGTCTCCCAGTCAATGTCGATAGCCTGTTCCGGGCATGCGTGCATGCACTCGAAGCAGCCGATGCAGAGCCCGTGGTCGATCACCGACTTTTTCTTCTTCACCGTGATCGCGTCTTTCGGGCAGACCTTCATGCACGAAGCACACCCGGTACACTTCTCCGGGATCGTGAACGGCCGGGCATTGTGCTGGGCTCGCTTCCCTTCCGGAGGGGCGCAGCCCATGGCCATATTCTTGATCGCTCCCCCGAAGCCGGAGACGATATGGCCCTTGAAGTGGGAGAGCACGATCATACTGTCGGCAGCAGCAATATCGCCCGCGATCGACACTTCGTCAAAGTGTTTCTTCCCGATGGCCACCTTCCGGATGTTCTTCCCGTTCAGGCCATCGGCTATGATGACCGGTGCCCCCGCAACCGCATAATCGAATCCGTGGAGGATCGCCGTGCCGATATGCTCGACCGCGTTCGACCGTTTGCCCATGTACAGGGTATTGGTATCGGTGAGGAATGGCAGGCCCTTACACTCCTTCACCTTCTCCACGACCTGCCGGACATAGACCGGGCTGATGAACCCGTCGCTTCCCACCTCGCCGAAATGGAGCTTGATGGCGGTCTTGTCCTGCGGCGCAATGAGATCGGAAAACCCGGCCACATCGAACAGCCGTCGCACTTTCTCCGTTGTCGCTTCCTTGTCGGAAAACGCACGGAGGCTCGCAAAATACACGGGACTCTTCACTACGAACACTCCCCTGCGGGGAATGTTGACATCCATACCGTATAATCCCGCCGGTTAACCGGAGGAAAAGATCGCCGGTCCCCGTGATGAAGACACGGATGAGGGATACCTGAAAAAAGGAGAGAAATTATTCCCGCTTGCCAAGCTGGTGGTCGAGCCAGAAGAGGTGGCCGACAACATCGCCAAGCACCTTGATCTGGGAGAGGATCTCGCTGGCATTCTGCTCCTCCTCAACCTGCTCCCTGACAAACCACTGGAGCATCTCGAAGGTTGCGTGGTCCTTCTCCTTGATGGCAAGGTCCACGAGATTGTTGATCATGCCCGTGACCTTCTGCTCGTGGGCATAAGTCTCTTCGAAGACCTTCCCGGCCGATGTCCACTTTGCCTTTGGGGCCTCGATTGCTTCGAGTGCGATCGTGCCACCGCGTGCGATGATGTAATCATAGATCTTCATCGCGTGGGCCTGCTCCTCCTTTGCCTGGATCCGCATCCATGTTGCAAAGCCCTTCATGTTTGCGGTCTCAAAGTACGCAGACATTGCCAGGTACAGGTACGCGGAATACATCTCGCGGTTGACCTGCCGGTTTAATGCAGTTTCCATAGACTTCGTTAACATGCGGATTCCTCCGTCAGATCGTGAAATTGGTTTTCCGTTTGATAATAGTTTCGATAGCCGCAAAAAAGGAGAGATATGCCCGCCGGCAGGAGCGGGTTATCGCTGGTAACGGATCTTCTTTGCTTCCGCGTGCATGTCGAGGATGATCTCGAGTTCGAGCGACTTCCCGTATGCTTCCTGGGCCTCGTCGCCCCGGCCCATCTCGTCGAGGCAGACCCCCTTGATGTACCATGCCGTGACATCGTTCGCGTTCAGGGTGGACGCCCGGGTGCTCGCAGCAAGGGCGTCCTCGATCCGTTCCAGATAGAAGAGGGCAAGCGCTTTCTTGGACCAGGCCTCGGAAAGGTTCTGGTTGATGGAGATGGCCTTGTCGCAGTCGGCGAGCCCCTCCATGTACCTGCCGGACTCGATCAGCGCCGAGGCCCGGAGGAAAAGCCCCTCCGCATAGTTCGGGTCGAGCGTGAGAGCCTTGTTGTAATAGGCGAGCGCCTCTTTGTATTTCGTCCTCTTTGCATAGGAGAGCCCCTTCTTTGCCAGCTCCACGGCTTCCTTCAGTGCCATACCCCGCCTCCAAAAACAGTTCCGCCGTTCATCTTCATGCCCCCTCCAGTGTATCGGTAATAAGATCGCCGAAGATCCGTTTCAGCGCACCCTTCTCGTGCTCCGCTTTGTGGTCGTGGGCATCGAGCAGATGCTTGGGCGGTTCCCAGACAAACCAGTCCCGCATGGTCATGTACCCGATCAGGTTGTCGGTCAACAGTTTCCCGACCTTGTACAGGTCGTAATAGTAATCGATCGTGGGCTCTTCCTTCCAGTCCACCGGCCCGAGCGGCTTCTCGATGATGGAGAGCATGTTGTCCCCAAAGACCTTGGACTGGTACCAGGCCGTGTGCGTCCACCGGGTGGTCAGCATCTCCTTGACCTCGAGATGGTTGAACTTCTTCATCTGCGGGATATTCAGGACCGGCATCAGCTCGTCTGCCGGGAGGGTCTTTGCAAGGTACATGTCCCGGGCATAGAACATTGCCTTGTTGAGAACGAAATACCGGCGCGGGACAATGGACTCCTGCTCCATCATCTCGTCCATGTCGTTCTTGCTCTCCTTCATGATATGGTAGAGCTGGGTCTTCCGGATCTTCGGCATACGGTGATACACATCAGCGTTGATGATCGCGTTCCACGGGATCTCGTTGATATCGTCATTGAAATGCGAGAAGAGAATGAAGAGCATCTGGATGAGTTTCTGCACTGGGAGCTTGTTCTCCTTCTTTGCTTCATCCTTCAGGGCATCGATGTAAATCTGCCTCATCCCGTTATACACCGAGTCAGCGTTATAGGAGCAAACCTTGTACTCTCCCTTCTTTGCCGCAGCGCCCTTGATCAGGAGGTGCGTGCAGTGTTTCGCGATGATGAAGTCTTTTAAGAGCCCGACATACTGCGCCGGGAAGATGATGACGTTGGTGTCGATGTCGTAGGTGAACTTGTCGACGAGTGTGCCCCCGGGCTCCGCTTCCGGCTGGCGCAGGAGCGACACTTCGGTATCGAGCAACTCTTCGGTGTGTGCAAGGATCCTCCGGATCGGCTTGGATAAGGGCATCTCGGTCTTCATGGGAAAATCACCGGGGCGGATCCGAACACCGTCCCAAGGATCTGTGGGTATTACAATAGTTCGTACCGGTGCATTTATAGTATACACATTTCGGTGAGGAAAAAGAAAAAACAGGAGAGGTTTGATGAATTTCCTTATTTCCGCTTGTGGGAATGGACAAGGGAATCAAAGATGCCCGAGAGGCTTCTCTGTGCCCGGGGCCGGAACACGCCCTGGTTCACGTACCGGACATCCTCGATAGAGAAGAATGCGTTGGGGTTGGTCTTCTCGATGTGCTCCGTGATCCGTGGCACGTCCGTGCGGTTGACAAGCGTGAGGATCATCCGGACATTCCCGCGGGAGCCCCGTGCATCGAGATATGTAACCCCGAAATGTTCTGCCTCAAGGAATGCTGCGATCGCATCGGTCGATTCCTCAGTCGTGACGATTCTCAAAATCACCGTCCCGATCGAGAGCCGCTCCTCGATCACGAGCCCGACATACGTCCCCGCGGCAAACCCGAATGCATAGGCCATGAAGTATACGATATTCGAGAGGTCTTTCAACACCACTTCCATCGCGAGCAGCCAGATAATGATCTCGAAGAACGCGATGATGGGGGCAAGGAACTTGATCCCCCGCGAGATGTAGATGACCCGTATTGTCTCCATGCTCACATCGGCAATGCGGGCAAGGAAGATGAGGAGGGGGAGGATCACCCATGCATAGAGTTCGGGGCTGATAAGGGGAATTGCCATAGCTTCGCCTTTGTATCGCGGATTACGGATCTGCAGTACGTAGAAAAGTGTTGCCGGGTGTTTCTATATCAAGATTCGCCGGGACTAACAAGAAAAAAGGGAAATATGACTGGTTAACCGCAATCGCGCGGATGAGAGAGCCCGGATTACGCTGCGTATTTTGCCGGGTCGGAGTCGAACTTCTTCTTGCAGCCCGGGGCGCAGAAGTAATACTTCTTCCCCTTGTACTCGCTCGTGAACTTCGCAGTCTTCTCGTCAACAGTCATCTTGCAGATGGGGTCGATTGCCATAGAACACCTCAGTTACCTGCCTTTCTTTGCATCGGGTATATACTTTTTTAACAGCAGCGAGAGCGTGACCACGGTGACAGAGCTCGCTGCCATCGCAAGAGCGGCGAGTTCCGGCCGGAAGGTGATGCCGAATGATGGGTAGAGGACTCCTGCGGCAACCGGGATCAGGGCAATGTTGTAGGCAAATGCCCAGAAGATGTTGCCCCGGATCCGTCCCATCACCTTTTTCGAGAGCTGGATCGCTGCAACTGCATCGACAAGGTCGTCCCGGACGAGCACGATATCCCCGCTCTCGATGGCAACATCCGTACCGCTGCCGATGGCGATCCCTACGTCAGCCTGCGCAAGCGCGGGTGCATCGTTGATCCCGTCCCCGACAAAGGCAACGACCCCTCCTTTCTCCTGCAGCCTCCGGACCTCCGCGGCCTTGTCCTGCGGCATTACTTCCGCGATCACCGTATCGATTCCGGCCTGCCGGGCGATCGCGTCCGCGGTCCTCCGGTTGTCCCCCGTGATCATCGCGACCTCCTTCCCCATGGCGCGGAGCCGGGCGATCGCCTCGCGGGTGGTCGGCTTGATGCTGTCGGCAATCGCGATCAGGCCTGCAATCGTGCCCCCGGCAGCAACAAACACGACAGTTTTTCCTTCCTGTTCGAGCAAAACGATCTGCGATTCGATCTCGCCGGGAATGGCCACGGCCTTTTCGTTCAGGAACGCCCGGTTCCCGACCAGCACGGTCTCGGAGAGGATAGTTGCTGCAACGCCCCGCCCGCCGAACGTGTCAAAGCCTGTTGCCGCCTCAACCTTCACGCCCCGTCCTTCTGCTGCACGCACAACCGCCTCGGCCAGCGGGTGCTGCGAGTTCTTCTCGACGCTTGCGGCAAGGGAGAGAAGTGTCTGCTCGTTGATTCCCACCGGAACGATATCCGTGACTTCGGGTTTTCCCCGGGTCAGCGTCCCGGTCTTGTCAAAGACAACCGTGGACACCCGCTCGGCTACCTCAAGCGCTTCGCCGTTCCGTATCAGGATCCCAAGTTCCGCGCCTCTCCCGACACCCACGGTTACTGCAGTCGGCGTTGCAAGGCCCAGCGCACAGGGGCAGGCAACGACAAGTACGGAGATGAACGCGGTAAGGGCAAAGAGCGCTGTTGCGTGGAAGATAAAGTACCAGAGCAGGAACGATGCGGTTGCGATGATCAGCACGGCCGGGATAAAGTAGGTGACTGCAACATCAGCGATCCGCTGGACCGGCGGCTTCGACCCCTGTGCGTCCTCGACCAGCCGGATGATCTGCGCGAGCACCGTCTCCTTCCCGACCTTCTCCGCCCGGACCTTCAGCACGCTGTTCGTGTTCAGGGTCCCGCCCACGACATGGCTCCCGCTCTTCTTGAGCGGGGGGACCGGCTCGCCCGTGATCATCGCTTCGTTGACATAACTCTCCCCTTCGACCACCACGCCGTCGACAGGGACGCTCGCACCGGGCTTCACCACAACGATATCGCCCGGTACAACCTCCTCAACTGCCATCTCGCGTTCGGTGCCGTCCCGGATCACAATCGCAACCTTTGCCCGCAGCCCCGCCAGTTTTTTGATCGCGTCGGAGGTCCGGCCCTTGGCCCGCGCCTCCAGGAACCGGCCGAGCATCAGGAACGCGGCGAGCATGATCGCCGTGTCGTAGAACATGTACTCGTGCGTGAGGATGATCGAGAATGTCCCCATCACGCTCGCGACAAACGAGACGCCGGTCCCCATCGCGTACATGACATCCATCGAGAGTTTCCGGTTCTTCAGCGAGACCCACGCGGCCCGGAAGATCGGGGCTGCGACAAAGACGAAGACCGGTGTCGCGATGACGAGCATGATGTAAGAGAGCGTGTGCATGGGAATGGGGAGCGGCACAAACATCGCGATCATCAGCGGGATGCTCACCGCAAACCCGACCATGAACCGGACGAACTTGTCGTGCAGGTCGGCATCACGGGCCTTCTTCTCCGCCTCCTCGCTCACTTCCCCGGAGATCCCAAGGTACTGGTATCCCGCATCCTCGATCGCCTTCTTCATATCGGAGAGGTCCGAAAGCGATGGGTTGTAGGTCACGTACGCTTTTTCCGTGCCGAGGTTCACCGACACGGTTGCAACGCCCGGCAGCGCCCGGAGTGCGGCCTCGATGGTCTCGACACAGGTGGCGCACATCATCCCGCCGACCTTGATGGTGACCTCGCTGTTAACCACATCGTAACCGGCGTCCTTCACCGCCTTCTCCAGCGTCGAGAGCGTAACCCTGGCGGGGTCGAACTCGACATGGGCCTTCTCCGTACCAAGGTTCACCCGGGCTTTTGTCACGTCCTTCAGCTGCGAAAGTGATTCTTCGATATTCACGGCGCACGTGGCGCAGGTCATTCCGGTAATCTTCAGTTCGGCCTTCTTCTTCTCCGGCTCCGGCATGCTTGCCTCCCTGTGTGGTGTCTTTGTTATGGAGATATAATCATTGTGAACGGGGCAGGTTTCATGGGTCAGAATCCGAAACATCCCAAACGGTACTGCAAGGCTCCGGATTATTTTTTTAGCCGGCCATCCAACATCTGCACTATGAGCATCCGGGATTCCATTCACCGTTTCTTCTCGCATCTCATCGGGAAGAAAGAGGACTACCCGGTGCACGAGACCTGTGCTGCCTGCGGCGAGCGGGCCTATCTCCCGTTCCACTGCGAATACTGCGGGAAGTATTACTGTGACCGGCACCGGCTGCCGTTCGATCACGATTGCAGAAACATCGGCCAGTGGAAGAAAAGAGGAAAATAGTGCGGGATGGATGCGTGGCACATCTTCCCGAATGGAAGCCTTTTGTAGTTTCATTCCAAAAGAATGGTAATTCAATCAGATTCCGTGATTTCCATGACCGAAAAGAAGGGACATTTCGAGAAGGGCATCTGGGTGGACGAGCCCGTGGCCCCGGCGCAGAAGCCCGGCGAGAAGCAGATCGAAGAGCGCCTGACAACCGCGACGAAGAACGTCATCTCCGCAGTTGACGAGCTGGCAAAGGCCACCCACGACCTCCTTGCAACCGAGGAGGGCAAGAAGCACATCGAGAAGGCCGTGAAGGAGACAACGGACCAGGTCCAGAAATCCTTCGACGACATCCTCAGCAAGGCCAAGGCCGAGATGGACAAGGCAAAGGCCGATATCAAAGCCGAAGTGGAAAAATCAAAACAGAAAAAATAATTTCATTCGTTTTTCGCGAGCGATTCCTTGTACGCAGCAAGGAGCCCGGCCGCATACTCGTTCTTCTTCTTCGTGGGCACGTAATTGAACTGCTGCACCCGCAGGAGGATCTCCTCGGCGAGCCGGGTGTCGCTGACAAGGCCGAGCTTCTTCACTTCGGCAAAGATCCAGTCAAGGTGGTCGATGCCGGTTGCCTTGCCATCGATGAGGACCTGTTTCGTGGTGATCCTGTCCGGTGGAACGCCCCCGCAGATCGTGCAGTAGTAGCCGTCCGATTCATTTCCGCCCATCGTCGCCCTCCTTGATCATGACGAGCGACATCTTGAACTTCGTGATGGCCGAGAGCGCGTGGGGGACGCCGGCCGGGAAGATGATCGTCTCCCCGGTCTTCATCTGGTAGATCTTCCCGGCGACCCAGACCTCGCACTCGCCGTCCAGGATCGTGACAACGGCATCGAACGGCGCCGTGTGCTCGGAGAGCCCCTCGTCCTCGTCGAACGAGAAGATGGTGATGCTCCCGCACTTCCGGTTGATCACCATCCGGCTTGCGACCGTCCCGTCCGCGTACTCCACGAGGTCCGGCAGCCGGATGACTTTGCCTTTGAGTTCCTCGCGTTTCTTGTCCGGTTTTCCCGACTCTTCCTGCTTCCATTCCACCATCGTTCACTCCCGGATCATGGTCAGCGTCATCTTGAACCGCTTCTTTGCCTGCACCCCGTGCGGCTTGTTGGCCGGCAGGATGATCATCTCGCCGGCCCGGACCGTGAACAACTCCTTCTCGATCGAGACCTCCGCCTCCCCATCCGTGACCGTGAGGATCGCATCGTACGGGGCCGAGTGTTCGGAAAGGCCCTCACCCGCATCGAATGCAAAGAGCGTGATGGTGCCGGCCTTCTTGAAGACGATCATCCGGCTTGCCACTGTCCCGTCCTGGTACTGCAGGAGATCGTTTGTGGCAAGGACTTTGCCGATGAGCTCCTCGCGTTTTTTGTCTGATGAGGTGAGTTCTTCCCGGGTGTCGGTCATTGTTGTTCCTCGCTGCTCTGTACGCGTAAAGAAAATTAAATCCTATCCTTCCTCACGTGCGGTTATGCCGGTACCATCCGCTTCAGGTCCTCTTCGACCGTGCTGTTCTTGCCGATATTGAAATTCCTGACGAGCACATCGAGAACGCCGGGCGAGACGAAGGCCGGGAGTTTGGGGCCGAGCGTGATGTTCTTCACGCCAAGGTTGAGCAGCGCAAGGAGCACGAGCGCTGCCTTCTGCTCGTACCACGCGATATTGTACGAGACCGGCAGCTCGTTGATCCCGACATTGAATGCCGTTGCAAGCGCCTGCGCGATCACCACGAGCGAGTAGCAGTCATTGCACTGCCCCGCATCGATGACCCGGGGGATCCCGCCGATGGTTCCGAGGTCGAGGCCGTTGTACCGGTACTTGGCGCAGCCTGCTGTGAGGATCACGGTGTTCTTCGGCAGGGCCTTTGCGAATTCCGTGTAGTAGGCCCGTTCGGTTTGGCGGCCATCGCAGCCTGCCATGACAACGAAGCGTTTGATGTCGCCTTTCTTCACGGCCTCGACAACCGTTCCCGCAAGCGCGAGCACGGCCTCGTGGGCGCAGCCGGTGATGAGGTTGCGGCCGGGAGCCGGGAGTGCGGTCGGGGGCTGGCTCTTCTTTGCGTGCGCAATGACGGCCGAGAAATCTTTCTTCCCGTCCTTTCCGGCCGTGATGTGCCTCACGCCCGGGTATCCTGCGGGACCGGTGGTGTAGATCCGGTCCTTGTACGTGTCCTTCGGCGGGACGATGCAGTTGGTGGTGACGAGCACGGGGCCGTTGAACGCATCGAACTCCTCCTTCTGGTGCCACCACGAGCTGCCGTAGTTGCCGTACAGGTGCGCATATTTTTTCAGCGCCGGATAGGCATTGGCCGGCAGCATCTCGCCGTGCGTGTAGATGTCAACACCGCTGTCCTTTGACTGCTCCAGCAGCTGCTCGAGATCCTTAAGATCATGGCCCGTGATCAAAATGCCGGGCCGCTTCCCGACCGAGGTCTTCACGCTCGTGATCTCCGGGTTCCCGTACATCTTCGTGTTCGCGGTGTCGAGCAGCGCGAGGGTTGCGACACCTACGCCCCCGCATTCGAGCACGAGCGCCGTCATCTGGTCGGCCGGGAGATCGTGGAGCGTTGACGCGAGCCCCTTCTGCATGAAGTCCGTGATCTTCTCGTCCGTGTACCCGAGCACGGCCGCGTGGTGGTAGTACGCGGCAATGCCCTTGAGCCCGAAGAGCAGGAGCGCCCGGAGCGAGTGGACGTCATCGTTGTTTGCCGCGTCCTTTGCGATCTGGTCGGCTTTCGCCGCGATGGTTGCATCGCTGGTCGGCTTCCACGTGCAGGCATCCGGCTCGTTTGCTCCTGCGGGTGGCAGCGCATCGCGGATCGCAGCAGCCTGCGCAATGAGCGATTTGAGCCGGGCGTCATCGAAGTTCGTGTTGGTCAGCGTGGCAAACAGCGCCTCGGCAATGAAGAGCCCGGCATCCTTGTTCGCCTTCCCGCTCTTTGCAGCCGCAAGGTTCCGCTCCGAGATCCCCTTGCAGAGATAGATCAAAACATCCATCAGCCCGGCCGTTGCCGCTTCCTTTCCACACACGCCCTTCACGGTGCACCCGGTACCCCGGGCCGTCTCTTCGCACTGGTAACAGAACATAACTCGACTTCAACTCCTTTCGTATTCTTTTGCTACAAGGTTTCTTTTGTATACTAGGTTAAATAGGAAAGAGTTTCAGAAACTATACCATGGACGAGTCGTGCACGGTCAACAAGACCGTGAAATACCTGACAAAAAAATGGACGCTCCTGATCATCCTTGAGCTCTACAAGGGTCCGGACCACACGCGCCGGTTCTCGGATCTCAAGGACTCGCTTCGCGATATCACGCAGAAGATCCTGTCCGAGCGGCTAAAGGAACTCGAAGAGGAGGGGATCGTCATGAAGAGGGTCGATGCAACAACATTTCCGGTGAAGAGCGAGTACACGTTAACAAAGAGCGGCCTTGAGCTGGTGGACGTGATCCGGGGCATCAAGATGTGGGCGCTGAAGTGGAAGATCGAGAACATCCCGTGCGGGAAGCAGGATTGCGGGAAGTGCGTGCTGTGAGGATGGATGCAGCATGACGGGCGGGTGCAGGTGATGACAGGCATTGAATCGCTGTACCGGAAAGAGGACGGACGTGTCCTGATCGAGATCAAGTTATCCACGGTTGCCCAGCTCTTCAACACGTTCGACCCCGCCCCGTTCTATGTGAGGGCGCTGGATCCTGAAGCCTCCGACTATATTGTCGATATTGTCAGGGATTTTCCCGACCGGACGGAGTTCCGGATTGTCGTGTACCTGCCGTCAGGATTACTGGACACGGATGAGGCCCGGAAGATCCCCCATGCCATTGTCAACCATTTCCGTTACATGGTGATGGTCCAGGACCGGAAGTTCCGGCAACTATGGGTGTACGGGAAGTTCACGATCATTGTCGGGCTTGCATTCCTCGCGATTGCCATGGTTGCAAGCAAGATCGTTGCCGGGACTTTTGCCGATTCCCCGATCGCCCAGCTGGGTGCAACGGCGCTGGAGGTTGCCGGCTGGGTGGCAATGTGGGAACCGGTCACGGTCCACCTGTACCAGCTCTGGCCGATCGTCCAGCAGAAGAGGGTATACGAGAAGATCAGCAGGATGGAGATCGATATCTGCCCGTACCCGGAGTCCGGCGCTCCTTTCGGCCAGGGTTGCCTGATATTCCGGAACGGGACCATCAGGAAGAAGTGAGGGAGGATTGCCGGCCCGGCCGGAACCAGCGGGAACGTTCTTCAAGTCGGCCGGGGCATGGCCCCATGTCCGATGCCGACCCCGCATTGCCAAATCAGAAACTAGTTAACCGCATATGCCCTTCATCGAACAGGGGCAGGTTGCGGGGTGCCGGATGATTGTTCGGGAACGATGGGCCAATAGAAATTGCATGAGGATCCTCGGCTGCATCCTCCTTTTCGTGATGGTGCAGGGTGTCCTGGCCGAGGAGACCTGCCAGGTTATCCGATCATGGGACGGATTATCCAATGCAACAGCCACCGGTTTTGCCATACATCCGTCCGGCATGGTGTACGTAACTGACGGTGCAGGCAACAGGGTCCTGATGTTCAGTGAGTCCGGGGAGTATTCCGGTTCCTGGGGGAGTGGGAGGCCCGGGGACGGGCAGTTCGATGATCCCCGGGGTATTGCAATAGACCGGTCAGGCGCGGTGTATGTTGCCGACACCGGGAACCACACGATCCAGAAAGTCACGTCATGGGGATTTTCTCTCTGGGGCAGCGAGGGGGCCGGAAGCGGGCAATTTGACGCTCCCGCCGGTGTTGCGGTTGATTCGTCCGGCAACGTGTATGTTGCGGATACGGGCAACGACCGGATACAGGTGTTCCATTCATCCGGCCAGTACCTGGTGACATGGGGATCGTATGGATCCCTGAACGGGTATTTTATTGCACCGGAGGGGATTGCGATCGATGCATCCGGCACGATGTATGTTGCGGATACGGGGAACAACCGGATGCAGAAGATCAGTCCTGCCGGGACGGTTATCACTACCTGGGGTAGCGGGGGAACCGGGAACGGGCAGTTCACCGCTCCTTCCGGTGTTGCCCTTGATTACTGGGGAACGGTGTACGTATCCGATGCCACCTCCCGGATCCAGAGGTTCAGCCCGGCCGGGGAATTTCTTTCATCATGTGAGACCGGCGGGAGGAACATTGCGATTGCCACGGATTCGTCCGGCACGGTGTACGCACTCTGGCAATCCGGTACCCGGTGGACGATCGGGCAACTCGGGCCCCGTTCCCCAACGTATGTGACGGCTTCCACCCCGAGAGTGCACACGACATTCTCGGTTTTTACAGAACGGACAAGACCCCCGGTTACGCCAACCAGCAGTCTCACGACCGCACTGCCCACATCGATGGTGACAACGGTAATGCCCTTCCTCGCACCCACAACCCCTGCGGATGAGACTACAACAATGGCAGCGCCCCCGGAGACGATCCAAACCGTTGATACAGAAGAGAACCTCCTGGATACGATCATGGGATTTTTCCGGGGACTTCTTGGCGGGCAATAATTTCCGTGCAGAAGATGTTCCGGATAATGTTCAGAGTACTGGTGCCGGTTTTTTCAATCCGGTTTGTATTGGGCAGAGTTCGTGCGGAAAATTTTCGAAAACGGGTTTGTGAGCGCCCGAAGTTTTTGTTCACCTGCATTTTCACATTCATTGCGATGCCCGATGCGCAAAACACCTCGCGGGGTTGTGTGCTGCGCACGTACCGGTTCGCACCTTTTGATCAGGTCCCTTTGCCCGGCGAGGGCTCGGAAGACACCCGGGCGGTTCCCTGCATAGTAGGGATGGGATTGGTATCGCAAGGGATCAAACCCTGGAATAATATTATGCACGGGGGACCCTGATGGACATTTACGTCGAAGAAGAGATTTCACGCCGGAGATCGCCCCAGCGGAATGCCCACGGGGAGATGAACTCCGCGAAACCCCATTCTCCGACGGAGAG
>Ga0302250_1001976_pt1 | contig 13732 bp, 10 predicted proteins | sample AAG_RA_Asp_MG_FD_193536 | JGI IMG/M metagenome (GOLD analysis project Ga0302250, IMG submission 193536) | Enriched activated sludge microbial communities from anaerobic digester in WTTP, New Holstein, Wisconsin, United States - AAG_RA_Asp | ecosystem: Engineered > Bioreactor > Anaerobic >... | reverse complement strand
GAGTCTGCTTGAAAGAGAATGAGGAAATGAAATTAAAAACCGATTTGCTGCGAGTTGAAATTTTTTTATATTAATTTTGTATAATTATCTATTTTAAATGATTTTTGATATGAAAACAGACGAAAAAGAGGCGAAATCAGCCAGAAACAAAACCATCAAACTTACACAGGAAGAAGTTACCCATTACGGCGGGAAGGTTGTTGTCCTGAGGGATTCCGCCACACTTGAGGAGGTTATAAACAGAACAATCTGCGGGGATTATTTTAAGATTGCGAGCTTTTTACCTGATGCAACGGTTGACTTGCTTGTTCTTGATCCCCCTTATAATCTAAGAAAATCCTTTAAGGGGACATCCTTCAAGAAGACTTCAGAAGAAGAATACACCGAGTATATTGAGTCCATTTTGGAGAAAGTGGTCCACTGTTTGAAACCAAATGCTTCAGTATATATTTGCGGGGATTATAATTCATCAACATCAATACATCTTGCAGCAAAGAAATATCTAAAAGTGTTGAACCGAATAACATGGCAGCGAGAGAAAGGCAGGGGAGCGAAAGCGAACTGGAAGAACTGTACTGAGGATATCTGGTTTTGTGCAATGTCAAAAAATTATAAATTCAGAGTTGACAGGGTCAAAGAGATAAGAAAAGTTATTGCCCCGTATAAGGAAGAAGGAGAGCCAAAGGATTGGATTGAGACAAAGGAGGGGAACTTCAGGTTAACACATCCCTCCAATATATGGACGGACCTGACAATTCCCTACTGGTCAATGGGGGAGAATACAGAGCACCCGACACAAAAACCCGAGAAGTTACTCGCAAAGATTATTCTGGCAAGTTCCGATGAGGGGGATGTAATATTGGATCCCTTCCTGGGTTCGGGAACGACAAGTGTGGTGGCGAAAAAACTGAACAGAAACTATATTGGAATTGAACTGGACCACGGATACGCGGCTGTGGCTGAGAAAAGACTAGAAAAAGCGGAAAAGGACAAGAGCATACAGGGATATGAGGAGGGGGTTTTTTGGGAAAGAAACACCCTGTCGGTTAGAAATAAATTGCGTAAGAACGAAAACGAACTCACTATCTGGTAAGCAAGGTGGTGATTTCTGTTGAGAGGGTAGAATCCACTTTTTCCCAGAAAGCCTTTCGGATTTGATGAGACTCATCAGCATTAGTAGTAAACTGAAGAACCTTCACACCCTCTCTTTCAAAAGAGGTAAGATATTCCCGTTTGAAGTATTGCCAGCTTGGCATGAGTTTGTGGTAAGCAGAAAAACCTTTCACGATCTCTCCAAAGTTTAAATTCTGGGGAAGTACAAAGTACTTTTTGAAATCCTCGCCATATTCTGAAACAGGCAGGGCATAAAAAATTCCTCCACTGTTGTTGTTAACAAGGACTATAGTTATTGACAAGCCAAGATTATTTGCCATTGCCAGACTACCTATATCATGCTGAAAAGCCTGATCTCCGATAACCACCGTTGTGTGTTTTCCACTTGCCGCAGCTATGCCAAACGCAGTAGAGATTATTCCGTCTATTCCGGAAGCTCCGCGGTTGAAGAAAATGTGTAAATTCTTATTGGATTTTGAAGCGAAGTAATCAAAATCCCTCACAGGTGTGCTGTTGGAAAGAAATATGTTGCATCCTTCCGGAGCCAGGTTGATTATCTCGTTAACGATTCTTGATTCTATGGGAAAGCGGGTAGCCGAGATCACAGTTCTCTTCATTTCCTCTATTTTGGAATCGGCGCTTTTAAAGAAGTTAAGCCATTTCTTTCTTTTTTTCTGAAGTGATGAATCGAGAGGTCCGGCTGATTTAAGTTCCGCCAGCAGAGCGTTAATAAAAGTGGTCGGATGTTGGGCAATGTATGCTTTAGCGTTTTGCGAGGGGTCGAATTTGTCGCCGAACTGATTGATTACATATCGCGGCGATCTGGTGGTTGAAAGAAATTTCAGAGTTGCTTTTGAAGTAACAGTTCTTCCGAACTGAAGAATAAAATCAGGTTTAACCGCCCAGTTAATATTTTCGGATCTCAGCAATGAATCCGCATTCGCAATAATGTTACTGCTCTGTGTCCGGAGAAACCTTAAACCGGAAGCAACATCGGCAAGGAGCGGGATGTCCAGGCTTTCCGCGAGTTCCAGAATACTCTCGCGGCAGTCGGGATTGCCGGTCTCGTTCGGACCTGCAATAATCAAACCCCGTACTGAATTGATTACAAGGTTGAGAATTTCTTTAAATTCAGTTGATTCGGAAAATCCGGCCGAATCCTTAACCTTAAACTGCGAATATTTATTGTTCGCTGAAAGTTTTTTTACCGAAGCAATGAAATTTTCCGAGACTTCCGATGTATAACTCCGGGGTTCTAACGGTTCTTCAAAAGGAAGGTTGATGTGAACAGGTCCGGGGTCATTTTGCAGCACCTCGTAAACCATTTGCGTAATGTCAAAAATTTTTTTAATTCCTTTAGAAGTCACCTGAGGAAGTCCGGCATCGATGGAAAGTCTTGTGTGATTGCGAAAAATATCCACCTGATTAATAGTCTGGTTTGCCCCATAGCCCAGGAAGCGAGGGGGCCGGTCGGCGGTAAGTATAATCAAAGGGATTCTGCTGAAAAAAGCCTCGACAATTGCGGGATATAGTTCCGCGGTTGCCGTACCGGATGTGCACTCCACAATTACGGGTTGCCCGCCGGCTTTTGCCATTCCAAGTGCGAAGAAAGCGGATATTCTTTCATCAACGACAGCATATTTTTTTATTTCTTCTGCTTTTGCAAGAGCAAGGGTTATGGGAGTATTTCTGGAGCCGGGGGAAACAGTAGCCTTGCGAACTCCGATTTTAATAAATTCCGAAATTAAAGCTTCCGACCAGAAATTATTATTATTGATTTTCATAATCGATAATAGTTAGAATATTATTCATTTTAAGAAGGGTCTCTTCATATTCGGTTTCGGGACTTGAATCCTCAACAATCCCGCATCCCGCATAAATGGTTAATTTATTGTTTCTCTGAAGACCCCCTCTGATTGAGACTGCGATATTTGCGGAATAAAAATTAAACCAGCCGACTATTCCGGTAAATAATCCCCGGTCGATATTTTCATACTCATTAATAATGCGGAAGGCGACTTCCCTGGGAAAACCGCACACAGCCGGAGTGGGAAAAAGACTGGATATTAATTTAAATACGGGAATAATAGTTGTGGTATCATCCTCGCTTCCCTTAAGTTCGGCGGTCACCGGAGTCCAAAGGTGCTGAACCTTTGCGGTTTTTTTTATCCTTGGGGTTTTAACATAAGAGATTTTCGAAGAGAATTTTTTCAGTGTATTAACAATGTAGCGGGTGACATAATTATGTTCATCTATATTTTTTTCCGAAGAGAGAAGCATTATTTCATTTTTTCTGTCCAGTTCGTCATTCACACCGCGTGCAATTGACCCGGCCACTGCCTCGGTTTCCAGCTTAAGACCTTTCACGGAAAAAAGTTTTTCGGGGGAGCATCCCCAATAAACCGACTTCCCCTCGCGGTACAGATAGCCATTGCAGCCCGAACCGTCCGGGCGACCCTTGAAATTTTTTATTTTGGAAATAATGGTAGCGGTAGAGAACTCCTGATTGAGATTATATTCCGTTGCCCTTGAAAAAACAACCTTATCAATATCCTTTGTGGCGATCAGTTCTTTCCCCTTGGAAACCAGCCGCTCCCAGTCCCTTTCTCCGGCTTTGGGATCTTGTTCATTGGCGGTCAGGAGAATCCGGGCTTTTTTCAGTTCCGGTTCATATACAAGGGAAGCGGCAGAGATATTCTCCGCCTTTTTTAATAATTCGGAAATCTTTTCTCCCTTTGCCACCCGGAAATTAATAAGAATCCTGCTAATTTCCGAAGGAGAATCCGACTGATTGGTCTTGAAGATGACGACTTCAGGGAGGAACCATTTAGCCCCCTTATAATCGGACCATTCGCCGCCGGGTTTCGAGTTGAACTTCATGCCTCCAACAAACAAGGGGATAAACTCGCTACAGCACTCCGACCAGTTCCTGACTATCTTCTCCTGAAGCTCAAGGAACTTTTGTTCAGCGAAAGCCAGAGAGCGCTCATTTCCGGAATCGAAGTGGAGTAAATCGCTATTCTCGAGGGACAAGCATTCACCACAGGCACAAATTTCATATTCATTACGGCTGTCAGAATAATAAAAAACAGTAGAATAGAGTTTTGCAAGAGTTTCTCTGAAAACGGGGAGGCTGTCGGGAAACTGAGTCATGAAACTCAGAATCACTTCATTCCCGCTTTTCAGGGAATTTTTCACTTCGGCCTGATTAATAAATTTAGAAAAGGCAGCAGAAAGAGTTGAATTGGCTTGTTCCATAGAGTTGTATTGAATGAATCATTATGTTCCGACTATTAAATAATCTTTACGGCATATGCCCCAGTTAGTAATTCTCAAAACAGTTTGTAAAGTTAATACAAAAATAGGAATAATTTATATTGATATTAAAAAATTTAAATTGCTGATTAAGACTTAATTTTTACTTTTTTTGAGACATTAGAACCTTTTGCGCATCCAAAAGGTTAACAAAGTAACAGAAAAGGTCCAAAATAAAACAATTGTATGTGTTTTATATCAATTGTTTAATTGCGGATACTTTGTATATTTGATATCATTCTTTAACTAATTTATTAGAGGTTGTTATGTATAAAAAGTTATTATTCATTTTTCTGATTTTGACTGTTGTGTCTTTTGGCCAATCAGTTCCGAAATCACCTTTTTCTAATTCACTATGGTTAGGTCTTGAAGGTGGCGCAACCCTTCCTCAGACAGATTATAAAGACATAGTTCCAAACTATTTTGGACGTGTCACTGCTGAGTATTTCCTTGAATCATGGGACTTCGGTTCGCTTGGCTTCGTTGGATTTGGTGGAATGGGCAAAGTTTCTGGAGAGGACGATAGAAAAATCCCCTCCAAACTTGCTGCCGATGTTACCGAATATGGCGGAGGGTTCAAGTTTGTTTTTAACGTATCCGAATCCGTTTACCCATACCTGCTTGTTTCCGGAGCAAACATTACTTACAAAGTTAAGGACGATGCAACAGGAAACGAATTAAACAAAGTTATCACAATTGGAAATGATAATGATCATTCATTACGTATTGGCGGAGAAGTTGGAGCAAAATTCCCTCTCAGCGATATGTTCGCGTTGAAAGTCAGCGCATCAATGTATGCAACCAGTGAAGACTGGCTTGATGATTACTGGAATGATGTTAACAAAGACTGGTATGCAACAGTCGGAGCCGGTGTTATGGTCAAATTGTTTGGTGGCGTAAAAGATACCGACATGGACGGCGTGCCTGATGATCTGGACAAATGTCCGAATACCCCGCTTGGACTTAAAGTTGACATTGACGGCTGTTCAGTTGATTCTGACGGCGACGGAATTGTTGATGAAGAAGAACTTGCACTTGGAACAGACATGAACAATCCGGATACTGATGGTGACGGATTGAAAGACGGAGAAGAAGTAAGAAATTACAAAACCAATCCTTTGAAAGACGATACCGATGGTGATGGTCTGAAGGATGGGGACGAAGTAATTAAACACAAGACCGATCCGCTCAAAGCCGACACAGATGGTGACGGACTTTCTGATTTCGATGAAATCACGAAATACAAGACCAGCCCTGTAAAGAAGGACACCGATGCTGACGATCTGATGGATGGAGAGGAAGTTAACACATACAAGACAGATCCATTAAAGGCTGATACAGATGCTGATGGTCTGAAAGATAATCTTGAAGTTAAACAATACAAGACCAATCCTTTGAAAGCTGATACAGACGGCGGTTCGATACTTGACGGTGCTGAAATATTAAGGAGTACCAATCCTCTTGATCCAAAAGACGACGTAGAATCAATCAAGTCTGAAGTTGGCCAGGCAATCGTTCTTGAAGGAGTTGTTTTTGCAACCGGTAAGTCGGATATACTTCCTGAATCAGAAGCTATCCTAACGAAAGCATATTACACCCTTAAGGACAATCCTGAAATCCACGTACAGATCCAGGGTCATACAGATAACGTTGGTAACAAGAGAAAGAACATGGACCTTTCACTCGCAAGAGCTGAATCCGTAAAAGCTTTCTTGATTGCCAAGGGTATTGACGGTGCAAGAATTACCACAGCCGGTTTCGGACCTGACAAACCACTTGTTCCGAATACGACTGCAGCTAACAAGCAGAAGAACAGAAGAATTGAGTTCTTAAGAACCAAATAATTCTGAAGCACTTTAAAACAAAAAAACCCTCTCTGAACAAGAGAGGGTTTTTTTTATTCCCGAACTTTTAATTGCCCGCTTTAAGATAGTCTGAAATTCTTTGAACGGATTTTACAATTACAGATGAATTCTTTTTTATCAGATATTCACTCAGTCCGACCTCCGATTTCGCATTTCCCCAGTCGTAAGTGTATCCAAGTCTTGTCCACGGGTATCCGTTCTTATTCTTCGCTGGGAAATAAGAATAAACGATATTACCATTGAACCAGTCTACATATTCCTGGCTCACACTGTCGGGAAAAAACAAGCCCGAAGTATTATCGGTAATCTCATTATCATAAGCCGGTCTGATTAATTGTTGGGGTTTCACCCAAACTTCAACCATCCATTCATTACCGCCGGCGGGGGGAAGTCCCAGCAACTGCTCTGTTCTTAAAATAAAATTATTTTCAGTTGTACCGTTATCCTTGTGCCAGTCCCGCAATTCCGGACAAAGGGTAACCCATGTAGCATCCCACCAGGTCACGACAGTATCTTCAACCGGGTAGCTATTCGGATATTTTGTATATATAAGCACAAGCACAAACTGATCAGGGGGCGTTCCCTTCCAGGACAGTTTATTATTTGAGGGGGTAACGGGAGTCAGCGTGGTCACTATTTCACCTGAATCAGCAACCATAGCGTCTATAATTGCCGATTTATAAAGCTCGGCAAGAGATTTTTCCGGCAGTGGAGAAACAACGCTTTCTTTTTCGCAACCGGCAAAAAAGAGGATTAAAATTATCGGGATGAAAAAATGTTTTACATACTGCATATTGAATTTTGGTTGTTAATACCTCCAAATTTAATAATTCTTTTTTTTACAAACTACTTTTATAAAAAAATCAGGAAGGGAAAGAGGAGGAGAAAGATACCGGCTTTCCAGTGAGTTTGCGGTTAGCAGAAAAGCCGGTAAGAAATAAAAATATTTTATTTTTCTTTTTTAACCCGAGCGGTAACGTAATAAAATGCCGGGATAACATAAAGGGTAAGGATTGTTGAAGCAACAAGACCACCGATACTTACGACACCAAGGGGTTGACGAATTTCAATTCCCGACTCTCCCATTCCCAATGCCATAGGAAGCATACCAAGAATTAGCGCAAGGGTAGCCATAATAATGGGGCGCAGTTTAGTCGGACAAGCTTCAATAAGGGCATCTTTCGGATGCATTCCCCCGCCTCTTCTCAACTGGTTCGTGTAGTCGAGCATAAGGATCGCGTTGTTCACCACAATACCGATGAGCATTATCACTCCCATCAATGCTGTTAAACTGAATGCGGTATCAGCAAAATACATTATTATGACCACGCCGATAAGCGCGAGGGGAAGAGTAAACATTATCGGGATCGGCTGAACAAAACTCTCGAGCATTGCCGCCATCAGAAGGTAAGTTAAAAGAATAGCGATAAAGAATGCCTGGAACATATCAGCGATCATTTCGTTCATCATCTTGATATCCCCTCCCCATTTCACATAATAACCGGACGGGAGATTAAGATCTTCAAGCCGTTTGTCAATTTCGCCCGTAATATTTCCAATAGGGACGCCTTCCGCCGGGGCACCGGTGAACATTATGGAAGTGAATTTATCCCGGTGAAGAATTCTCGTATAACCCGTAGTGAATTTAACCTCTGCAAGCTGGGAGAGGCGGAGTGACCCAACCACCGGCGATACAACGGTAATATTTCCTATCTTTTCCGGGGTATTAACACTTTCATCATCAAGGGTTATGGTCACATCATATTCATTTCCGAATTCCCTGTACTTGGTTGACTGCAAACCCTCAATTGAAGCACGCAGAGTAAGAGCGAGTTCGGTTATTGTTAATCCTGCTTCGCTTAGTTTCTTTCTGTCAGGGAAGATTGTGATCTCCGGTTTTCCGGCGCGTGAGCTGTTATCAAGGTTTATCAGACCAGGTATATCCTTGATTCTCGAAATTATTTTATCCTTGTACTGATCGAGGACATCCAGATCCTGCCCCATAAGATAGAACTGGATAGGTGCGCCCCCTTCGCCCATTCCCCCTGCAATGTTTACCTTGATTTTCGCATTCGGCACTTCGGCAAGTTCTTTAACAAAAACGGAAACCATTGCCTGGTGACCAATATCGCGCTGATCACGTTTGACCAGCTGGATGTTCATAAGGGCCATATTTGTTCCGACATCAAGTTCGCTCAACTGTCCCAGATTTGTAATAACGTGCTTTACCTCCGGATGCCTGGCGATTTTCTTTTCTATGTCTTTAATAATTTTTGCCGTTGCATCAAGATTATAACCTTCAGGCATTTCCACTTCGATATTGATCAAACCATCATCCGGGATAGGGAGGAACTCGAACCCCAGTTTTGATCCGAAGAAACCGAGAGTCAGAACAAAGATCACGAGAGTAATCAGCATCACAAAAACGCTCCGTTTTTTATTTCTGAGCACAGCCCTTAAGGTTTTGCGGTATGATTCATCCAGTTGTTTTAACTTCTTCTCGATACTCTCGCTCAGCCTGTTTCCCTTCTTTGCTTCCCTGGGGAGTATCAGGGAGGCGAGCATAGGAGTCAGGGTGAAGGAGAAAAGAAGGGAAAAAATAGTTGCAAAGGAGGCTGCCAGAGCAAGTTCCTTTAAGTACTGTCCGACTATGGATGACATATTTGCGAGGGGTAAAAATACTACAAGGTTGGTTAATGTGGAAGCAAGCACGGCAACGAGCACTTCGGAAGTTCCCTCATAAGCCGCATCCTTATTATTCTTTCCCATATCTTTGTAGCGGAAAATATTTTCGAGCACGACCACTGAGTTTGCCACGAGCACGCCAACAGAAACGGACAACCCCATCAGGGTCATCATGTTGAGAGAGAGCCCGGCCATTTTCAACAACAGAAAAGTTGAAATAATGGAGGTGGGCATTGAAAGCGCAACGATTATTGTAGAGCGGATATCATGAAGGAAGAAAAGAAGAACAATCGAAGTGAACAAAATTCCAAGGTAAATATTGCTCATTGTATCGCTGACGCTGCTCTCGGTAAATTCCGAAAGATCGTTGATAATCTCGAGTTTGCATCCTTCCGGGAGAACTTGCTGAATTTCCGGGAGGGTGTTTCTTATGGAACCGGCCACCTTGACCACATTGCCGTCCGGACTTTTCACAATTCCAAGTCTGATAACATTTTCATTTCGAATTTTCGACACATTATCATAATAGACTGCGCGGCGTCTAACATCCTTTCCACCGTCAACAACCTCGCCAAACTGTCGTATTTTTTTCGGACCGTAGGGGGTTGGGAGTTCAAGTTCTTTGATTGCCTCAACGTCCTGATATTCACCCTCAAGGCGGACGGTATATTCCTGATCCTTAAGATTAAAATAACCGCCGGGGATATCCATGTTGTGCATCTTAAGCAGCTGGACAAGCTGGGGAAGAGATATGGTATTTTCAAAGACAACGCGGTTGTTGAGTTGAACGCGGATTTCCCTCTCCTGACCTCCCGAAATGTTCACATTGGCAACTCCGTTGACCTGGGAGAATCTGTCCTTAAGCGTTTTGTCCGCGATCTCGTACAATTGACGAGAATCAAGATTACCCGAAAGCACGACGTCCATTATCGGGTAAGCCTCGATATCCACTTTTTGAACCAGCGGCAGTTCCGCATCCTCCGGAAGTTCGTTTATTATTGCATCAATTTTGTCCTTGACCTCCTGGTTCGCAATATCAACCTGTTTTCCAAGGCCGAACTGAAGAATCACAATAGAGACTCCATCCAGCGAATAAGATTCAACCCTTTCCAGCAGACTCACAGTAGAAACCGCATCTTCAATTTTTTTACTGATAAGAGTTTCGACCTCTTTAGGACCGGCGCCCGGATATACTGTGGAGACCGTCACGTAAGGAATTTCCACGTCGGGGAAGAGGTTAAGGTTCAGAGTGAAATAAGCCAGAGCGCCAAATATTAGAAATACGAGTAAACCGACCGTGGTAAGCACCGGTCTGGTAATAGATATTTTTGCGAGAAACATAGAAATTCCTTTAGTTTATAACTTTAACTTTTCTACCCTCTTCCAGCTGAGCGCCTCCGGTAACAATCAGCCGGTCGCCCGAACTCAATCCCGTTTTAACCTCACAGTCAATACCGCTGTCCATTCCGTTGCTGATATATCGTTTTGCCGCGTGTCCGTTCTTTTCAAGAAAAACGAACATACCCTTATCGTCCTCCCTGACTAAATTTCTTTTCACAATAATCGCATTCGGATTGGAATAAGTCAGGACCCTGACTTCCACAGTCACACCGCTTCTAAGTTCCCTCTTTCCGTTGTCGAACTCTATTTCAACATAGAAGGCCTGTTTGTAAGGGTCGGCACTAAGGGCAATATCCACGACCCTTCCCTGGTATTCCTTGCCGAGATAATTTATCGTTGCCACCATCCCTTTTCGGAACTGAACAATTTCCTTTTCCGTCACCCAGATCTTTGTTCTCATTTTATTAAGCAGGGCGACGGTAAACAAGGGGGCTTCCCCCTTGACATTATCCCCCGGCTTGACTTTGATATCGGTTACGATACCGCCGAACGGTGCATCTATGTAGAGCAGTTGTTTTTGAGTTTCGAAATTTCTTTTATTCACCAGGTACTGGGCTTCGGCACCGTCGAAATTAGCCTGGGAGGTTTCACCGGCATCAAGCAGCGCTTTCATTCTTTCGTAGGTTTTCTTCGAATTTTCATAAGCGGTTCTTGCCTGATCAATCATCACCGCCGGATTATCCGAAGCGAATTCCACAATCACCTTATTTTCCTGAACAAAGTCCCCCACGTTCGCATTGACCCGGGTAATCCTGCCCCCGATCATTGCTCCCTTGGTAGCTTCTTTAATTCCGGACAAGTTCGAGTAGAAGCTCAAATACTTCTCGAAGGTTTGGGTTTTAACCTCCTCCACCCTTACAGGCAGACCCTCTTCCATTTGTACTTGTTCCATGCTTTTTTCCGGTTGTTTATCCTCGCCGCAGCCGGTCAGCAGGAACAGAACCAGCACGGTTATTAAACTCATTAAAAATTTCGCACTACCTGACATCTTGTAATTACTCCTTCTTGTCACTTGTTTATTAATTCATTGATGTAAGTCAAATACTCTTTTTCAATATGTCCCATTAGCATCTCCAGTTCGCTTTTTGCGGAGATATAACCGTAAACGGACTGGAGGCGGTTGGTTCTTGCCTGGCGTAAAGCAATATCTGCGTTCTGAACTTCGAGCTGGTTACCGGTCCCCTCTTTATACCGTACGAGAGAAATTTCATAAGCCCGTATGGCAAGGTTTACGTTTTTCTCCTGGACATCAATCAGTGATTTAACCCTTTCGAGTTCCAGGATTTTTTCTTTGATTTGGGTTGTGATAAAAGCCCTTAGTTGTCTTATCTGTTCCTCCGTCTGTTTGACGGTCAGGTTTGCCTGCTGAACGCGGTTGCTGGACTGGGTTCCCCTGAAGAGGTTCATGGAAAAAGAAAGTCCCACAAGGCTTTGGGTATAGTTCTGGAATTTCCAGTCGTCCGAAGAACCGGCAATGCCGTAGCTTCCGAACGCGGCAAGGCCGGGATAATAGTCTGCCCGCTCGAGGTCAACCAGGGCATCATCGAATTCCCGTTTGTTAAGCAGGGTTTTCAGGTCATAATTCGATTCAATTGCGTTGGAGACAGCATCTCCCACATTCGGGATTGTTTCTTCGGAGTAAAGCAGTTCGCCGGTAATTTCGAGTTCCTCTGCGGGATCAAGACCCAAAAGAATTTTCAGGTTTTCCTTCAGTATTTTGAGTGAATTCTCAGTCTGCAGAACCAGAGGGCGGATATTTTCAACCTGCACCTCGGCCTGCAAAGCGTCGAACTCGGAAACGAATCCTTTTTCGCGGAGTGCGTTAACATTCTTCAGGTTATCCTGCGCATTTTTAAAACTTTCCCTGGTTATCCCGAGAACGTTTTTGGTAAGCAGCGCACCGTAAAATGCTTTTTTCACATTAAGTATGGTACTTGCAACGGTGCTGTTAAGCTGCTCCCTTGAAAGATCGAGGTAGACCTGCGAAGTTCCTATTCCTCTGAACACGGCGGAGTTGAACAGGATCTGGGTGATCTGAGCGGTCACTTCATAATTGTTAGTTTGTGCAAAGGACTGCAGTTTGGTTTCCATGGGAAGGAACTTGCTTTCGTCGTAAGGGATCACATTTTCCCTGAACAGAATTCCGTATGAGGCGTTCGTAAGCATTGCTTCAAAATCGGGGAATGCCATTTTAGGCTTGGAAAGGAAGTGGGAAAATGTAGCGTTAACATCAAAACTCGGCAGTGCATATCCAAAAGCCTCTTTTACTGCGTGCTCGGCTTTTTTTACTTCCATCGCCGCAATTTTTATCTGATTGTTTTTCGCAATGGCAATTTTTATTGCCTCGTCCAGACTTATTGTGCTGCTCTGAGAAAACAGAATGGTTTGAAAACTAATCAGAAAAACAAAAAAACACAGTCGCTGGTAATACATATAACTCTCGGGTTAATATACTTTATGAAAAAAATTTGAAGTGGAAAATTAGCAAAAATGCCCCTTTTCTCAAGAAGTTTTATAGATAAACAGTAATATTTTGTGATGAGCGGTAAATTCCGCCAGAAATGAAGTCTGGCGGAATTATATTAATAAAAGGCGATATTGTGGAATTTTTGCGAAATGTTAAAAATGGAGAAAGGAGTAAATTATAACTCCCGCCACCATAACCACAAAAAGACAGAAAAAAAATTTTTCCAGTTTTTCTCTCTTCTTGTATTTTTTGTGTTCCTCGTGAATGTACTTTTTCTGGAAGTCGCCACGAGTAACGTCCCAGTTTTTCTCTTCTGTCATTTTGCGCTCTTTCTATTTAATAATCCTCTGTTAAAATTGCACTGTAAAGATACAGAAAAACGGGCAAAACAAAACAGAATAAATCCATCTCTGTGAACCTTGTCACACCCGGTTTTATTTTTCCGGTTATTAGATTTTCCTCTGAATTCCGTATTTTGTGAAACTAATTTTATTAATTTTCATCAAATTTATGGAAGAATTGAAATTAATTGAGGCTGCAAAGGAAGGCGACAGAGCTGCACTATCGGTACTGGTAAAAAAGTACAGCAATACCGTCTATAATTTCGCCTACAAAATATGCAGGGATCAGGAGAAAGCGAAAAACACAGTGCAGGAGACGTTTCTGAGCATGGTAAAATCAATATCCCAGTTCAACAGCCAGGCTAAACTCTCCACATGGCTTTACCGGATAGTGGCTAACCACTGCATGATGGCAGCCAGAAAACGGAAGGATGTGCAATTCGTGGAGGTGGAAACGGAAGAATCTCTTTTTGACGATAAATACATAGTTGACTGGAGCACACTGCCGATAAAACAGCTCGAAAACAACGAACTAAGGGAGATAC
>Ga0302250_1001975_pt1 | contig 13744 bp, 12 predicted proteins | sample AAG_RA_Asp_MG_FD_193536 | JGI IMG/M metagenome (GOLD analysis project Ga0302250, IMG submission 193536) | Enriched activated sludge microbial communities from anaerobic digester in WTTP, New Holstein, Wisconsin, United States - AAG_RA_Asp | ecosystem: Engineered > Bioreactor > Anaerobic >... | reverse complement strand
TTGGCGGAGGCGTCGTCCGGCGCGCGCGGCCAGGCGCTGGCCTTTGTGCGTCCGCACGACATCGACATCGAACATGCGCCGATGAGCGGCGGCATCGAGGCGACAGTGCAGGAAGTGCACGCGATCGGGCCGATGGTGCGCGTCGAGCTGGCGCATGCCTCGGAGCTCGTCGAGGCGGAGCTGACCCGCGAACGGGCGAATGTGCTGAATCTGGCGCGCGGGCAGCAGGTCTGGCTGAAACCGCGGCAGGTGAAGGTGTTCAACGTGCCGGCCGTGCCGCTGGAAGAAGGGGGCTCCGGCATCTGACGGAGCCCGGGCGCCGTGGTCAGTTCGCCGCGGCGCGCAGTTTCTTGACGAAGGCGCCGAATGGCTTCAGCTCCCAGCTGTCCCAGACCTTCCGGGTTGCCGCCTTGAAGGCGGCCTGGTCGGCCTTGACCACCTGTACCGACGGCATCTTCTCGTACTCGGCGAGAAGCCTGGCATCCGAATCGGCCATCATCTTGCGCTGGAAGGCGGTGGCCTCGGCGGCGGCCTCCTTGAGCAGCTTGCGCTGGTCGGCGCTGAGCTTTTCCCAACTCTTGCGGCTCATCAGGAAGGGGGCGACACTGTAGTTGTGGTTGGTGATCGAGATGTACTTCTGTACTTCATGCAGCCTGGCTGAATGGATGTTGGCCAGCGGGTTGTCCTGGCCGTCGACGAAACCACTCTTCAACGCCTCGTAAACGTTGCTGAAGTTCATCGGTGCCGGCATCGCGCCCAGGGCGGTCATGATGTCCATGATCGACTTGTCGGGCGTCGTGCGGATCTTCAGGCCCTTGAGATCGTCAGGCTTCGTGATTGGCCGCTTGTTGTTGGTGATTTGCCGGATCCCGTTGTCCATCCAGCCGAGCAGGATCAGATCCTTGGCCTCGAGCTTTCCCGCCAGATCTGCGCCCACCGGGCCGTCTAGCACTTCCCATGCCTTCGCCGAGGTCGAAAAGGCGTAGGGCAGACCCAGAGCCGAGAGCTCGGGAACCGCCGTGGCTACCGTGCCTTGCGAGTTGACGCTCAGGTCGAGCGTCCCGCGTTCCAGGGCGGTAACCATCGCCAGGTCGTCACCCAGCTTGGCCGACCCCTCGATCGAGATAGTGATCTGTCCGCCGCCTTTTTCCTTCACGATCTCGGCGAACTTCATCGCCGCCTGCGATTTCGGGTTGTTCGGCGAATTGCCGTGGCCCAGGACCAGGTTCGTTGCGGCCTGCGTCGATACGGCGCAGCAGAATATTCCGAGCGAAACCAGTATGGGGCTCGCGGCCTTGGAGAACTGCTGTTTCATCACACTCCTTCCTTGAAACGACAAATGGCTCTTTTGTGCTTGCAGTTGTCAGAGCCGGAAGCGCGCAACGCTCGACTTGAGCGTGCCCGAGAGTTCGACCAGATGCTGTGCCGTGCTCGACACCGAGTCCACCGCGGCCGAGTTTTCCTCGGACATCTGCGCGATCGACTCGACGTTGCGGGCGAGGTCGACGGAACTGGTCTTTTGCTCGCGCAGCGCGTCGGAAATGCTTTCGATCGCATGGCGCACGGTTTCGGCCGAGGTACGGATGGTCTCCATCGACAGGCTGGCGCTTTTCGCCACATCGACGACTTCGCCGACGACCTCGCGGCTTGCTTGCATGCTGTCGACCGCGGCCGTGGCGCCTTTCTGGATGTTGGCAATGACGTCGCTGATCTCGTGCACCGAGGCTGTTGTCCGTTCGGCGAGTTTGCGCACTTCGTCGGCGACGACGGCGAAGCCGCGCCCCTGTTCGCCGGCACGGGCGGCCTCGATGGCCGCATTGAGCGCGAGCAGGTTGGTCTGGTCGGCGACATCGCGGATGACCACGGCGATGCTGCCAATCTGCTGGACCTGCGCGGACAACTCCTGCATTTGCGCCGCGGTGTGCTCGACCCGGTCGGCAACCTCGGAAATCCGCGACGCCGCGACATCGACGCTCTGCCCGCTCTCCACCGCGCTCTCGCCGGCCTCCGTGGCGCGCTGGCTGGCTTCCGCCGCGCTGCTGCCGATGTGGTCGATGCTGACGGTCATCTCCTCGACTGCGGCGGCTGCCGAAGCCGTCGACGCGGTTTGCGCCTCAGTGCTGGTCGCCACCTGTCCGGCCGAGGTCGACAGCATGTTGGCCGACGACGCGACGCTGTCGGCGTTGCTGGTGACCTCGCCGATGATCTTGGCCAGTTCGGCACGCATTTTTTCCAGCGATAGCAGGAGGTGGCCGATTTCGTCGCGCGATGGCTTTGTCAGAGCAATCGACGCCGTCAGGTCGCCGGCGGCGATGCGCGCGGCGAGGTTGTTGGCGACAGCGATGCGCGAGGTCAGGCTGCGCAGCGTGATGAATCCGGCCAGGGTGAGAATCACCAGCGCCACGAGGAGGACGGCGCCGGAAATCATGTTCGAGGTCCGCTCTGCGGCCAGCGCCTCGGCGGCCGCTTTCTTGCCGAGTTCTTCGTTGTAGTAAATGTGGTCGAGAAAGAGCTTCGTAAGCTTGTCGCCAATCCCTTTGGCATTCTCCATTTCCTTCAGGGCTTTTTCCGTTTCGTAGTTGCGGGACTCGGCAATGATGAGGTCGATGGCGTTCCTGTATTGGCCGAGCGCCGACTTTTGGGCCTCGACGAAACGTCGATCTTCGTCATCGGTGATCAGGGCTTCGTAGTTCTTGATGTTCTTGTCGAGTTCTGCGACCTCGCTTTCGAGCGCTTTTTCCGTAGCGATCTTTTGTGCCGGGTCAAGGGTGACGATGTGGTACATGACACGGGTGCGGATCTGCAGGAAGGCGCTGATCGTCTTGTTGATGGCCTCCAGGCTCGGCACGGTATTCTCGTTGGCATAGTTGGCGGCCTTGAAGACCTTTTCTGTCTGCAGGTAGCTGACGCCGGCCAGGATGAGCAGTCCGGCGAGGGCGGCGGCAATCAGGGCGATCAGGCGTTGGGCGATGGTCATGAGCGGTTCTCCTGGCGAGGCGTGTCGGTATGTTGTCGCTAATCAATTCGAGGCGGCGCGCAGTTTCTTGACGAAGTTACCGAAGGGTTTCAGTTCCCAGTTGTCCCAGACCTTTTGCGTCGCCGCCTTGAACGCCGGGACGTCGGCTTCGTTGATCTGCACCGAACTCATCTTCTTGTACTCGGCCAGCAGGCGACTGTCGGATTCGGCCATCAGCTTGCGCTGCATCATGGCGGCTTCCTGCGCCGCGTCCTTGATCAGTGTGCGCTCATCCGACGACAGGCGTTTCCAGGTGGCCAGGCTGACAAAGAACGGGGTGGCCTCGAACTTGTGGTTGGTGATCGAAATGTACTTTTGCACCTCGTGCAGCTTGGCCGAATGAATGTTCGCCAAGGGGTTTTCCTGGCCGTCGACGAAACCCTGCTGCAGCGCAACGTAGAGATCGCCGAAATTGATCGGCACCGGGGTGCCTTCGAGCGCCCGCACCAGGTCCATGGTCGATTTGTCGGCGGTGGTTCGCAGTCTCAGGCCGCGCACATCCTCGGGTTTCTTGATCGGGCGCTTGTTGTTGCTCATCTGGCGGATGCCGTTGTCCATCCAGGCGACCAGCACCATGCCCTTGGCTTCGAATTTCTTCGCCAGTTCCTCCCCGATCGCGCCGTCGAGCGCCTCAAGCGCCTTGGCCGAACTCGAAAAAGCGTAGGGAAGACCGAGGGCGGAAAGCTCGGGAACCAGCAGCCCGGCCGGCCCCTGCGAGTTGATGCTCATGTCGAGGTTGCCGGTGGAGAGCGACGAGAGCATCGCCACCTCATCACCGTGCTGAGCCGGGCCGCCGATCTCGACCACAAATTTGCCCGCACTCTTTGCCTTGACAAGTTCCGCGAATTTCAGCGCAGCCTCCGAGCGCGGGTTGCCCGGCGCCGCTCCGTGGGCAAGTGTGAGTTTTGTTTGTGCGTGAGCCGTGCCCAGCAGAGAGGCGAGGCAGACAGCACAGGTGGCGGCGATGCGTGTGAAGCGATGGCTCATATCAATATCCCTCTTTGCTAATGTCGTTGTTTTATCCCACCGCGAGTATCCAATATCAATGAATCGCGGTTCAAGTCCGGATTATCGGGGAGGAAGCGCAGTTTTGCATCGTTGGCAAGGGAAAAAGCGCAATTGGCCAAAGCGCCTTTGGCTATAATCATCCGGTTGTCGGAAGATCGGTTGTTAATAACTAAAGGAGAGAACAATTCATGGAAAGACGTTCCTTTTTGAAAAAAGCGGGGGTCGGTCTTGCCGCGGGCGCGGTGGCTGCCCCGGCGATTGCGCAGAATGCGCCGACGATCAAGTGGCGCATGGCTTCCAGTTTTCCGAAAAGCCTGGACACCCTGCACGGTTCGGCGGAGTACTTGGTGAAACGGATTTCCGAAATGTCCGGCGGCAAGTTCCAGATCCAGCTTTTCGCGGCCGGGGAAATCGTTCCGGGGCCGGGCGTGCATGACGCGGTGAAGGACGCCACCGTCGAAATCGGCTTTACCTGCTCGTACTATTATTTCGGCAAGGATCCCACATACTGCATCGACACGGCCATCCCGTTCGGCATGAACGCCAGGCAGATCAAGGCGTGGTACCGGCAAGGCAACGGTGCCAAGCTGATGAACGAATTTTTTGCCAAATCGAACATCATTTCATTCCCGAGCGGCAATACGGGCGTGCAGATGGGGGGCTGGTATCGCAAGGAGATCAAGAGCGCAGCCGACTTCAAAGGATTGAAGATGCGCGTCGCCGGCCTCGCGGGCGCTGTTCTGGCCAAGCTGGGCGTTGTGCCGCAGCAGATCGCCGGCAGTGATATCTATCCTGCGCTCGAAAAAGGGACGATCGATGCCGTTGAATGGGTCGGTCCGTACGATGACCAGAAGCTCGGATTCAACAAGGTTGCCAAGTACTACTACTATCCGGCCTGGTGGGAAGGCGGCCCGCAGATTTCGACCTACGTCAATACGCAGAAATGGGCCGAATTGCCCAAGGAGTATCAGGCGATGATCGAGGCCGCCTGTGCCGAGGTCGACGCCGAAATGTGCGCGCGCTATGACGCCAAGAACCCGGTGGCGTTGAAGCAATTGCTCGCATCCGGTACCAAGATGCTGCCGTTCCCGAGGGATGTCATGGAAGCCAGCTACAAGGCGGCCATGGAGTATTACGCTGAAACGTCGGCCAGCAACCCCGAGTTCAAGAAGGTCTACGACGACTACAAGAAATTTCTGGATGAGCAGAACCTGTGGTTCCGTGTGGCGGAGAACGAGTACGCCAAGTTCATGTTCAGCCGCAAGAGTTGAGTGGGCTCTTGCCGAAACAAAAACGGGGCTGAATGCCCCGTTTTTGTTGCGTGATGCGCCGTTTCCGCTATTGCGCTTGCGGTTGGGCGTTGACGGTTTCTTCGCTGTTTTCTGCTTCTTCGGCGGGCTCGTCGTAATTGGTTTCCGGAAGAATGATTTCCACGGAATCGATGTTCACCGCGGCCGGTTTTTCCATTCCGAGCGTCACCAGCTGGGGCATTGCGATGAGCAGGCTGACCATCAGCAACTGAACGAAGACGAATGGAATCGCGCCCCAGTAGATGTCACTCGTTTTTACCGACGCCGGCGCCACCGAGCGCAGGAAGAACAGGGCGAAACCGAAAGGCGGATGCAGGAAGGATGTCTGCATGTTGACGCCCAGCAATACCCCGAACCAGATCAGGTCGATCCCCATTTTTTCCGCGACCGGGCCGAGCAGCGGCACGATGATGAACGCCAGTTCGAAGTAGTCGAGGAAGAATGCCAGCAGGAAAACCAGGATGTTGACGACGATCAGGAAGCCGATCTGTCCGCCAGGGAGATTGACCAGCAGGTGCTCGACCCAGAGGTGGCCATCGACGCCGTAGAACGTTAGCGAAAAGACCCGGGCGCCGATCAGGATGAAAACGACAAAAGTCGTCAGCTTGGCGGTGCTTTCCATCGCCTGCTTGAGCAGGGTCATGTTCATGCGCTTGCGCACGATGGCCATGGCCAGTGCGCCGGTCGCGCCCATGGCGCCACCCTCTGTCGGGGTGGCGATGCCGAGGAAGATGGTGCCGAGGACCAGGAAGATCAGCAGCAGGGGAGGGAGGAGCGTGGTGATGACGCGCAGGGCCAGCTTGGAACCCCGCAGCGTGCGCGCTTCGGGAGGCAAGGCAGGAACCCAGTCCGGCTTGACGATGGCGATGGCGACGACGTAACCGACGTAAAGCAGGGAGAGAACCATGGCCGGGATGAACGCGCCAGCGTACATGTCGCCCACCGATTTGCCGAGTTGGTCGGCCATGATGATCAGGACCAGCGAGGGCGGGATGATTTGCGCCAACGTTCCGGAGGCCGCGATGACGCCTGTGGCGATCCGCTTGTCGTAACCGTAGCGCAACATGATCGGCAGCGAGATCAGACCCATCGAGATCACCGAAGCGGCAACCACGCCGGTGGTGGCGGCGAGGAGGGCGCCGACGAAAATCACCGCGTAGCCCAGCCCGCCGCGTACCGGCCCGAAGAGCTGGCCGATGGTGTCGAGCAGGTCCTCGGCCATCCCGGAACGTTCGAGGACGAGGCCCATGAACGTGAAGAACGGCACTGCGAGCAGTGTTTCGTTGGCCATGACGCTGAATATCCGGTCCGGAAGTGCCTGGAACAACTGCGGGGTGAGCAGCCCCAGTTCGATGCCGATCAGCCCGAACACGACCCCGTTGGCAGCAAGGGCGAATGCGACCGGAAAGCCGAAGAGGAGGAATACCACCATCGAGGCGAAAATGATCGGCGCCATATTGGCAATCATGAACTCGGCCATCACGCTTCACCCTTTCCCGCCTTGATGGCGTTTGCCAGTTCTTCCACGTGGCTTGTGGCCTTTTTCTTGTCGGTGGGGTCCGGGCACAATCCCTTGAGGAAGCCGATGCGCTTGATCAGTTCCGACACGGCCTGCATGATGAGCAGGAGGAAACCGGCCGGCACCATCAGGCGGGCGGGCCAGACGATCAGTCCGCCCGCGCTGTTGGACATTTCACCCGACTCGAAGGCGGAGACGAACACTGGCCAGGAGAGCGTCATGATGGCAATGGCCATCGGCATCAGGAAAAACAGGATGCCGAAGATGTCTATCCATGTTTGCGCCCTTTTCGAAAAGCGCCCCGAGACGAGGTCGATGCGGACGTGCTCGTTGCGCAACAGCGTATATCCGGAACAAAGAAAAAAAATCAGTCCGAACAGGTACCACTGAATCTCCAGCAGCGCATTGGAACTGTAATTGATCGAATAGCGCATGATGGCATTGCCGGCGCTGATGAGTACCACGATCAGCACCAGCCAGATGGCCAGCTTGCCGATACGCTCCGTCAGCGCATCGATCTGGCGCGACAGTTTGAGGAGGGCGTTCACGGGAATAGTCCTTGTTTGGTGTCAGAATTCCGGGTGGCGATTGTTTGCATCGGCAGGACGTCGGATGGATCGCACCCGGAGACTCGACGGGGCGATGCAGTGTCCTTGTGGGATTCTTGATCTTGCCCGGTCGGCAAACAGGGGCGAAATTATCGCATAGAAGCGCTTCTGACGCCATTTGGCGGGGTTGTGACAAAGGCATACCTCCTTGTTGTGGAACGATTTTTTGATAAGAGTTGCGAAGATGGCAAGGATCTGCTTCATTCGTCACGGCGAAACGGACTGGAATGTCGAATTGCGCATGCAGGGGCACATCGATCGGCCGCTCAACGCCAACGGTTTCGCTCAGGCCGAAGCGCTTGGCCGGTGTTTTCGCCCGGAAGAGGCGGTTGCCATCTATTCGAGCGACCTGTTGCGTGCCAGGCAAACAGCCGCGCCTGTGGCCAGTGTCCTTGGCCTGGACGTGCGGCACGAAGCAGCACTGCGCGAGCGCAACTTCGGACGGTGCGAAGGAATGACGCTCGGTGAAATCGCGCAAGCCTTCGCGGCAGAGGCCGAAGCGCTGCGAGCCGGTGATCCAGCGCACGTCCCGCTCGGCGGTGAGAGCCGGCGGCAGCACCAGGAACGCGTTCTGGTCTGTGTCGACGTGCTCGCGCAACGCCATGCAGGGCAATCGATTGTCGTGGTGACCCACGGTGGCGTGCTGGATGTGGTTTATCGGCGTGCCCGAGGACTGCCTTTGACCGCCCCGCGTGACTATCCGATTCCCAATGCGGGGATCAACCGGATTGTCGTCGAGAATGGCGTATGGGCGATCGAAAGTTGGGCCGATACGACGCATCTGGATTGTCAAGCGCGCGATTGACCGCGTGATACAATCCGCTTCCTTTCAATGGCTTGTGAGGCAGAACGATGTTTTCGGCAAAAGATACCCTGGCAAAAGTTGATCCTGATCTCTGGAAGGCGATCGAAAGCGAAAATCGCCGCCAGGAGGAGCACATCGAGCTGATTGCCTCCGAGAATTACGTCAGCAAGGCGGTGATGGAAGCGCAGGGCTCGCAGCTGACCAACAAGTATGCCGAAGGCTATCCCGGCAAGCGTTACTACGGCGGTTGCGAATACGTCGATATCGCCGAGCAGATCGCCATCGATCGCCTCAAGGAGCTGTTCGGCGCCGATGCCGCCAATGTCCAGCCGAATTCCGGTTCACAAGCGAACCAGGCCGTGCTGATGGCCTTTGCCAAGCCCGGCGACACGATCATGGGCATGAGCCTGGCCGAAGGCGGGCACCTGACCCACGGCATGCCGCTGAACATGTCCGGCAAGTGGTTCAACGTTGTTGCCTACGGTCTCAACGAAAAGGAAGAGATCGACTACGACAAGATGGAAGCGCTGGCTCGCGAGCACAAGCCGAAGATCATCATCGCCGGCGCCTCCGCCTATTCGCTGCGCATCGATTTCGAGCGTTTTTCCAAGATCGCCAAGGAAATCGGAGCCATTTTCTGGGTCGATATGGCCCACTATGCTGGCCTGATCGCCGCTGACTGCTACCCGAATCCGGTGCCATTCGCCGATGTGGTGACCTCGACGACCCACAAGACCCTGCGCGGCCCTCGCGGCGGCGTGATTCTGATGAAGGCCGAGCACGAAAAAGCCATCAACTCAGCAATTTTCCCGGGCTTGCAGGGCGGTCCGCTGATGCATGTGATCGCCGCCAAGGCCGTGGCGTTCAAGGAAGCGCTCACGCCGGAATTCCGCGAATATCAGGAACAGGTGGTGGCCAACGCCCGTGTGCTGTCCCGCGTGCTTTCCGAAGAGCGTGGCCTGCGCATCGTTTCCGGACGCACGGAATCGCATGTGTTCCTGGTCGACCTGCGTTCGAAGAACATCACCGGCAAGGAAGCCGAGGCGGTCTTGGGCAAGGCGCACATCACCGTGAACAAGAACTCGATTCCCAACGATCCGCAGAAGCCGATGGTGACCTCGGGCATCCGCATTGGATCGCCGGCGATGACGACGCGCGGATTCACAGAAATCGAGGCGGAGCAGGTTGCGCACCTGATCGCCGATGTGCTCGAAGCGCCGAACGACGAAGCCGTGCTGGCGCGCGTGCGTGCCGACGTGGCTGCGTTGTGCAAGAAGTTCCCGGTCTACGGAGCCTGAGAGCGAATGCGCTGTCCATTCTGCGGGGCGTCCGACACGACGGTCGCAGATACGCGCATCAATGAAGACGGCGACATCGTGCGTCGCCGTCGGCGCTGTCTGTCCTGTGACAAGCGCTTTTCCACCTATGAGCGGGCGGAAATCCGCCTGCCGCAGGTCGTTAAAAAGAACGGATCGCGTGTCGACTTTGACCGCGAAAAACTTGCCGCCAGCCTGTGGCTGGCATTGCGCAAGCGGCCGGTGACGGTCGAGGCCGTCGAGGCTGTCATTATGCGCATCGAGGAAAAACTGCTGACTCAGGGGGAGCGCGAAGTACCGTCTGAGAAGATCGGCGAAATGGTAATGCATGAGCTCAAGAAGATCGACAAGGTCGCCTATGTGCGTTTCGCGTCGGTCTATCGCAGTTTTGAGGACGTTGATGAGTTCTCCGACCTCGTCAAGGAAGTGTCGCTTCCGGGGCAGCGTCGCGTCTGACGGGGCCTTCCTGAATGTTCAGCCCGGCTGATCACGCTTTCATGGCAAGGGCGCTGCGCCTTGCCCAAAAGGGGATGTATTCGACCACGCCGAACCCGCGCGTTGGTTGCGTGATAGTCAAAGACGGGGTTATTGTCGGTGAAGGGTGGCATCGCAAGGCCGGTGACGCGCATGCCGAAGTCGAGGCGTTGCGTGTCGCTGGTCGGGCGGCGCGTGGTTCTACCGTTTATGTGACCCTTGAGCCTTGCAGCCACCACGGGCGTACGCCGCCCTGTGCCGCCGCCTTGATCGACGCCGGCGTCGTGCGCGTTGTGGCCGCGATGGAGGACCCCAATCCGCAGGTTGCGGGTCGTGGCATGGCCATGCTCATCGATGCCGGGATCAGTGCGCAGTGCGGGCTTCTCGCGGCGGAGGCGAGTGATCTCAATGTGGGGTTCGTTTCGCGCATATCGCGCGGGCGTCCGTGGGTGCGGCTGAAAATGGCTGCCAGCCTCGACGGCAAGACGGCGTTGCTCAACGGCGCCAGCCAGTGGATTACCGGGCCGGCGGCGCGGCAGGACGGCCATCGCTGGCGGGCGCGGGCCTGCGCGATACTGAGCGGCATCGGAACCGTCCGGGACGATGATCCGCAACTTAACGTGCGCGGAGTCCTGTCGGACCGGCAGCCGCTCAAGGTCGTCGTCGATTCCCGGCTGGAGTTGTCGCCAGAAGCACGCGTGCTGGCGGGAGGCGGGCTGTTGCTGGCAACGGCTGTTGAGGATCGCTCAAGAGCGAAAGCCTTGTGTGCTCGGGGTGCCGAAGTGATGCCCTTCCCGGACGGCAGCGGCAGGGTGGACCTGGCTGCCTTGATGGCGGAACTGGCGCGGCGCGGGGTAAACGAGGTCCACGTCGAGGGCGGCAGCCGATTGAGCGGGGCTCTGCTGAACGAGGGGCTGGTCGACGAATTGCTTCTCTATCTCGCGCCTTGTCTGGTTGGCGACAAGGCGCGGGGCATGTTCGATATGCCGGAATTGACTTCTCTCGACAGCAAGCGACGACTTGTCGTGCGCGACATGCGGATGGTCGGCGGCGACCTGCGCGTCGTGGCCCGATTTACCTGACAGCACAGACCGGGCAGTGCGGATCCTTGTGAAAACGTACGCTGCGCCATTCCATGGTCAGCGCGTTGAGCAGCAACAGTCGTCCGGTCAGCGATTCGCCGGCACCACAAATCACCTTCAATGCTTCAGCGGCCTGCATTGAGCCAATGATGCCGGTCAGGGGGGCGAAGACTCCGGTGACGGCACAGCGCAATTCTTCGACATCTTCGCCTTCCGGGAACAGGCAGTGGTAACAGGGCGATTCGTCGTGGCGCGGGTCGAAGACGGAAATCTGGCCGCTGAAACGCACTGCCGCCCCTGATACCAACGGCGTACGCGCCGCGACACAGGCGCGGTTGACCTCGTGACGCGTCTCGAAATTGTCGCAACAGTCGAGTACCACGTCTGCATTGGCAACGAGTTCTTCCAGTTTTTTGCCGGACAGCCGTTCCGCTATCGGCGTGACGGTAATCTCCGGATTGATTCGGGTGAGCGTGGTGTGGCCGGAAAGCGCCTTGGCCTGCCCGATCCGCGCATCCGTGTGGAGCAGTTGTCGCTGCAGGTTTGTCAGGTCCACGGTGTCGCCATCGGCCAGCGTGATATTTCCCACTCCGGCGGAAGCAAGATACATCGCCGCCGGTGAGCCCAAGCCTCCAGCACCGATGATCAGCGCTCGTGCATCAACGATACGGGTCTGGCCTTCGACCCCGATCTGGTCTAGCAAAATGTGCCGGCTATAGCGGAGCAGTTGTTCGTCGTTCATTGTCTCGGCGCAGGGCGGCCGTTTTCCTGGCGAAATATCCTCTATTTGTATTCCCGCCATTCCGGAGGAGTATCGTCATGGTCGCCGTGCGGATGCCGCTCCCAGGCTTGGGTATATGCCTCGTTCTGTGATCGCTTGAGAAGGCGTGTCGGCGCATCCAGATTATGGATCTCTGTTTCTTCGATATAGTAGATCAGTGCGCGAACCAGCTTGTTGAACAGCGAGCACTCGAGGTGGAAGCCCTTGTCCGTCAGGGCTGATTCCAGTTCTTCAAGCGAGTGGTCGTGCAGGTCATAAATGACGTCGATCGAGGTGCCGTCGAGGCCCGCATTGATTTCCAGATGCGCCAGGCCGCTGAGAAAACTCATCGCTTCCGGCACCTGGCCGGGCGGGAATTCTGCGAAGCGGACGGTGCGTTCCTTGCGGATCGGGGCCGGTTTGTGGGGTGTTTCGGGCGGACGTCTCATGTCATTCCCCCGCGAAAACGCTATTTCCCCTGCATGATCTGCAGCCCCTTCAGGAGATTGAGCGCCTGGTTGAGCTGATAGTCCTTTTTCGACGCCAGCTCCCGACCCAGGGGTTCGAAATCGTCCTCTTCACCGTCCTTGTTCGAGCCGGGTTTCTTCGGTTGCGCCGTTTTTGGTTGCGGAGCGGCCTCTGGTGTTTTTGCTTCGTCGCGGTTGTCCTCGAGATGGTTTTCCAGATCGGCCTCGCGCAGACGGGTTGCCGATGCGCCGTTGGGCGTTTCCTCCACGACTATGTCGGGAACGATTCCCTTGGCCTGGATGGATCGGCCGGACGGGGTGAAGTAGCGGGCCGTCGTCAGCTTGATGGCCGTGGCGCCCGGCAGCGGAATGACGGTTTGCACCGATCCCTTGCCGAAGCTCGTGGTTCCCATGATGACCGCGCGCTTGTGATCCTGCAGGGCGCCCGCGACGATCTCGGAGGCCGAGGCAGACCCCCCGTTGATCAGGACGACCATCGGTACTTTCAGCGCTTCGAGCGGCAGATTCTTGATGAAGTCCTCGCGTGTTCCGCGCAGGTAGTCTTCCGGTTGTACGAAGTACTGATGCTTGGCATCCGCGACACGCCCGTCGGTCGACGTGACCAATGCCTTGGGAGGCAGGAATGCGGCGGACACGCCAATCGCGGCATTCAGTAGTCCACCCGGATCGTTGCGCAGGTCCAGAACCAGTCCCTTCAGCGTGCCGGCTTGATAGAGGTCACGCAAATGCTTGACCACCGATGGGGCTGTATTGTCCTGGAACTGGGTGATGCGCAGGTAACCGTAGCCTTCTTCGACCAGCTTGGACTTGACGCTTTGTACCTTGATGACCTCGCGAGTCAGGGTGATCTCGATTGGCTTGGCTTCACCCTTGCGCAGGATCGAAAGCTTGATCTGGGTTTTGGGTTTGCCGCGCATCCGCTTGACCGCGTCGGACAGCGTCATGCCCTTGACCATCTTGTCGTCGAGCTTGAAGATGAGGTCGCCCGCCTTGATGCCGGCGCGATAGGCCGGAGTGTCCTCGATCGGCGAAATGACTTTTACCAGTCCGTCCTCCATGCCGACCTCGATTCCCAGGCCGCCAAACTCACCTTGTGTGCCGACCTGCAAATCCTTGAAAGCGTCGGCGTCGAGATAGGATGAATGCGGATCGAGGTTGGAAAGCATGCCGCTGATCGCGTGGGTGATCAGCTTCTTGTCCTCGATCGGTTCGACGTACCCCTGCTTGATGGCGTTGAAGACTTCAGCGAATGTGCGCAACTCTTCGATGGGCAGGTTGGTGCGGACGTCCTTGTCGGCCATCGCTGAAAACTGAAGACTGATCAGAATGCCGCCCGCCAGGCCGGCAAAGACCAGACT
>Ga0302250_1001974_pt1 | contig 13751 bp, 8 predicted proteins | sample AAG_RA_Asp_MG_FD_193536 | JGI IMG/M metagenome (GOLD analysis project Ga0302250, IMG submission 193536) | Enriched activated sludge microbial communities from anaerobic digester in WTTP, New Holstein, Wisconsin, United States - AAG_RA_Asp | ecosystem: Engineered > Bioreactor > Anaerobic >... | reverse complement strand
CAGGCGATCCACCCAGATATAGATAACCACCACTTGTAACGTTCAGATTTTTATTTTGGCCCATTGCCAGGGAACCGCCTGCGCCCAAATACATTAAGGAACCAATGCTTGCAGAGCCCAGAATATAGTGGTTGTAGCTTCCGGCGTCAAGATAGCCACTCATCAATAGTAAATCGCCATTTATTGTAGTTTCCTGGCTCAAAATGAGGTAGGCATATTCATCGTCTTTGTTGATAACCAGGTCGTTAAGATAGTTACCGTCGCCGATATTCAGTTCTCCGCCATAGCTTCCTTCCAGATATAGGGTTCCTCCAACTGGTTGATAGGCTCCTGCCTCTACTGCCCGGAAGGAACGTCCCATCTTCAAATAGGCATTATTGAATACCCGAACGGGGTTTACATAAATGCTTACACTATTGTCGTAAACTTCCAGGTTGCCGTCAGTTATGCTAATGGCTCCGTAAAGATTAAAATTCCCTCTTTCGATCCAGGGACAGTTATTGTAAAAATAACCTCCATTAATCACCAAATTACCAGTAGTGGGCAGGCTCCAGTATCCATGCGAAGCTACGTTGCCCTGGCCTACATTCAAAGTTCCGGATTGATTGAGATAGCCCTGAACATCCAAAACCGCACCAGATGCCAGAATTAGCGAAGACTGGGAGCCGATTGTGCAGGAAGTTCCCACCTCGCAAGAAGCACCCAATGACAGAATGTTATCACCATTGAGTGTGAGGCTTCCCGCAATTTTCAAGCTTTGCCCGTTTGGGGTACTGAAACTGAAAACCGGATCATCTCCCAAGCTATTCAATTCCAGGTGACCAAAGCTGGCTGAGCTGGAAGCATTTGTAATCTGAGCACCAGTATAGGATGTGAGGGTGGTGGTGCTTCCGCCTAGGTTTGCAGTGCTACGAACTCCGAAAGTCCAGTTTCCATAACAACAAAACAAGCCAGAGCTTACCTCAGCCGTTCCATTCCACAAAACTTCTCCCTCTATCGTTATGCTACCCTCATTAAGCATCGAAAGGCTGGAGTTTACAATCATGTCTTGAGATATCTGCAGGTATTGTCCATTTACAATGAAATTCCCGCGTTGGATGATTAGAGAACCATTCAATTCCAAGGCGGAAGAGCAGGTAAGAGCGTTGCTGCGCTGAATTTCGCGGCTGTGTCCGTTTCGGTCGGCTGCGATAAATGAAGCTTCGCCTTCCCTCTGGGCAAATTTGTTACATACTACATTGAACAGACTGCTGCCAGGCATAAGGTTGAGTTCTGCGTCTGCACTTCCGTAAAACTCGAAGCTGTTGTTTACAGGTATAAAATCCGTGCGCTCCACGATCAGGCTTCCGACCGTGCGGATAGTGCCGCCTGTGATATTTTCGGTGAAATCGAACATATCTGGCACCAGGATGCCCTGGCTGCAGAAATCCAGAATACCGCCGCTCATAGTCAATGTTGCGGCATCTATGTAGCCGAAGTATGCTATTCCGCTCCCTCCGCTTATAGTAAAGGTTCCTCCGCTAATGGTAAGCTGTCCGCGCAGATCGATAAAGGCATTTGAAGCCTGGTTGTAGCTGATCGTGCCAGAGCTGAGGGTGATCACTCCAAAGATACCGGGATCATCCAAAAAGCTTACGCTGAAGCTTCCTCCGCTAACCGTATAACTGCCAGCCGTCCAATTGTAATAATCTGCCAGAATATCCGAGCCCAGAGGAATGTTCCAGTATCCTCCGCTTTTATTCAGTTCCAGCCGGTAAACGTGGATAGGAGATAGTGTCTGGAGATTCGACCCGATCAAGGACAGTGTTGCTATGCCAGGACTGAAAGCGCTGGTTCCCAGGCTGCAGATATAGTCTCCACCCAGTTGCAGTTTATACAGCGAAGCATTGAGCACACCCTCCAAAATCTCCAGATTTCCGTTTACTTTCAGGTCTGAATTCATTGTTACACTTGCCGAATCTGTTTTGCTTATGCATAAGTTGTTTAAATAGCCGCTGCTATTTGCAATATTAATAGTGGAGTTCTGGGTTCCAAGCATATCCAAAGTGCCCTGGGAAAGGGTAACAGCCCCTGTTCCGTATGCCAGCAGATTGCCAAAGAGCTTGGTGCTACCCGTATAAAACTGCGATACAAAGCAGCCATCGTCTATATACAAATTACCGCTGATGCTAAGGGGTTGGGTGGACTCGCTGCTTAAAATCAAAGCATAGGGGAAATGCTTGCCGGACTTGAGGTTATTTACTGCCGCAGGGCTTTTGACGAACAATGAAGAAGAGCCGGTGGAGTAGAATTCCAGCAAGCCATGGTCCATATCCACATTTGAACCTTCCAGGAAGCTGGCATCGCCCTTAACGTAGAAATGCACATCCCAGTAAAACCAGGTATCGGATCCAGAATGGAAGTTCAGATTCCCATCTACAAAATACACCGCATCGTTACTGGCTGAGGTCAACCTTCCATAGCAATCAAGGTTGCCATAAACATGAAGTTCTGCATGCCCTACCGACAAAGCAGTGCCATTATGAACGGATATATATCTGGCTTCCGCATCTGCAGTTACCACCGGGTAATAGTTATGGGACGTTGGGGGTATTTCCACCCAGTCGTTGCTTGTAGGAACCGTTCCCTTGCTCCAGTTCGAGGCGATGTTCCAGTTGTTGTCGGTGTCTCCTGTCCATACATTCAGATTTGAGCTGTGCACCGTGAAGGAAATGGTTCCGTCTGCATTTTCGATTATATCGGTAAGTTGCAGATTACCATCCAGATATTCTTCTCCCGCAATAGTATAAAGCCAGGGGGTTGCATCTGTCAGGTTATGAAAGGAACGTCTCCCAGAGCTTAAAGAGAAATGCGCTTGGCTTATCAAACCATGATAACATCCCCCATGATCGAAAGGTCGGTAAACATAAAACTCGTCGGGAGATCCTTCTTCATTGCCCTCAACTGGAAATGGCATGGTGCCTATTTGATAATACTGTGTTACCCGGTAAACTATCAGTCCCGAGCCCGGTAAGCTGCTTCCATATGGTGCGGTGGACTTACGATACTCCAGAACATAGAACTGGTTGGGCATACTGGAAGCGATTTTGTATGCTGCGAAAGGACTGGTGTTAATGGCAGAAAGCGTGTATGTGGCTGGATTTGCAGTGGGAGTTATCTCTGGTATGGAGCCCGTCCAACCTGCATACTTCTGCTTGGCAAAGGTGAAATGGGGCTGAGGGATTGTGCCGGTAGAACCCATCACTTCCCAGGGTCCCACAGGGGTAAATCCGTCTCCATTGTAATGGTAGAGGTCGGGAAAACCGATGGAATGTGAAAACTCGTGGCACAGTACTCCGGTTCCGGCTATAGTGCTGTTAACAGGGTCTATCAGCATATTTGACAGTTGGATGTTGTAGGTGCGAACAATCTTATTATTGATGTACACGGTTTCGAAGACGGCAGGCATAAATTCCAGAAACCACTGTTGAGGCCAGAGCATACTTCTCCAAACGGGATCAGGATCGCCTTGTATTACAAAGATCACGTTATCCACAAAGCCATCTCCGTCTCCATCGACATTCAGGGAGGGGGACACGGAGGAACCAACGGAGTTCACTGCAGCCCTGAACATAGCATGCATGCGGCTTCGCCCCTGATCTTCGTCTTCATAACCGCCAGGATTGGTGGCGGCATTATAGGGTGAAAAATAACCTCTATTGTGCCCATCCTGAAAGCTGCGAACTATGCCGCCCACCGGATTGGGACAAAATGAACCATTTACGGTCAGTTGATTTCCGCTGTCCTGCAGGAAATAACCATGCATAGATTCTGAAGTGCTGGAGTTTACCATCAAATCGTACGAACTGACCGGAGTTGTATACTCGTTCTGATCAAGAAAACGGATGAAGATAAATATGTTGTTAATGGTGCCGCTGGGGCTGGTTCTAGAGCCGCTGGCCGCCAGCATTTCCTTTTCCCTGATCATCTTATCCCGCTTTTCTGGATTTGGCATCAGGTTTTGGGGGATGCCCAGACCCGCAGGATCGATACTCCCCACCCGATGGGAAGAGGCTTTCAGACCTTGCTCCCCGGGAAGGGCGTAAACAGCGAAGCCTGTACTTGGATCGGCCATTACGGTATAGCCATTTTCGTCATGCAGACGGTGTTGAAATTCATCACCACTATAAAAGAGAGAAAGTTGTGAGCCATCAGGCTGCCGGAAATTGTATTCCGCATTTTCAAAGAGAGCCGCCGAAAGTGTGCATATAGCAACGGCAAACAAGACAACAAAGGCATATTTCATATTCACTACCTTTCTGCTGCAGCACAAATTCAGGTTTGGAAGCATACAGCACTTATTTGGGTATTACATATAAATAGCGCAAAACTTGTCAAGCAATGATTTCAGCTTGCGCCGGCATTGGGTGAATTCGACTCCCGGGTTCCAAAGCCAGATGAAGCAGTTCCATGTTCTCTGAAGTAATCAGAGCTCCGTTTTCCAGCTTGAAACACGATACCAATACGCTTGAAATACGGATGGGATTCGTATTTCATCCGTATTGCACAGGCAGATTAAGCGGGAAGTACCTGTTCAGGGTTTAAGTAAGCATTTTCAATTGACAGATTATGCCTGATCCTGACAATTGCAAAAAGCTAAAACGCAAGGGGTAAGAAATGCGTAAACTACTGATTCCCATTCTATTGGTGCTGATCCTGGGATTAAGCTCCTGCTGCTGCAACAAGAAGGACTCTATGCTGGTATCGGCGGGCAACAATAATTATACCGGTGATTACCATCAGGATATTTACGTTTGGGGCGGCGCTATGAATCTGGCCTGGACAGAGCTGAAGGACAGCTTTTTCGGCGAACAGATCGAACTCGAAACCAAGGATGTAAATGCGCTTTTCTATCAAAATCGCTTTAATGATCCCGTTTTCTCCCGCTCAGATATCGACGAAGCCAGCTATTACATTAAAAGCGGTTATGGTCAGGAAACCGTGGACGCCATAAACAAGGAATGCCGCGCCAAGTTCCCATCAAAAAGCTTTAGCGACCTGCTGATCAAATTGGGAGCCAAAGATATCATTTCCTATGCCTATTTCCTGAAAGAAGTGCAGTATGAAACGCAATTTGAAAAGCAGGACTTCAAGTTTATGAACAAGCCCGTGCAGGGTTTTGGCGCAAATGCAAACAGCTTTCAAAACGTGCATGTGGTTTATTATGAAAACGATGATAAATTCATCCTGGCGCTGAAGCTGAGAGACAATAGCGATCAGCTCTTCCTGGCCAAGGGTTTCCCTACTTCCGGCCCTGAAGAGGTGGTCGGTTTCCTGCGTTCCAAAGTGCCAGCCCAATCCGGCGATGTGGAAGTTCCTGGCAAACTAATGAACAAAAAAGACGTCTTCGCCGCTCCTGTCCTGCATCTGGATGCAGAGCGCAAGTATGAGGAAATGCTGGGTTTAAGGGTAAAAAACAAAAAGATGAAGGGCTATGCAATCAGCGTGATGCAGGAAAAGATAAAATTCGACATGGACGAGAAAGGTGCCAGAGTGGAAAACGAAGCAGTGATTGGCATGATCACTTCTGTAGCTCCGGGCAGCTACACACCAAAGAAACTGGTTTTGGACAAGCCCTACTGGGTAATCATGAAGCGAGCGAATTCCAATAATCCATACTTCCTGATGGGAGTGGATGAAACCACGGTAATGAAGCCACTTTAAACCCATGAGCTGGCTCTACGGATATTTATACAAGGAGGCCCCAAAGGGGTCTCCCTTGCTTTTAACGGCCCAAAAAGCCCTGCAGGAAAAGCACTTGCCATTCTTTGACCTCTATGCAGGAGGTAGCAGCAATACACTTTTTTGGTTTGAGTTTTCAGATACCGAACTGCTGGTCGTATTGGGTATGCCGGTAATCTGCGAAATGGCTTCATGCCGTTATCCCAGCATTTCAGACTGGCAGAATTGCCTGAAAGATCCAGACCGCTTTCTGCGTTTGGACGGGCATTTTGCCATTCTGCACTACAAACAAGGAACCTTAAGCTGCTACAACGATTCTCTGGGCAAGCGAACCTTATACTTTCGAGAAAGCAACACTGGGATATTCTTTTGTTCCGACCTGAGTCTCTTGAAGGCTCAGGGCTCCACCGAGATAGATTATTACAAGTACGGAGCTCTCTGGCATGCCATGTATCCTCCTACCCAAGGCGGTTATGCGCCACTATCCGATACCTACTATAAGGGCGTCCTGAGCCTGGGAACAGGTGCAAAAGCATGCTATCACCCGGGTCAGGACAAACTCAAGATCAGCAACAGACCCTTTGAGCCCTCACCGCAAGCCTTTGATAGTATCCAGATGTTGGAATCCTACTGCTTGTTGCCAGCTAAAACAGGAAAAAGAATAGGCATAGGTTTATCAGGCGGAATGGATATCAGGCCGCTTCTGGCCATCTATCTGAAGGCCGGAATCCCACTGACAGTATATAACTATGGCAATACCGACAACTACGATTACCAGATTGCCGCGGCTATGGCCAGGAAGTTCTCCCTACCCTTCGTCCATATAAAATACAGCGATACTCAAGGCGATTGGGACCAGGTACTGGCTTTCTGCCGCGACCGGGGAGCGGTGTTCAACCCCCTGCACAGCGCAAACCTGGCCTATTATCCCATCATAAAGCAACAAACCGATGCCTACGTATCCGGGTATTTCGGCGAAGTTTTCCGCTTCAGGATGATGGTTGCCAACCTGAAAAGCGCACTAAGCACACGAATTCTTGATTATCACGACATCGGGGCCTATCTTTTCCGGGAACCGCCAAATTTCTTTGTCCCAGAAGCTAGAAGACTGATGCACAAAGGATTTTGGGATCACTTGCGGGCTGCAGCCGCCCAGATGCCCTCAGCGCAGGAAATGTTGAATCCTTATTGGATGCATCTCTTTGTGATCCGTTATTGGTTCAGAACTTTACAGGCGGTAAATTATCCCAGCATCGACCTCAGCGTGATGAATATTCTGCCCTGGGTTCAGGCAAGTATGTTCAGCCAGCACTGGCAATTGGGCTTTTTAAACCAATTGAACGAAGGTTTGCACCGTAAGATTATCAAAACCCGCTACCCAGCCCTGGAGGAATTTCCCTTATCCGCTACCGATCTATGCGCACCGTATAGAACCAGACAACTGGCCTTGAAGCTGAAAACCTGGGTTTACTACAAAAAAAATCCCAGGCTAAGAGATCTGCGCACCCACGATTTTCTTGTGAAGCACAAAGCAAACATTCTGGATTTGATTGGTTCTTCCCTGGCAAGAGATGACGCTTCTCTCGACCAGCCAAAAGTTCACAGAATAGTAAACGAGTTTTATAAAGACAGCCCCAATCAACAGGATGCCATGGTATGCCTGCTGGCATATTTGCTGGGAAAATGAAAGACCTACTCTGCACATGCATAGAATCTGCCTTGGACGAGCTATGCCACCTTGCTCTACTCAAAGAGCTACTTAACGGTATTCACTTTGAGCATGCTCCCAGTATCTTGGCAATTGGTAAAAGCGCCTATCCTATGGCTCAGGTTTGCTGCCAGGTTCTTCTGGAAAGGAGTTTTCGTCCCCAAGGCTTTCTGCTAACTAAGTATGGAATGGCTGGAGAAGCCATACCAGGGTTGGTCAGCCTGGAAGCCGGACACCCAACTCCTGATGCCAACAGCATAAACCATAGCCAAATGATAATGGACTGGCTGCAGGCTTTGCCGGAAGAGCAAACCCTGATAGTTCTGCTAAGTGGAGGTGCCAGCGCACTTTTTGAAATCCCGGCAATGGGACTGAAGCTGTCAGCACTGATTAAGTTGAACCGCTATCTCCTCTGCTCAGGATTACCAATTACAGAGATTAACCAAATCCGCTCACAGCATTCAGGAGTAAAAGCCGGAAAAGCCATTGCTATGATCCCCTGTAGCCAAATCTTATGTTACGCTGTATCAGATGTGGAAGGCAATGACCCCAGAGTAATAGGTTCTGGCAGCTTTTGTCCCACTGGGGTTGAGATGCACGAAGCTGGTCATTATGCTGCTACCCTAGCTGGAAACAGACATTTCAAATATAGCATTGTAGCCGATAACCTGATCTTGAGAAAGCTGTTGGGCAAGAGCTTGCCCCTGCCGGTAAAGATTATTCCTAGGTTTGTTAATCTCAGTGTTGTTGCCTTTGCCAGCCTGCTGGGTAAAGAAGCAAGGTTGATGAAGAACAAGGGCACCATGCTTTACGGAGGCGAAACGACATTAGAGGTAAAGGGATCTGGCCTGGGCGGAAGGTGCACGCATTTGGCATTGCTGGTAGCCAAAGATATTTCCGGTCTTAATGATATCTCTTTCCTCGCAGTAGCCAGCGACGGCAACGACAATCTGGAAGGCATTTCTGGAGCATACGTGGATGGCTTCACCTGGAATAACCTCTTAAATAAGGGTATAGATGCCGATGCCGCTATCTCCAGTTTTGATTCCTACACCGCCCTCAAATCAGTATCCGGACTGGTTCCAGCCTGGCATAGCCCACTCAACGTAAACGAGCTGTACATCCTGATAAAAAAATGAAAGGGTGCAGGCAATACCGGCACCCTTATTGTGGCTGAATAATCTAGTTATCTGATGATCACCATTTTCTTTGTCTGGCTTATGGATGGGCTTTGGAGTTTATAAAAATATACGCCGCTGGCGCAGAAATTACCGCGTTTGTCCAAGCCATCCCAGTTCAGGATTTGGGTTCCGGATTTTACTGAATAGCTTTTCACTACCTGCCCCAAAAGGTTGTAGATACTTACCGAACCAGACTCACCGGCCTTCATTTGAACCTCAATATTGGTTTGTTGACCGATACGGAAGGGATTGGGCCAAGCTTCGCTCATCTGGGTGCGATCAGGAAGTGGTGGAACTTCCGTAGCTGACAAGGTAGCATTCACAGGGCCGAAAAACTCACTGCTGCCGTCGATCGAAATCGCTTCCAACCAGAAGTAATAGGTTCCCGGTTCGGTCAAATCATCAGCTACGAAGCTGTAATGGGATCCGCTGCTGCTGTTTTCGGCTGGAATTAGAACTGGCGTTAAGCAGATCATCTCCGGATTTGAGATTGCCGGCTTGTAGTACACGTTATAACCCTGCATTGAGGTTTCGGACGCGGTACTCCAGGCCAGGGTCAGCATATTTTGGGAGTTGACCGTGGCCGTAAAGGACGAAAGAGTAATCGGAAGAGTTTCATCAAAACTGGAGGCAACTGTGAATTCGTCATTCAAATTAGCCTCGGTAACCCCCAGAGCTTTGATCGTATTGGGAAGGCTGATGGCCATGGCAGGATAAATTGACCAGGCTCCACCATCAGGTTTGTGCAGCACGACCCAATCGGCAATTCCTTTGGCGCTGGCAAAGTCCGATTGATTCAGAGTGAATGTTATGTCGGCAACAAAGGTATCCAGAGTGGTGCCGATTTTCCAGTATTTCTTGGCTTGTGAATTCAGACCGCCAGGCAAGGCTCCACCTGGCACTAGCGGAATCTCGTTTACGTAAAAATAGTGGGTGCTAAGACCCGCATAGGGATTGGTACCGCCACTAAGGTCTACCAGCACATTTTGGTCAGGAAAACTGAGATTGGCCGGAACCGGTAAGCTAAAAGACTGACCACTGCCTGAACCCCTGGCTGGATCACCCAGGTCAAAATTCAATGTGAAGTCAAACCAGGATTTAGCGATGGACATTTCGGAAGCAATCCCCAGCATGGGCATGTCGATCTTGTATCCTGAAGCGGCAAACAGCGCAGCCCAATTGACTTCGGACATCGCGGTATCAACGTCTCCATAGCCGTATCCGGTTTGAGGTGCGCCTGTACCGATGCTGCCCAACCAACCAGCAAAAACAGGACTCAAACTTCTGATCTGCGCCTGACTAGGATAGGGCGTGGTGATTACGAAAGTAAGATTTTTCACATAAAGCTTGGGAGTTCCATTTAATGCCAGATATCCAGTGGCATTGCCATAGATACGTCTGTCACCTGCTTGCCCTGGAGTATTCCATGGCAGTGCTTCATTTACCGTGTTGATTCTTTCAAAATGTACGAGCTGGAAGGGCTGGGTAAAAACCAGGCTTACCTCAGCCGGGGTGGCTGCTACATCGGTGTTTTCCACTGCACAGGTGATATTGGTTACATGCCCTGGCGTTGCCATCGGGCCTACATTCATGTCCGCATAGAAGTGCTGGGAGGTGCCATTCCAGGTAAGGGCACTGCCATCGGCCATGGGAGGAAAGGGAACACCGGCATTGTCAATATCCCACACCCAGTTTCCGGTTCTGGTATAGGACTCCAAATTGTCCACATTGAAGCTAAAGACAGTTTGGGCAAAGATCACTCCGGGGATGATAGCCAAAAGCAGAAAAGTAAGAGCCCATCTCCCCGCGATTGCGGAAGTATGTTGGCGATATCTCATATTTACTCCTTTGTACAAGTCAGCTGTGTACCAGCTAATTTTTTTTATACGAACGATAAGCTAAGTAGAATTGGCGTTCTGGCAAACCCCAAAACACAAAGAAACGGAAAAAAAGAGATTGACACCATTAGCCTCACACGCTGTTTTGAATCATGCCTAACTATAAGAATAATATAGGAGATACAAGATGAATTACTTTCTAACTGAAGACCAACTGGAGATGCAGGAAATTGCCCGGCGCATCGCAATCGAAAAGATGAAACCGCTTTCGGAGAAGTATGACGAAGAAGGTATCTTTCCTTGGGACATTGTGGAGATAATGAAACAAAGTGATCTCTTCTCCATCCTGATTCCGGAGGAGTATGAGGGAATCAGTGGCAAGGTGGTCGATCTGGCCATTGTAACCGAAGAGCTTTGCGCTGTAGATGCAGGCATCGCCCTGGCTTTTGGAGCTACAGGGCTGGGCATGTATCCCATCCTCATCGGAGGCAGTGAAGAGCAGAAGAAGAAATACCTGCCAATAATCGCCGCTGGGGATCAACTGGCTGCATTTGCCCTCACCGAAGCGAATGCAGGCAGTGATGCAGGCGCTATCGAAACCACTGCCCGCAAGGAAGGTGAATACTACATTCTGAACGGTACCAAGCAGTGGATAACCAATGGCGGCGAAGCAGGTATTTACACGGTTTTTGCCATGACCGACAAGACCAAAGGTGCCCGTGGCTGCTCGTGTTTCATAGTGGAAAAAGGAACACCAGGCTTCAGCTTTGGAAAGAAGGAAAACAAGATGGGGATCAGAGCTTCGGCAACCCGTGAACTGATTTTCGAAGATTGCAGGGTTCCGGCTGAGAACCTTTTGGGGCGTGAAGGCACTGGCTTTATCACAGCCATGAAGGTTTTTGACAAGAGTCGTCCGATGGTGGGCGCTCAGGCCGTCGGAATTGCCCGGGGAGCTTTCGAGGCTGCTGCCAGGTATTCGCAAGAAAGACAGCAATTCGGCAAGCCGATCTCCAGTTTTCAAGCCGTACAATTCATGCTGGCCGACATGGCTACCCAGATCGAAGCGGCCAGAGCTTTAGTAATGCAAACCGCCAAAATGGTGGACAGCGGAGCAAAGAATTACTCCAAAGAAAGTGCCATGTGCAAATACTTCGCATCGGATGTTGCCATGAAGGTGACTACCGACGCAGTGCAAATCCTGGGTGGCTATGGCTACATGAAGGAATACCCCGTGGAAAAAATGATGCGCGATGCCAAAATCCTGCAGATCTACGAAGGCACCAACCAGATTCAGCGCAGCATCGTGGCAGCCAATATCCTAAAGGAATTCTAATGCACGATTGGATAAAAGAATTTCCCGCAGCTATCACAGTTTGCGACATAAACTACACTATCACCGAAATGAACGATAAAGCCATCGCCACCTTCGCAAAGGAGGGTGGCGCGGCTTTAATCGGCAAAAACCTGCTGGATTATCACCCCGAGCATTGCAATGCCATAATAAAACAAATGCTCGAAAGCGGTCTGCCCCATTCCTACACAATTGAAAAAAATGGCCAGAAAAAACTGATCCACCAACAACCCTGGTTCAAGGACGGCAAGGTTGCCGGTTTGGTGGAGCTTTCGATAGTATTACCCTCAGAAATGCCCCATTATGTCCGATCTTAAACTTCTGGTGCACACCTGCTGCGCGCCTTGTTTCATAGCTCCTTATCGCCAACTGCGGGAAGCGGGAATCCAGCCCAGCGCTTTTTGGTTCAATCCTAATATTCACCCTCTTCTGGAGTATCAGAAAAGGCGCAATGCGCTCAGGGACTTCAGCGCTCAGGAAGGCTTCGAACTGATTGAATCTGATAACTATGGCTTGAAGGACTTTGTCCAAAACACCCTAAAGGATCTATCCCGGCGCTGCGAATATTGCTATGAAACTCGCTTGGATGCTGTAGCCAGAGAAGCCGCAGAAAGAGGCTTCATGGCCTTTAGCACCACTTTGCTTTATAGTAAATACCAAAAACACGAACTGATCGCAGATATTGCTTTGCAGAAGAGCGCTCGTTATGGAGTGGAGTTCTTTTATCGGGACTGGAGAGAGCTTTGGAAACAAGGCATAATCCAATCCAAAGAGAAAGGTATGTATCGTCAGCAATATTGCGGATGCATCTTCAGCGAGGAGGATCGCTATCGTGAGCAAGTATAAAGAAATAGACCTTGGACACTTGAAAACCTACAGTGTCCTGGAGCGCTACAGCAAAGTAAATACAGAGGCCTTTGCCAAGCCCGGAAAGGTTGGAATTTCCGACTTTCTCGATTGTTTACCTGATGTCCTGGCTGCCCAGGATCTGAAGGAATTGATCGGCCACTGCAAAGCTGCCAGGGAAAAGGGCAAACCACTGATAATCGGCTTGGGCGGGCACGTTATCAAATGTGGTTTGGCACCTCTTATCATCGAACTGATCAAAGCCGGCTACGTTAGCTGTCTGGTAAGCAACGGCTCTGTAATGATTCATGACTACGAAATTGCCCGTTTCGGTTCCACCTCTGAAGACGTCTCAGCCGCTTTGGCCGATGGTTCCTTTGGCATGGCGAGGGAAACCTCCCAAGAGCTGAACCATTTGTCCAAAGAAGCCTACGCTAGAGGTGAAGGCCTGGGCGAAGCTGTCGGAAGGCATCTGGGGGCCAATTCCGCAAATCCACATTTGTCACTTCTTGCCTCAGCCTACTGCCATGGCATCCCCTTTTGCGTGCAAGTGGCCATTGGTACGGATATCATCCATCAAAGCAACTATGCGGAAGGACCGGCTTTGGGCTATGCCAGCCTGAAAGATTTCAGAATTTTTTGTAACCAGGTGGCTGCCCTGAATCAAGGTGGCGTTTATCTGAACTTTGGTTCGGCGGTAATACTTCCGGAAGTGTTTTTGAAAGCGCTGACCGTAGCCAGAAATGTGTGTGGAGAAGTGAAAGACTTTTACACTGCCGTTTTCGACATGAACATGCACTACCGGGCCAGAGTGAACGTAGCGCAAAGGCCAGTGGAAACCGGAGGAAAAGGGTATTACTTCATCGGCCACCACGAGATCATGATCCCTCTGCTCGTTAAATCTCTGCTCTGAGTACCTAGACTAACTATAAACTCAGTAGATTAAGCGTCAGGATGACGCGTCTACCTGAAGATAAGTAGATTGATTAAGCGTCAGGATGACGCTTCCACCTCAAAAATGTGAAAAGCCCTTCCCGGGGATGGGAAGGGCTCTTCGGCAGGATGTTTTTGGGGGGATTGCTTTTGGGAAAACTTATCAGAACCCG
>Ga0302250_1001971_pt1 | contig 13766 bp, 13 predicted proteins | sample AAG_RA_Asp_MG_FD_193536 | JGI IMG/M metagenome (GOLD analysis project Ga0302250, IMG submission 193536) | Enriched activated sludge microbial communities from anaerobic digester in WTTP, New Holstein, Wisconsin, United States - AAG_RA_Asp | ecosystem: Engineered > Bioreactor > Anaerobic >... | reverse complement strand
TTTCTTCTTTTTATGGATCTATTTTTCGTGGTTTATTTATTTGTACGGATTGAAATTTTGCTTTTTATTGAATGAAAAAGAGACTGAAAAAAGCAAAGCCTAAACACGCATAAAGCGCTAATCTATAACGTATGGCAACGAGAGAAACTCCCACATATACGACCAAAATCCACCATGGAAAGCTAAGATCATACGTATGCGCATCAACGGCTAAAAACAATAACAAATACGTATCTAAAATTCCACCACAATTGATTATATGTAAAAATAGACCTAACGGGTAAAAAACAATAAACACCACACTGGTTAAAGGTGTCGTGAGTTGTAAAAATGTAAAAACAGAAAAAAATGTATGTACAATAGGAAGCATGAGAAAAAATACACCTAAATCAATTAGACTGAGTAATAACCAACGATTAAGATGAGAAAAATGGTGTAAAAAAAGAAAAAGATAAAACACTCCTGCCACTGAAAACCAAAATGAAAGTGAGAACAGAAGGCTTGGGAAAAGTGCTAAAAGCCCTAACGTTGTAAGTCCTAGTGTTTCAAAAGAGATTACTTTGATACCTCTTGAATAGAAGAAAAACCCCAAAACACTCATCGCAAACGCCCTTAAAAACGAGGGTACAAAATCAATAATTACCATATAGATAAACAATACACAAAGGACAACTATCGTCAAATCTGCTGTGGCATTACGATAGGGAAAATAACGACTTTGAAAAAATTGATAAAGTGGCTTTAGAAAAAAGAAAAGTAAAAATGAAATCACGCCTACATTGTATCCACTAATAGCAATAAGATGTGAAATGCCCCATTTTTGGACCTCATCGCGAAGCTCTTTTGATATAGGCGTCGCAAAAAGAAGTGTTTTATAAAGCTCTGCTATTTTTTCATTTTCGTGTTGATTGTCGATCCATCGATAAAGTGGCTTTACATCAAGTGGTGGATCGTCTTCATAGATTTCATACAAAGCAGTAGAAGGCGCATAAAAGCCTTTGAGGTACTCATAAAACGTGACTTTATCGACTTTGAATTTTACCTTTACACGGCTTTTAATCGGGATGGCTGTTTGGCGCCATGATGTTGTATACATCTCCACGCCACCATCATCCAATCTCAGTTTGAACACATCATACGTTCGTCCTTTTTCATTCGTTTTCGTATAATGATTGAGAACAGTTGCTTTATCCGTATAAATGGATGATTGAGTAAGTTTTTTAAAGTGGTAGAATTCAATACTAAGAGAGATAGATGCTATACACACAAAGACCACCAATGTCAGAAAAAATTCCTTTTTGCTGACAAAGAGTGGTGTGTGTAACATTTACAGTGGAGGCAAGCTTATTTTTGCTTCTTTAACATCTAAACTAGCATCGCTATAGACGATTTCAACAGGGATTTTATTGCCACCATCTACGAAGCGCGTACATGCTTTTTGAAAGACTAGATTGGCAACACCAACAGGTCCATTTCTGTTTTTGCCGACAATAACCTCAGCAAGCTCTTCGGGTTTTTCAAAGAAATTACTTTTGTACTCTTTACCTTCGGTTCTTGCTTTTTGCTCTTTCTCTTTTTCTTCACGAATACGATAAACATCATCACGGTAAACAAACAAAATCATATCGGCATCTTGTTCAATCGCCCCTGACTCTCTAAGGTCGCTGAGCATTGGACGTTTATCACCACGACTCTCAAGTCCACGGTTAAGCTGAGAAAGCGCAATGATAGGTATATTGAGTTCTCTGGCTAAAAGTTTTAGCCCACGGCTGATCTCACTCACTTCTAAGTGACGGTCTTTATTGCCAGCAGAGTTCATCAACTGCAAGTAGTCGATAATCGCTAATGAAATTTCAGGATGCAGTGATTTAAGCTTACGTAGTTTTGCACGCACTTTATGGATATCCACGGAACCATTATCATCCACAAAAAATTTCTTTTTTGACATCTCATCAGCAGCGCTTGTAAGCCTTCCCCACTGCTCATCACTCATGTCACCTACTTTGAGCTTTTGAAGAGGAATGGACGTTTTAGCACTGAGCATCCTTAACATGAGCTGTTCTGCAGGCATTTCAAGAGAAAAGATAGCAACGCCACCACTACGATCAAGTGCATTTTGTGCTAAGTTAAGACAAAAAGCCGTTTTACCCATCGCAGGACGTGCCGCTACAATAATGAGATCGCCTTCGCCAAAACCTGTAGTAAGGCGGTTAAGTTCTGCAAAGCCTGTGTCAACACCTACAACACCTGAGTTGCCACGTTTTTTCATCTCATGGATATGCGCTATGGTTGCATGCGTCATTTCCGGAGATTCACGAAACTCTTTACTACCACTTTCCTGTGTGATTTGATACAGTTTTTGTTGAACCAGATCCACCACTTCAGTCGAAGGCAAATCTTTTTCTACGGCTATTTCTTTGATATCGCTAGTAAGCTGCACTAACTCACGTTTAATTGCTTTTTCACGAATCTCTTCAACATATGCTTTGGTTGCTGGTAATGGATTTGTTGAGAGAATTTCCAACATAGCATCTTCATCAAAGCGTCCCTGTTGGTTGAGCTTTTTTTTGATGAACTCTTCATCAATGGGCAGGTCTTCTCTCTCACATGCTTCCATTGCTTCATAAATATAACGATGACTTGGTAGATAAAAATCTTTTGCAGAGATGACTGCCGCAACATCTTCAAACGTTGCAGGATTGAATAGAATGGAGCTTAAAACCGAGCGCTCAATATTGACATTGTGCAGATTGCTCATGCCTTATACTCCTTAGCAGCAAGTTCAACTGCCTCTAAAAATTTCTCTACAAGGTCTTCTTCTTTGAGTTTTGCGACCACTTCACCTTTGACCATCACGAGTCCCTGCCCTTTTCCAAAAGCAATAGCGACATCAGCGTGTTTTGCTTCGCCGATGGCATTGACTACACATCCCATAACAGAGATATTAAGAGGTGCTTTGATATGTTTTGTACGACGTTCGACTTCAGCAACGGCATTGACAAGATTAGCCTCTAAACGCCCACATGTTGGACATGAGATGATGTTAAGCCCTTCAGCTTCTACACCACTGTCTTTTAAAATAGCACGACCTACTTTGATCTCTTCTTCGAGTTCTCCGGTTATGGAAACTCTCATCGTATCACCAATGCCTTCAAGTAACAGTGTTCCTAATGCAATGGAAGATTTAATGGTCGAATGAAACAGTGTTCCTGCTTCTGTTACCCCTAAATGAAATGGATACTCCACAAGAGGACGCAGCATACGGTACGCCTCAACAGTGCGTTCTACATCGCTAGCTTTTAGGGAGACTTTCATATTGGTAAAACCAAGATCTTCAAGGTACTTGATATTATAAAGAGCTGATTCCACCATACCTTTTGCCGTTGGTCCATACTTCTCGTCAAACTCTTTTTCTAAACTTCCGCTATTTACGCCAATGCGAATAGGAATATTGCGTTCATTACACGCTTTAACGACCTCTTTTACACGCTCTTTATTGCCAATATTGCCAGGATTAATGCGAATACAATCTACAACTTCAGCCGCAATCAGTGCCAAACGATAGTTAAAATGAATATCTGCCACTATAGGCAAACTTGATTGCTCTTTAATGGCTTTAAGTGCGTTTGCATCTTCATAATCAGGCACCGCCACACGTACGATATCGCAACCTGCAAAATGAAGTCGTCTGATTTGCTCAACCGTAACTTCGACATTGTGTGTTTTAGAAAATGTCATAGACTGCACAGGGATTTTAGCATTGCCACCCACAGGAACATTGCCAACAAAAATTTGTTTAGTTGGGTATCGTTTTATCATTGTTTATCCTAAACTTTATACTAAAAATAAATTCTGCTAACATCGTTGGCAAGCTTTAGTGCCACAGCGGCTAGCGTTGCCAAAAGAAGCTTTGCTTCGTTGGCGTTGTAAAAATAAATTATATCTTTTTTGATTTTAAGAAAAAGACAAAGGATCCATATCAGCTTCAACATGTAACATTTTGACAGCATGAGCCAATTCAAGGAGCGCTTTACTAGAATCACTGCGCGCTAAAAGTTCATAACGGTATTTATTTGCTATTTTGGCAATGTTGGCTTTACCGTGCCCTACAACTTCAACGTGAGGAAAGTGTTGAGCCATAAGAGCCACTTTTTCTATCAACTCTTTAGCTTTTTCATCTTTGACATGTGAACTCATGAGCCTGAGCATCTTTTTAAATGGAGGATAAAGTCCTTTTCTAAACACTAACTCATCGTTGATGAATTGCTCAAAATCACTGAGGTACTGTTTAAAAAAGTCACTATTTTTACTTTGAATCAAGACTTCACCATATCCTTTTCGTCCTGCTCGTCCTGCAATTTGTTGCACCAATGCAAGCGTTTTTTCACGTGAACGAAAATCACTCATCCCTAAAAGTGCATCTACTCCTAAAATAACAGCTAGTCCTACACCATGGTAATCATGACCTTTTGAGAGCATTTGTGTACCTACCATAATGTCGATTTTATGCTCATTAAAATCACTTAAAATGGAGGAAAGCTGTTTTTCTGTTCGAACTTCATCTCTATCGAACTGTTGTACCACATATTCTTTAAAATGTTCACTCAGTTTTTGGCTCACTTCTGCGGTACCCATACGAGTTGCAATGATCTCATCATGCCCACATTTAGGACATACTTTAGGAATCACTTCAGTGTAATTGCAATAATGACATTTTAGAGCATTCATATTGTGGTGAATACTCATGCCGACGCTACAAAATGGGCACTCAACATGCGCACCACAACTTTTACACGTAATGTACTTAAAGTTTGCACGTGTAGGCAAAAAGACAATGACTTGTTTTTTTGCGCGGAGTGCTTTTTCGATTGCTTTTGTCATTATAAAGCTAATTCCATGCTCACTTTCATCGTACATAATGTGACTTTTAGAGTCAAAGAATGTTCCCTTTAACCTAAATGTAGGAAGTTTTTGAAAACTACTGAGTGTTGGGGTTGCAGAGCCTAAAACAACTTGACATCCAAGCTTTTGTCCAAAAAGAAGGGCTAAATCTTTAGCATTGTAACGAGGGCGATTACCTGACTTATAACTCTCATCATGCTCTTCATCCACGACAATTAAACCAAGACGAGAAAGTGGCAAAAACAGTGCTGAGCGCGTCCCTGCAATAATGGAAACTTTGCCATCGGAAAGATCATTTAAAATTTGCTCTTTTTTCTTTGCACTAATCTTTGAGTGCCAAATAGCAACGTGTGTTCCAAAATGGTGTTTCAAACGATTTTTCATCTGAGGAGTAAGCCCAATTTCTGGCAACAAAAAGATAACTTGCTTGCCTTCATTGATGCTTTTTTCAAACAGTTTCATGTAAATTTCGGTTTTACCACTGCCTGTGTCTCCAAAGAGCAGTGATGTGCTATGTGCCTCTATAAACGCATACGCTTTTTGCTGCTCCTCTGAGAGCATTATATCAGTCGAGATAGTTTCTTTTAGGGATAAAGCATCTTGTGTGTAAGGCACAAAAAGTGCAAGCGCCTCACCCAAAGAACAGACATAATACTCTGCAATAAAACGAGCGAGTTCTAATGTTTTTGTTGGATAAAATGCTTTACACATAGATGAAATCAATTCACATGCAAAAGAAGGTTTTTCAACTTCGGCGATAACAACACCTTCAGTAATACGTTTAGAAAGTGGTACTTCGACAATAGCCCCTATCTGGAGCATCTGCTCAGACTGATAGGTTAAAGGAGAAAGCGGGGATTTTAAAAGAGCGATATGGTAGTAAAACACATGAATTATTTTGTTAAAGCTGCACAATCATTATCGTTATTTGCATTATGAACACAATCAAAAATACCTGTTGCTTTTGTGTAAGTAAAATCAACTTTTCGTGCATCTGATATATAGTAACGGTATGAAATTGTTGTACCTGTATTATCAGAGATTTTCATCCAACTACCACCTGATTGCTTGGAGTAAAGAGGATATTGAAGAATATTAACAGTAGCGTTACCGTCAAACAATAATTCTCCTTCTTTATCTTTTGTAGCATCATCAAGGATTTGAGGGAAAGCCACAACACCACTAAGCATATTTCTACTACGTTCATTGGCAATGGCAGAGCGAATAGCAGAGACATTACTTTGACCTCGTGCAAGCTTTGCATCTTCCATAAAAGGAGCCATTTTAGGAAATGCCACTGCACCCAAAATACCTAAAATAACAATAATAAATACAAGCTCAATCATTGTAAACGCTGATTTCATAGTCATATGCCTTTGTGGATGGAGAAAGCGGTTTCCCGCTTTCTCATTAACTTACGTTAGAATGAAGATTTAGAAACATTGAAATCAGTGGCTGCAAATCCACTTGTTTTTGTACTATACCAAAAACGAGGAGCTTCTGTCGAGTTACCATCACGACCATAGATATAAATCGAGTTGGTTGCATCTGCCAAAACTTGGCAGGTTGCCTTCGCTGTTGTTGTTGTTGCAGGGCAGTTTCCAAGTGCCGTTCCCAAATCTGTATTTTGAACAGTAAAATTACTTGGAATTTCTATATAATATCCCAATGTCTTTCTCTGGTCACCAGCAGGAAGTGCATTTAATGCTACACTAACGTTACCATCATTAGTTACTTGTGCCTTCGCCCAAATTCCTGGAACAACAACACTATTCAGCTGTGAAACAAGTTCACCCGCTTTTGCCAAACGCGCTTGCTCTTGAACACCCACCATTCTAGGCAATGCCACTGCTGCCAAGATGCCTAAAATAACGATAACGAAGATAAGTTCGATCATCGTGAAACCTTTTTTCATGTTAACTCCTTTTATGAATTAGCCTATACACTTATAGACCATTTAGAAATCATTCTAGTACAATGTTTTTAAAGCAGTGCTTAAATCTCATCTATTTTCTTAACAAGTGTTTTTATCTCTTGTTCTAACATAAAATTATCATAACATTTACCAACATAAGCAAATAAAAGCTCTTTAGGATCAATGGTACTTTTACCTTTGAATTTTTCTTTAAAATCTGCTTCAAACTTTACGGCAAAATCACCTTCTAACTTGATATCAAAATCTTTGCCACCAAGACTGATTGTTATTTTACTCATTTGTTTAGCACAGCTTCAATTTTACTCAATAAATCATCTGCATTAACATCTTTGTTAATAAGATCTTGCTCTAACTTTGCAATCTGCACATTTTTCGCTTCTGCAAGAGCTTTAGCCTTTACCACTTCTTGACGAAGGGCTTCATTTTGAGCAAGAAGGTCTTTGTATTTTTCCAAAAGTTCTGTAATCTTTTGGCTTAATGTGCTAATGTTTCTCTCTTCTTCAAACATTTAGAACTCCATTGTGGTCTGTTTGGTATAATTGTAACAAAAAAATTTAAAAAGTATATACAAAGGCTTTTATGAGCGATTTTAAACTTGAAAGTCCCTATCAACCATCAGGCGATCAACCTCAAGCGATAGAGAAATTAGTAGCATCTATTCAAAAGGGGAACCGTTACCAAACCCTTATTGGTGTTACGGGCAGTGGAAAAACCTATACGATGGCACAAATTATTCAAAAACTGAAGATGCCAACACTGATTATGACACATAATAAAACCCTTGCAGCGCAACTTTACAGTGAATTTAAGGGTTTTTTTCCTAAAAATCATGTGGAGTATTTTATAAGTTACTACGATTACTATCAGCCTGAAGCGTATATTCCACGCAGTGATTTATTTATTGAAAAAGACAGCTCCATTAATGAAGAATTGGAGCGTTTACGTCTTAGTGCGACAGCATCACTCCTCAGCTTTGATGACGTCATTTGTGTTGCTTCCGTTTCTGCAAACTACGGATTGGGTGACCCAAGTGAATATAAAGAGATGGTACAAGTCATTGAAAAGGGTGAAAGCATCAACCAAAAGAAGCTTCTTTTACGCCTTGTTGATATGGGTTATAAACGCAATGATGCATTTTTTGATCGAGGATGTTTTCGTGTCAGTGGCGATGTCATCGACATCTACCCTGCTTATAGTGAAGAAGAAGCCATCCGTGTCGAATTTTTTGGTGATGAAGTCGAGAGCATTAATTACTTTGAAGTCTTTCTCAACAAAAAGTTGCAAAACCTGAACAAAGTTGTCATTTATGCTGCCAATCAATTTATCGTTGGTCAGGAGAGGCTTCAAAAAGCGATTAAACTGATTGAGCAAGAACTAGATGAACGCCTAGAATACTTCAAAAAAGAGGACAAACTGGTCGAGTACCAACGCCTCAAACAACGCGTTGAGTTTGATCTGGAAATGCTTCAAAGTACAGGAGCCTGCAAAGGTGTAGAGAACTACGCTCGTTATCTTACAGGTATTGAACCAGGTGGTACGCCCTACTCACTCTTTGACTACTTTGAGGCAATGAACAAAGAATACCTTGTCATTGTCGATGAATCCCATGTCAGCCTTCCTCAATTTAGAGGAATGTTTGCAGGAGATCGTAGTCGCAAAGAAGTACTTGTTGAGTATGGTTTTCGTCTTCCTAGTGCCCTAGATAACCGTCCTTTGATGTTTGATGAATTCATCCATAAAGCTCCACGTTATCTTTTCGTCAGTGCGACACCAAAAGAGCTTGAACTTGAACTTAGTGGTGAAAATACTGCGGAACAAATCATCCGCCCTACGGGACTGCTTGATCCAGAAGTAGAAATTTTAAGCAGCCAAAATCAAGTCGAAACACTTTTTGACAAAATCAAAGAGGTCATCGCAAAAGATGAAAAAGTGCTGGTCACAGTACTTACAAAAAAAATGGCGGAAGAGCTTACACGCTACTATGCTGATTTAGGTATCAAGATCAAATACATGCACTCTGACATCGATGCGATTGAGCGCAATCAGATCATCCGCTCTTTGCGTGTTGGTGAATTTGATGTGCTTGTGGGCATTAACCTTCTTCGTGAAGGACTTGACCTGCCAGAAGTATCACTTGTTGCTATTTTAGATGCCGATAAAGAGGGATTTTTACGTTCAGAAACCAGCCTCATCCAAACCATGGGGCGTGCAGCGCGTAACCTAAACGGTAAAGTGCTTATGTTTGCGGAGAAGATTACCGACTCTATGCAAAAAGCCATTGAAACGACAATGCGAAGGCGTGCCCTTCAAGAAGCATTCAATAAAGAACATGGCATCACACCAACCAGCACCACTCGCAAAATGGATGAAAATCTCAAACTTGAAGAACATGCAGATATTTATAACACCTTTGATAAAAAAGATAAAATTCCGCCAAGTGAGAAAAAGAAAATTATTGCTGAACTTACAAAAGCAATGCATGAAGCTGCAAAGATTTTAGAGTTCGAAAAAGCAGCAAAATTACGCGATCAAATTGAAAAATTAAAGAAGATGTAACTTTTTTTGCATAATAAAGAATTTTTGGAGTAAAATAGAGTCGTTTTAGGAGAATACTATGCAAATAGATAGCTTTTTAAACGCCTCTTATTTACACATCAACAACACCCACCTTTCTTCTAACAATACAACACAAACTTCTTCGTCCCAAAAAAAAGAGAAAAATAGCGAAGAACTGACCGCTTCACAAAAAGCTTTAGTTGCTGAACTTCAAGCAACAGATACCGCTGTACGTGCGCATGAGAGCGCTCATATCGCCGCTGGTGGTGGAGTCATTCGCAGTAGCGCCGTTTTTACGTATGTACAAGCACCCGATAAAAGGCTCTATGCCGTTGGAGGTGAAGTTGGTATCGATACGTCAGAAGGTAGTACGCCCGAAAATACGGTTACAAAAATGCAAACCGTGCGTGCCGCAGCACTCGCACCCGCTGATCCAAGTGCTACAGACTATCAAGTGGCTTCAACTGCCTCCATGCTTCAAATGATGGCTCGATTAGAAATGTCACGTCTGCAACAAGCTGAACTTTCAGCCAAACAAAAAAGCTATTCATCTGCCAATAATGACAACTCAACTCCTCTTTTTTCAAATTATGCTTAATTAATCACAACGCGTTACCTTTTTATAACTTTTTTCTGATAAAATAATTAGATTTATTTCGTAATGAAGGATAAAATGTGCCTGATTTAACCGACTCTAGTCTATACCTCAATCGTGAGCTTTCATGGCTCAAATTTAACACCAGAGTCCTTACTCAATCTCTTAAAAAAGAGTTACCTCTTTTTGAACGACTCAAATTTTTAGCCATCTATGCAACCAACCTTGATGAATTTTATATGATTCGTGTTGCAGGACTTAAACAACTCTTTAGTGCTGGTGTTATTGAAACTGGCGCCGATCAAAAAACACCCCTTGATCAATTAAGAGAAATCAGAGCCTACCTTGCAAGTGAAAAAGAGGTTATCCAAAGCAGTTACGAAGAGATCGTTAAAGACCTTGAAAAAGAGAATCTTTTTATCACGGATTATGATGATCTAAGCCCCGCTTTGGCAAAACTTTCTGATGATTATTTCTTTTCCAATATTTTACCTGTCATTGTTCCGATTGCGGTAAATGCGACGCATCCTTTCCCACATCTTAACAATTTAAGTTTTTCTCTAGCAGTTAAACTTCAAGACAGTGAGAGTGAAGAAGAAAGTAATTATAAGTACGGAATGATTCGTATTCCACGTGTGCTTCCACGCTTTTTTCAAGCAGGGGACAACACCTATGTGCCTATTGAAACTATTGTAAGAAAACATGCGGAAGAAATCTTCCCTGGATATAAACTCGTCGCTTCTGCTGCCTTTAGAGTTACCAGAAATGCCGATATGGTCATCGAAGAAGAAGAAGCAGATGATTTTATGATGATCATGGAGCAAGGCTTAAAACTGCGCCGTAAAGGAGCATTTGTACGCCTAAACATTCAAGAAGGAACAGACCCAGATCTGCTTAATTTCTTGAATTCTCATATGCAGATTTTCTTTAAAGACATTTATACCTATAAAATTCCACTTAACCTTGGAGCCTTATGGCAAATCGTAGGCAATAAAGACTTTTCGCACCTTGCCTTGCCACCGTATAATTCAAAAGTCTTACCTCCGTTTGATACCAATGAATCTGTCTTTAAAGTGATCGACAAAGGCGATGTACTGCTCTTTCATCCATACGAGAGTTTTGACCCTGTTCTTAGACTCATTCGTGAAGCATCAAAAGATCCAAAAGTTGTCTCTATCCGTATGACACTTTACCGTGTTGAGAAAAACTCACAGATTGTTCAAGCCCTCATTGACGCTGCAAACGACGGTAAACAAGTCACCGCTGTTGTAGAGCTTAAAGCACGTTTTGATGAGGAAAACAACCTACACTGGGCAAAAGCGCTAGAACAAGCGGGTGCACATGTGGTTTATGGTATCACTGGTTTTAAAGTTCACGCAAAAATCGCTCAAGTCATTCGTCAAGAAGAAGACGGCAAGCTTAAATTTTACATGCACTTTAGTACAGGTAATTACAATGGAGCAACTGCACGTGTCTATACCGATACAAGCTTTTTTACCTGCAAAGAAGATTTTGCCAAAGATGGTACGATGTTCTTTCACATTTTATCAGGCTTTTCAAAGCATAAAAAGCTTGACACGCTTTCAATGTCACCAACGCAAATTAAACCTAAAGTTATCAGCCTAATCAACAATGAAGCGAAACATGGCACGGAAGGTCGTATTATCGTTAAGATGAACTCTCTGGTAGACTCTGATGTTATTCAAGCACTTTACAATGCTTCCATGCAAGGAGTTCAAATCGATATTATCGCTCGAGGTATCTGTTGTTTACGACCTGGTGTTGAGGGTATTAGTGAAAACATTCGCGTAAAATCTATCATCGGTAAGTACTTAGAACATGCTCGTATTTTCTACTTTAAACATGGTGATCCAACCACAACGTTTATCTCAAGTGCAGATTGGATGCCTCGTAATTTAGAGCGAAGATTAGAGCTTATGACACCTATTTTTGATAAAGCGCTACAGCAAAAACTCTTTGAAATTTTACAGCTACAGCTTAATGACAATGTCCTTAGCTGGACACTTGGAAGTGATGGCGAATACACAGAAGTTATACCGACTGATGAGCGTGCCATCAACAACCATACGGTTTTAGAAGATTATATGAATAAAATCTATAAAGCACAAAAGAAAGATACCAGCTCTCATAAAGCAGAAAAACTCGCACGTCGTCTTTTCAAGGAGAGTTGATGATTATGGAGTTTCAAGGCGTACAGCCTTCTATCGCTTCTGATGTATTTATTGCTCCAAGTGCAGATATCATCGGCGATGTTACCATCGGCGAACAGAGTTCTGTCTGGTTTGGATGCGTCATCAGAGGCGATGTAAACTCCATTAAAATTGGTAAAAGAACCTCTATCCAAGACCTTAGCATGATTCATGTCACACACTTTAAAAAAGAAGACCGTAGCGATGGCTTTGCCACAATCATTGGTGATGATGTGACTATAGCACATCGTGTTATGCTTCATGGATGCACGATCGAAGATGCGTGTTTGATTGGGATGAGTGCTACGATACTTGATGGTGCTATCATTGGTAAAGAGTCCATCGTTGGAGCAAATTCACTCGTCACAAAAAACAAAATTTTTCCCCCACAATCACTCATTATGGGAAATCCTGCCAAAGTAGTACGAGAACTGAGTGATGAAGAGGTAGCATCGCTTTATGCATCAGCTGCTAATTACGTAAAATTTAAAGCGATGTACCAGTAGTCGTAGATCTGTTAGTTTTCTCTTTCTTTTTTCTCTGATTTTGAGGCTTGGTAAAAGCGATCAATTGCTCAACACTCTGTACCTCTTCAGGTATATTTTCCAATGCTTTAAAAAAAACCTGTGCTGTTGCTTTGGCGTCATACAATGCACGGTGATGATTTTCAAATGCGATGCCTAAATGTTCAGTTAATGAGCTAAGCCCATATTTGGGGGCTTCTATACATTTACGCGCCAAATCTATCGTATCGAGTCTTCGATTGAGCAGTGGACCAAAGCCTGCTTCTTCTAAATTGTGAGAAATAAAGTAGTAGTCAAAATTGACATTATGCGCAACAAAAACAGCATCTTTGATAAAAAGGCGGAAACCTTCTAAAACGGAATTAAGAGAAGGTGCATGTTGAAGCTCAGAGAGTGTTATGCCCGTAAGCTGTTCGATGCTATCTGGCAAAATATCGGTTTTGACTAAAGATGAAAACTCACCTACTTCTTTGCCATTTTCAATCATTACAGCGCCAATTTCGATGATTTGATTTAAGAGTGGCTTACTGCCGTTTGTTTCGATATCGACAATACAAAATTTACCCTGCATAATCGGCGTTGTCAGTGTCTCTAGCGTAAACGCATAATTGTTATATTTTGTAATGGGAAGTCCTAAAAGCCTCAGCATAGAAAGATCTTCAACATCAATGTGTTCAAGCTCTTTAAAGGTGTGCATTTTTGCAAAAAACTCTTTATGAAAAATAGGCTTTTGAGTCATTTTAAAAATGTAGCTATCAAGGGCTCTCACGCTTTTGCTCTCTTTAAAAACATCTCAACTTTCTCGTGATCTTTAAGACCTTTTGCTCTTTCAACACCACTGCTCACATCTACACCATAAAAACCTAAAGGCTTGACCTGTTCAACATTTTCAGGACTGAGCCCTCCTGCTAAGATGATGTTTTCGCAATCTGCATGTTCAAACCATGAAAGATCAAGTCTCTGCCCTGCTCCACCATATCCTTCAACATGAGCATCAATAAGGCGTATAAGCCCTTTATACTCTTCAATATCAGAAGCCTCTT
>Ga0302250_1001969_pt1 | contig 13786 bp, 24 predicted proteins | sample AAG_RA_Asp_MG_FD_193536 | JGI IMG/M metagenome (GOLD analysis project Ga0302250, IMG submission 193536) | Enriched activated sludge microbial communities from anaerobic digester in WTTP, New Holstein, Wisconsin, United States - AAG_RA_Asp | ecosystem: Engineered > Bioreactor > Anaerobic >... | reverse complement strand
CGAGGAGGGGGTGGAATCGCAATTATCCAGAGAATAAGTACGGAAAAAAATTGAACCTGAAACAAGTTTAAAAGCAGAAGAGCCTATGCCGAGATTTGAACTCGGGACTTCCTCCTTACCAAGGAAGGTTAATTAGGGAATACTTCCTAACATACTTTTATGCCAAAAAAGGGATCGGGAAAACAAAATCTGATGACACCAAAAGAACGTGCCATCCTTGAAAAGTTCATAAAAAACCGTGAGAGCGAAGGCAAACTAACCGAACGCACCAAGGCAAAAATACGGCATTTCACTTACACGATTATTGCCGCGCTGCATGAAATTGGTAAACATCTGGATACGGCAACCGGAGAGGATTTTAAAAACGTTGCTGCTATCCTATCAGAACGCGGAACGCAAAACACCCGACAAAGCTTAATCGCCCAGTTAAAAAGTATGGTGCGTTTCCTTATGGAGGACGAAGGATACCAGATAGCAGGTGCTTCAAAAATCCTTAAAGTAAAATCTGGTAGCGCATCAAAAAGAGTCAAAGATATTTTATCCCGTGAAGAGTGGGAACAGGTGCTTAATGCTCAAATGAGCAATCGGGAACGGGCATTTCTGGCAATGACGTTTGATGGATGCCACCGCCCGGGGGAACCGTATCAGCTCAAATGGAGCGATTTAAAAATTAATGGTGCGGGTTTAATAGAATACACTATTACTTTTAAGACGGGAAAACCGCGTATTATTGTTCAGCAACCCGGTACAACGGCATTACTTGAATTATACCGCATGGAAACCCGCGCCGAATACGGGAAAACGGATGCATACATCTTTCCCACTCTTGACAAGCAAACTAAATACACCACCCTCACACAGGCGCGAAAACTCATAAAGCGTATTCGTATAGAGACAGGGATTAAGAAACTAACCCCGGGCAGTCTTCGAAATACGGCAATTACGTTTGATGTAGAGGACGGAAAACCGTTAGGATACATTTGCCTCCGTGCTTGGGGTGAAGCTTACAACCCCATGATCAATGTATACTGCAATGCGGATAGCTCACGAATGCAGATTAACGAGCAGGCAAAAAACGGGAATGCTGCAACACCGATTCTAAAACAGAAACCACGAGAGATCCGCAAATCCATTAAAAAATGCCCGGCGTGTAAGGAAGATAATTCAATAGATACCATATTCTGTCAGCATTGCGGCACCCGGATGGATGGGAAAAAGGGAGAGAGTGTAACAGAACTAAAGGCAGAAATTGACGATCTGAAGAATCTTGTTCACCAAATGATTTCTAAAGACGGCGGAAAGGCTCACGGCGCAGTAGTATCTGAAGATCTGTTAAAGGCATTTGATGAGAAAAAACAATAATCCCCCCACCCTCCCTTTTTGTGCGCGCCATTCTTTTTATACTATTTTGTATGTGCAATAAATCTAATACGCGTTCTAGAAACTAATCACGCACGACGTAAATTTTTTTCAAAAGCATCATAAATATTTAAATATTAAAAATATATCATCTGTTTTGTGATTCTATGATAGAACCATTAAAAATAGAATGCCCTTTCTGTGGGTATCAATGGATTCCAAGGACGGCGGATGTTAAGCGCTGTCCGTATTGTAAGCACTATTTACCGCGTGCTTCTGAAGATGAGAAGTTGAGACAATCAAAGGAGCAGGCATGATCTCTGATTCAATCCCGGAGAATACCATATTTCCCGATAGCATCCGGACGAAAGGATATTTTTCAATCATTACTTGGACTTGTCCCGATTGTTGCCATGAAAATAAAATGCAAATTCCGACAAGTGGCGCCGTCGAAAGTGTGGAACGGTTTTGCCAGGCTTGCGGGATTTTAACGCAAATAGATCTTAAAGGGCTGGATGGTGAAGAGTGACCACCACCCCGCCTATTCCCATAAACGAGCGTGTGTGCATGGAATTGCTCAAAGCAGGCATTACAGGAGAACAGGGGAATTATCCCCTTTGTCTAGGGGAAAGATGCTTGATGTTCGAGATGTGCAAATCGTTGATACTCGACGCCCAGAAGAAAATAAAAGAACTTGAAAAATAATTTTATGCGCGCTTTGACACTTCACACTGTGAACTAACAAATCTTCACGCTGTGAATATTTTATATACGTTCTATAACTTGTATAAAAGACTATGCGAAAGGTTTAAATACTAAACATTATAAAATTTATAATATAAGGAGGAAAATAAAATGGTTAATAAACTTTCGAAAAATAGAGAATTTACCGGGATTTGTTTAGAGCTCGGTACGGTTGAAAGAGCACGAGCATTGAAGATAAAAATAAGTCCTCTTTGCAATGCAGCACTTCAGAAAGAAATAGCGAAGCGGGAACGGGAGGAAAGAAAGAAATGATCGCAAAAGAATGTGCTCCCTCCGCCAAGAGGGAACAAGAGAATTTAGGACAACCTAAATGTAGTGCCTCTTCTTATTTAAAGGTTTCTATTGCTTCATTGGAGAGTAAAATTTTAGTTTATCTCGTGGATCACAAAGGCTGGATATCGACAAAGCGACTTTTTGAGCGTCTTGGTCTTGACATACTAGAAATGAGCACGGCAGCACAGGTGATCCATAATCTAGGGCGCCGTGGTATCATTGAACTAAAAGCGAATGCAGTACGAGCTGCACGGGGAATAAAGAGGGCGTCTCATGATTGAGATTCCCGCCAAACTCGGAGAAGCGGGTTATCGTTTCATCAAACTCAAAATTCGCGATAAAATCCCGATGGAAAAAGGGTATCATATCACCCGGAATTATTCGATAAACGATCCCGATTTAATCCGGTGGATAACCCCGATAGAATCCATTTATCCGAAGTGGAACGGCCTATATGGGAATTATGGAATATTGGCACAACCCGGCACCGGATTAATTGACGGCGATAATCAAGAGATTGTAGATTATGCGTTATCCCTTCATGGGTTAGAAGATGCTTTCCGCGTACAATCTGGTAGCGGGAGAGGAGCGCATATTTACTTTACAACGAATGAATCCCGCACAATCCCATTACTTCACGATAATGAAAATGTCGGCCATATCAAAGGCTCTCCATCTGGTTATTGTGTTGGCCCGGGTAGTGTCCACCCTTCTGGCGGGATATATCGGGTAGTTAACGATGGTGAAATACCATTTGTATCCTTTCAGAAAGTTCTGGATCACTTCGATGAATACATAGTGAAACATCCAGAATCCACCACCCCTGGCTTAACACGATCTGATACTGCCGATTTAGAACTTAACATTCCCGTCTCCCGTATCCTAGAACCCATTAAGGCATACAGGAAAGGGAATTACATTATCGGCGGAAACCCATACGGAGCTCACGTTAACGATTCCAACTCCTGCCTTCAGATAAACACCATTAAAAATACGTGGAAATGCTGGGCATGTCACAACGAAACATGGGGCGGTGGAGGACCAGCACAAGCAATAGCACTAAAACACGGTATCCTTCCCTGTTCTTCTATTGGTGCTGGTGCTCTCCGTGGAAAGTTGTATGCTCAAATTTTGGATATTGCCCGCCGGGAGTATGGATGGAAATCCACGAGAGATAGCGATGTGAACTTAAAAGATTTTTTAGCGAATTTTTAGAGGATAAAATGACTGAAAAAATAATTGATATCGATAACAGGGAACGTGTTTTTGTTCCCTGTCAATGTAAAGACTGCCTGAATACAACCGCGTATATGGTAGGCGATACCTACCGGCGGAGATATTGCAATTTCCATTATAGACAGATTCACAATGAACTAATTGCCAAAGGAGCAACGGCAGAACAATTAAAGCAGGCACTTCTGGAGGATCTGGTATGACGGAAGAAAGCATAGAAGCAATTTCAGATATATCGCCTGTTGTTTTAATCAGCGCGATTAATCTTAAAAATTCATTAACCAAAAACAAAATTGACACGATACAAAGAGATTTTTTGCCACAACTAGCACTTGCGTGTTGTATTGGATCAGATACCGAACCACGCGAGGAAATGCAGACATTAAAAGATTTTACAAAATTCAACAACAAGTGCAAAGAGCCGTTAGAAGATATCAAAGTGGCAATGCTCCTAGAAGAAACAAGGGAGAATCTTGTTTACTACCTTGATAAACAGGAGGAAATGAGAAGAGAATTCAGTGAAAATAAAAAGCAAAAGGCAATTGAAAAAAGACAAGAAGAGATTGAAAAAGCGCAGAATAAACCGATTGAACGTGATCCTGAAATAACAAAAAAAGCAATGGAAATATTGACCAATGGGAACCCGTTAGAATTTTTAATGGATGAATTCCATAAAAATCATTCAGGTCACGATGAATTAGCACGATGTATATTTTATGCGTTTTGTGTACAATCTTCACGAACTTCAAAAGGTATTCAACCAGAAACAACAGGAGCAAAAGGATCTGGGAAAACACACACTGTTAATTCCGCACTTCATCTTGAACCACCGGAATTAATTTATGATTCTACATTTTCCCCCAAATCACTATACTATGCTCCTCCCAAACCCGGTAGTACAATTTATTCAGATGAGGATTTAGATCCGGATCTTGTTAAATTGGTTAAACGTATGATGTCAAATTTTCAGAGAGATACGCGTCATACAACAATCATAGACAAGCAGGTAAAAACACTAGTAATTCCCAAACGACAAGTATTCTTATCCTCTACAGTATTGGGAGACGGTGACGACCAGTTTTCTGATCGGACGGTACAAGTAGGTATTTCCAACAGTAAAGAGGACGATGAAAAATATGCAGAATTTGAATCAAAACGACGGCAGGAAGGACGCCCGGAATTTCAGGTTACTGAAAATGTTCTTATCGCTCGTGAAATGATGCGGATAATCAGGGAACACGAATTTGAAGTTAAAATGATTGAAGTAAAATTCTCATATGAAAACGATAGGCGATTAATCAACATTTTCTATGATTTAGTTGAAGCAAGCGCTATTCTAAATTTTATGAAGCGCGGTGGAAAAGTAATAGATTCTGAAGGCATTACACGGATTACCCCAACAAGAGAAGATATAGAAGCAGCTTTGAATTTTGAAATGTTCCGGTTCACAAACGAAGATGTGGATACTAGATTAACCAAAGCACAAGTATCGCTGCATAATACGATTCAGGACTATATCAGAAATAAAGATAAAAAAACTTTAACAGAAAGTGAGATTGTAAATCTGTATGGAAAATCGCAACAAGCCGTGCGAAAACTCCTCTATGGATTAGATGGATCTCCCAATCATATTACTGGTGGTTTGCTGGATAGAACACGATGGTATACAACCGGACAAGATCCGCAAACAAAAGAAAACACGATAGTATGTGAGAAAACAATTACTTTCAGTAATGTAACAAAATCATCATTCGCATATACACCAATTGAAGCATAACTAACAACTTTAACCATTTTTGGTTAAAGCAACAACTCTAACTTTAACCATATTTTCACGCCTGACTTTAACCATTTTAACCATATTTTTGATTTTTGCATGCAAGCAAAAAAAGATATTTTTTTGCAAAACAAAAAATCATTACCCCCACACCCCCTGCTTATATATATATTATTTTAGTTAATTTGGTTAAAGTTAAGACGGAAAATGGTAGGTTCAAGGTATGGTTAAAGCATGGTTAAAGTGGTTAAAGCAATATCCCCACCACCCGGCCCTTAAATATGTGTTCTGTTATGAACCGGGTCATAACTTCATACACATATTCACGGGCGGTGGTGGGTTTCATCTCGCGTTCTGTTATGAACCAGGTATACAACCACGCCCCGGGAGTTATACAACTTCGGCGTGGTTATACAACTTGTTTTGTGGTTGTATAACTTCCTCGTAGTAATACAACCATTATAGGGCTTTGTGCCTAAAGTCCGATCAAGGATGAGTCAAACTTGGCGCCAACATCACTCATGCCTCTGTTTTTGCCACTCCTTCCACGCAGAAAGGATCATTGACGCTTCAAGGGGAGTTTTAGGCGAATTAGTTAATTGCATCCCGCCCAACCGCCCTCGCAGATATAAAGCATCGGTATCTTTAGGTGTAAACCGCAGCACATAATCTAGGCACCACAACGCCTCCTGATATCGCTTAAGATTAAAGAGCGCCCACGAATAGTTATACAGCGTCGCACAATTAACCATCGGCAGGGTATTAGCCTTCTGGCCACCGAGCAACACGAGGATTATTTCGGCGATGCTCTCGTTTTGAACGCCTTTGTAAAAACTCGTATCCATCAGTAGATTGCCACGTAACGATTTCTCCCATGCCAGCAACGCAGATTGGAGATCACCTGTATTAGAATAGGCATAACCCAATGTCCACCAGTCACTAATTGTCATGTTCTCTGGAGGAACCTCATTCATCGTCGTAATGCACTTTTCCCATTCCTTCGCACCGCCGAACTTTGTTGCATCCTTGGCAAGTGAGTGCATCTCCATCGGGTATGGCTTCGGTTTCTCCTTCTTTTTCAGAAAGTCAAAAATACCCATTGTTACCAACTAAATTATCATTTCAAAATATATATATTAAGTTCGGGCAAGGGTTTAATGTCAGAATTCTTCATTAAGATCACCGCGAGACTTACGCATAAGATAAAAAAAGAATCTGGGCTTTTTGGAATGCGGGACAGGTAAGAAACACATCCGCTCTTATACTTTAGATGCAAAGCTCCCATTATAGGAAATATTTATATACATAAATTAACTATGCTTATATATTATGATCGGTTCTGAAAAACAAATGGTTAACGTTGCGCTTCTCCGTGAAGATGTAGAACGCATAAAGAAATTACAGATACCTATATCAGAGTTTTGTTGTAATGCGGTGAGCGAACGATTAAGGATTATCGAAATAGCAAAAGAGAACACGATAGAAGAACGGTTTTTTGAGGATGCAGACCCAGCGACGGATACAGCTCATAAGATTATTATTCACGATGATCCGATTATGGAACCAACAAAAAATTGGTCTAAACTTTTTGCGGAAGTCTAACTTTTTTAAACGCGTATTTCATCATCATGAAATAGAAATCATACGCGTTCTATCGTCGTTGCTAATACTAATAATAAAAAAAATTGCATAGCGCGATTTCTGCGTGTTTTTCACAAACCATATGCACTTGTGCGATCTGGCAGGACTTTTGCCCGGGAAAGTGCCTTTTTGACCGCGCCGGATTTACACGAGCGGGTGGGGGGAATATGCTTTTTATGATTCATCAAAACGGCGGGATGGGAATTAGCCAGGGAAAATCTTATTTGAAAATACCAGGCATTTTGAAAATCATAAATACCTATAAATGATTTTTACAAAACCGCTATGCTTATGATGCCAGTGGTTTAGAATGAAGTATTGTATGGCTGATGATAAATTCGGATTGGGGTGTATAATTTTCGGAGGAATTGGGGCGGTTTTCTTCTATTGTTTAGCATCTCAAGGCAGCTTTGGGGATCTTACATATGTTCGTGATACACTTCTAACATTTTCTGTCGGTGCGTTTGTGGTATTTCTCATAGGAATTCCAATTATAATATTTAATCATATTCCCGTTCAAAAAATTTTTGAAAATAAAGAAAAACTTTGATAAATTTTATTTTTGTGATAATTCGCGCTGTAGTCCATCACATTTGATTATTAATCCAATAAACGCCGTGAATATTGAAAGGATCGATATCCAAATATAATTTATATAAATATCCCACGGAAAAACCATCCACATTAATAAAGATCCGATTAATAGGACAAACGCAACAATAAACAACCCATTTGAAACAACTCTCTGAAATTGCCCTACTTCTCTCATTAACGCCATTCGATCAACCCTCTAACGCCCCTTCTATCTTCTCACTTCCAAGCCACGCACCGAAGAACAAAAGACAAAACACCAAAACGATCACATCCCCGATAAGAGCATACCCGGCGTACTGAGCCGGCGCCGCGTGGATCGTGTCCGTGAATCCGGCGATCATGTTGCTGTAATATGCATCCACAATCTTTGGCATTATAGAAGAGAAAAACGCCAATATTGCCAGACTGGGAGCGATGATAAAAAATAGTTTTGTGGAAAAGGGAGATCTCCGTATCTCATGTGCTGAAATCATTTTTCTAACCTTACGGTGATATCCGGATACTCTCGCAGGATACCCGCGATCTCTTCCGGTGAAAGATACGCCTCTATTTTCCCATCGATTATTTTGTATTCATCCGTATCCATCATAATCATCGTCCTGCCAATCGTTCTCTAGCTTCCACATTTGATGCTCATCACGTTCACAAAGTAGGGCAATCTCCGTTAAACTCGCATAATATGGTTCACCAGAATCATTGACAATTACAATTCGCGGTTCGTCGTTCTTACTCATTAGGGACACCTCAAAGAATCCGGCGACCCATCGCGTATATCGCCTGCCCGCCCGCAAACGGTCTTTTCTTGACAGCCGGGCGGTGCTGGGTTTGTGCTCTCTGTGCTCTCTGTTGTGCAGCTTGTGCCTTTGCAACCAATACCTGTTGCTCACGCGGAGAAATTAGACGCCCTTGATATACACGGTATCCGAGTTTTTGAGTCATGTATCCGAGAACTGCCCTTGAGATCTGGTTTTGATCAGCTCGTGGATTAGCGACCCTAATCTGCTTGTATAATTTAACAAAAATAACCCGTGCTTCTCCGGTGATACCCGGTATCTGTGGGATTGTTTCGGTCATGTGCGATCACTCCCTTTGTAATTTGCCCCGGCAACATGCGCATTAGTTTTAGAGCGCGGATAACGGGGTTTCAAATTTGAACTTCTCTTAACCCGTGAATTTGTTTTCATTCTCTGTCACCCCCGCGCCTTCCAAGGAAAGAAAATCTCTTCCGTTCCCCTTCACCCTCTCGGCCAATCCTGCCGAGAAACCCGTTTTCATTATCGACATTTTGATTTACACGATCCCACTGTGAACCTTTCTTATCTAAAAATCCCATTTTTAATCACGTCCTGATTTTGATTTTTTTCCTAACAATACATCATCGATCCTTTGCCAGTACCGCCCAACATCGGCTTCATATGAATGATCTACAGGGGGCTTTTCCTGCCTGTCCCGAATGATAATAATTCGTTCCATCAATACCGCCTCCGGCGAACGGGTTTTTTCTTTCTCTTTGTGGTCTTCTTTTTCCGTGTGTTTGTGGATTCTTTTGGAAGACTTGAACCTAAACCAAACCCTCCTCCGGACATAAGACCAGATAGACCGGGCAAGCTTGAGGGCACTCTAAAAAGAGTGGAATAGTTATCATTCGCGGTTTTTCTCTTCGATGCTCCTATAGGCGCAGTAACCCACGTACCAGCAACAGTATCCCGGCCACTACTACGCATTGCCTCATGCCTGCGATTTGCGATGTCTGAACCTTCTACATATCGAGAGGTGGTTTTCTGGATCACACTATGAACTTTACCAGCAACCCGGCGCGCCTTTGTGAGTACCGGGTGTTTCTTTTCATACTCTTCCTTATCTCGTGCTGGTTTCTGCTCCTCACGGAGTTTTTTATTTAAGTCCCTGCGTGCCTGTTGATTCGCAGGGATTCCGTTTACTTTCACATTCTGCGAGCGGGAACCAGTATTACGGGGATTTTCTTGAGTCTGTTGTTTCCTGCGATTCATATATTCGACGTATTCCCGCCCGGTTAATCCCTCCGGGGCGTCGTCTTCATTCGGCATAATCACAACTCCCCGATCTCTTCCAGGCAATCAAGAACCTGCCGGTTAACCCGTCGATGGGTATTCGTGTGCTCTTGTGTATATGCCGCGTGCAGCCCGTCCTCATGATTTTTGTAATGTGTATGGACGCGCTGCTTTTTCTTTTGAACAACAATCTTTTCAATTACCATATTTCTTCACCCTTGAACGGAAACAAAAATATCGACGAGTGACAACATCCCGGCAAACCGTTGCCCGATATCCAAGATCTTCCTCCCAATGCCGGGCAGATTTGCGAGCGTACCGAAGTATCATATGACCCCGTTTGGATACCCTGATACCCGGGCGCCCGTCAATCACCGGATTATTTTTCATAATGTGACGTGTCATCGGTTTTTCTCTCTATATCTTTGATCAATATTAGACAGAAGATATAAGTACTGCTATATACTTATAGTATTTAAATATATCGCATAATACACGTTCTATCTCCGACGTGAAAGAACACGCGCACGCACACGCGCAAAAAATGAAATGCAAAAACCAAGCGCGGGAGTTTTGATAACTACAGCAATATATAGGAACAAAAAAATTGTCAAAAAATGGGGTATTAATTAGTGCCCAGCGGGGAGGGGGATTTGTTGTTTATAAAATAGGTGTTCTAATTTAACTTAGTGTATGAAAATATATATATACACACGCAAAACGCAAAAACGGGGCTTTTTTTCAGTACATCAGTAAATTAGAATGGGATATATATAAACAAAAAAATTGAGCAACAAAAGAGAAAACAAAAAAAGTCTCTTCCTATTTTGTCAGATCATAGTGTATACACTCAATGCGGTATTGGATGGTTAAAAAAAGCATGGTATAATACCCATGTGTCATATGGTACTTGGAAAGAAATAAAAAACGCACACGCACGCAATACGATAGAAAAAGCAGTTTTTCTAAATAGGTATCACAATTTTTTGTTAATAGGTATTAACCCTACACGGTGCGCTCTCTTCTCTCGATAGACCACCTCTATCAACAGAAAGATTTATATATATAAAAGCCCTACTGCATTAAAATATATATGGTGAAATAAATGAGTTTCAATAAACCTATTTCCAGCCTATTACCCTGTGAAGATTACGACGGCGCGGGATTCCGTTTTGAAGTACCGAAGTTAGACGTTTCAAACCCAGTGCCAGGAACGGCAACATTTCCCGGATTGAAACAAGAGCATTTCCCATACAAGGAAAAACCGCCCTATCCCGACCGGAACAAAGATCATATGCCTGATGCACCGAAAATTAAAAAATCCCTATCTACGAAACCGTGTAAAACTACTCCCAAGCGCGTTAAAATTCCAAAAACATACTGGTGACAAATTGATTATTGAACAAGAGCCAAAACCAAGAATATTTCACGCACACAACCGGACCCCCCAAAGAGATCATCCAAGGTGCCCGGGATGTGGGGCTATATGCCTTGATGTTGCCACGCTAACGATCCATCAGCACTTCTGCCAACGTTACAGGGATTTGCATGCCCCCACCCCAAAGCCGGAGCCTAAAAAACCACCGGCACAAAAAACAAAGATTTGCACAAAATGTAATATTGAGAAACCACTAACGGATTTCCCCAGTGATAAGCAAAAACCCGATGGTGTAAAAGGGCAATGTCGAGAATGTACTAACGCATATTTACGGGGAAGATATGCAAAAATGTCGCAGGCTATTTAAAAATAGACTAATCACTTTTTTGATTTCTTTTCTAGTTCTGAAAGTTTTTCAAATGCTTCTTTAATTACGTCGCTGGGGGATTGTCCATACTTTCCGCGTTTTTCGATTAGTTCTACAACATCAGGTGAGAGCCTTACCACTTTTCCCCTGTTGTCATCTTTTATGCCCACTTTACACAATCCCCAAGATCTTTATTCCAATGTTTTACATCAAGGAAATTTAACCCCTATGGTTACAATGTTACAATGTAACATTAAAATAGGTTTGTAACATTGTAACAAAGTAACCACATTCTAAAACGCGAATTACTCCCCGTGTGTATGTGGTTCAAGGGAGGAAGGTATAATGGACAGACTAATAATTTTTCTTGGATTTGATGAAAACGAAAAAGAAAAGATCAATGCGGCACATCTCGATATATGCGGGATTTGTCGCAAGGCATTAGAACGGGAATTAAGGCGGTGTGGGGATGCAAGTAACAATACCGGATGAATTTGTGAAAGCTGGGAAAATTATTTTGATGACACTGGGCGCGGCAGCTCTCATTGTTATCCTTGCATCGGGGTTATGGCATATTGTTGTACCGGCGCAAACAACCACGGAACAAACTATTATTGCCCCAACCCCAACACCGGCGCCAACACCAACACCATACCCAGAATACTGGACGAATTATCAAAGAATTAATTTCCTTGGAACATCGGCAGGATTCCCGCAAGCCAATTTCCCAGACGGACGCGGGTTTAACCTTCCGTGGAATATGTACGATCGTCTCTACCTTCAGGATTATGTCAGCTTCCACATCACGGGAGAATACCAACCCTATGGAACCACGATCTATTTTGTTGATGATGTGCGGTGGGGATATGGTTATTGGGACGATTACCGAACCCGTATAGTGTATGGTTCTGCCGGGCGGTTTTGTATCAATGAATGGGAAAAATATTCTTGCTAACAACTTTTTTGAAATTGGTTAAAACCGCCTTTTTTCACTTTGCCACATAGTTTCACCCATCAAGCATGAAAAACGCCAACAGAAACGCATTGGCGCGGTCTATATTTTATGTTGAACAAAACGCGAAACCGTACGGTTTACAGGAAAGTTTTGGCGGGGGGAAGAAACCAAAACCCCCGCCTATTTAATGAACCAACTACGGACAAAACACCGAACAGATTTATGAGGTACGTTCCGGTTCAGGGAGTGTGATTAACCTATGGTAACGAGGAAAACGATCAAAACCCCGGGACGGCAAAGCATCCAGAGCAGGAACCGGAAGAAGGCTCTTATACTAGTAATATATAACTTGTATTTATATTTTTCTGTTGAATGGCTTAATAAATACGCGTTCTATTCACTCCTGAAGTAAAGCAAATGTTTAAATACTAAAACTATCTATCATGTCCAACAAACTAACGTTTTCAAAGTATTTTAATGCGCGTGTTTGTTGGATACAATAATAATTCAAAATGGGTGATTTTCGGAATGAAAGTAGGTTATGCTAGAAAATCTCGGGATAAACAAGATCTGGTGACGCAAATAAATAAACTCCTTTCCGCTGGGGTTGATTCAGATAATATTTTTAGCGATTCTGAAAGCGGAGCAACACGAGCGGATACACGCGATGGATTCACGAAAATGATGGAACGGATATCACGCGGGGGAATAGATGAGCTAGTTGTTACCGAATTATCGCGCATTGGCAGGGATTCATGGAATACCTTAATTGAAATGGGGAAGCTGGGAGAGAAGGGCGTTAAAATCACGTCCTTATCAGAGAATGAGAAAGATATAAGCTCACTTCCAAGAGAGTTTCAACCCATCATGATAAGTGCGATGACACTGGGCAACGATCTTGAAAGAAAACACCTCCGTGAAAGGATACAATGGAGCCTTGATGAAATAAGGGCAGGAAGAAAGACCACAAAATCCGGAAAACCACTAGGACGACCCGTGGTTAATGTCGATTGGAAAAAGGTACAGGATAAGATGGATGAATTCGGCATAAGTGCGAATATGGCGCGTATTTTGCTGAAAATTAAGGCTAGCACTTTCTATGAAAGAAAGGCAAAAGACAAACCGATATTAACAAGAGATAAAAAGCCTATGGCGTGATTTGAACACGCGACTTTTTCCTTACCAAGGAAACACGCTGCCGGGCTGCGTTACATAGGCACTTAGTTTTTTTTCTTTCTCTCTGTGATTTTCCCGGTTTTGATTAAGGAAGTATTCCCTAAATTTCCATCCTTACCAAGGAGGCACACTGCCGGGCTGTGTCACATAGGCATACAACATCCGACGGAAGAGACTCCCGCACGGGTTGCCTAACTACGTTGTGGTTACTCCCTATAAAACATTGCGGAGAAACCGG
>Ga0302250_1001963_pt1 | contig 13817 bp, 14 predicted proteins | sample AAG_RA_Asp_MG_FD_193536 | JGI IMG/M metagenome (GOLD analysis project Ga0302250, IMG submission 193536) | Enriched activated sludge microbial communities from anaerobic digester in WTTP, New Holstein, Wisconsin, United States - AAG_RA_Asp | ecosystem: Engineered > Bioreactor > Anaerobic >... | reverse complement strand
AGAGAGTGTTGTTTTATACGTTAAATCTAAAGTGCATCACGTCGCCATCTTGAACGACGTATTCTTTTCCCTCAAGGCGCATTTTACCAGCCTCTTTTGAGCCAGCCTCACCTTTATAAGCGATAAAGTCATTGTAACTTATGACTTCCGCACGAATGAACCCTTTTTCAAAGTCATTGTGAATAACCGCTGCTGCTTTTGGAGCTTTCCAACCCTTCTCTATCGTCCATGCACGAACCTCTTTAACACCTGCTGTAAAATACGATGCAAGACCTAGTTTATCAAATGCTAGACGGATAATTTTTTTAAGACCTGACTCTTCGATGCCAAGCTCTTTTAAGAACTCTTCTGCCTCTTCTTCTTCAAGAGCGATCATCTCTTCTTCGACTTTCGCACAGAGTACGACAACATCTGCACCGACCTCTTTTGCGTGTGCTTTGACCGCTTTAACGTGCTCATTTTCTTCTAAAAGTCCTGCTTCATCAACGTTCGCACCGTAAATGATGGTTTTGTTAGAAAGAAAACGAAGTTCTTTATCGAGTGCTTGGAAGTTTTCATCATCTTTACGAGCAAAGGTACTTACAGGTTTGATCTCATCAAGGTGCGCTCTTAGCTCCGTTGCAATCTCAGCAAGTGCTTGTGCGCCCTTCTCAAGTTTGGCTTGACGTTTAAGACGATCTAGTTTTTTATCGAGTTGTTGAACGTCCGCAAAGATGAGTTCGCTCTCGATGATTTCGATGTCACGAAGAGGATTGATGCTATTTTCAACGTGGGTGATGTTCTCATCTTCAAAACAACGAACCATGTGTAAGATGACTTCTACTTCACGGATATTTGAAAGAAATTGGTTACCAAGTCCCTCACCCGCACTTGCCCCTTTAACCAAGCCTGCGATATCAACAAAATCGACTGTAGAGTGTTGAATGCGCTCAGGATTAACGATCTTTGCAAGCTCTTCTAAACGAGGATCTGGTACGGGAACGACCGCTTTATTTGGCTCGATTGTACAAAAAGGATAGTTTGCTGATTCTGCGTTTTGCGCTTTGGTTAATGCATTAAATGTAGTTGATTTTCCGACATTTGGGAGCCCAACGATACCGACACCTAAACCCATATTTATGACCTTTATAGTTAACTTTGAATGTTCAAGTGTACCTTAAATCATCTTAAATATGGGAATTTGTATCTGCTTCGTCTTTAATAGAGGAGAAATGCTTAATGGTGTGAGCAGGTATGATTTGGGTCTATTTTTGGGGTATTTCCCGCTAAAAAGTCCTTAAGAGCTTCTTCTACAGTTGTATTTTTATCATCAAAATAGACGGCAACATTCACCGCTAAAAACTTTTTCAATGGCTCACCACCAATGCCTGAAACAACCAAAGTATCTGCACCAAGAGCTTGTATATTTGCTACTGCATTAGCACATCCTCCTGTAACATGACCAGGGTTTTTATGCACGTTGACCTCTTTAACAGCACCATTTTCAACACTCACAGCTGTATAAAATGCCGCCTTACCAAAGTGTGCACCTCTTTTTGCGCTCAGACCTTCCTCTTTCATCGTTGGGAAAATAATGACCATTTTTTATCCTTTTTATTATTTTGAGCATATGACCAAAATAATACAACTATAATGAACATATGTCAAGTATTTTTGAATCATGTTATAATGTGCTATCAAGATATAAAGAGGTTGTATGGCACGACATAAAAGCAAACGCTCCATCTCATTTCGCCCTCTTTGTAATGATTTTTCTCCTAAAGAGCATACTTCAAGCGAAACCATAACCCTTTTAGCAGAAGAGGTTGAAGCACTTTATTTGATGGATTTATTAGAGTTGTATCAAGAAGAAGCTGCTCTTAGGATGGAAGTTTCTCGCCCTACCTTTGCGCGTATCATCAAATCAGCGCGCCATAAAGTCGCTTCAGCCATTCTTGGAGGTCATACGTTACATCTTGAAAACACCAAAGAGCGTTATGTGATTGCCTTGTGTAGTGAAAATAGCACTTCGCCGTATAGTGGACTAAGCCCAAAAAGTAAATATATTCATTTTTTTACACTTGAACAACATCAGATCAGTGAGCATCATATGATCGAAAATCCTCTGCTTTTACTGCAGAATGCAAAACCTTCATTGACACTCAGTGAACTTTTTGTCAACCAGCGTGTCAATGTCTTTATTACAGGCACTATTGGGCAGGGATTTAAAAGTACACTCTCGACCAAAGGGGTCTCTGTACTGTTAAAAGAAGCGATTACAGAAAACGAGATTACAGCACTTTGGTAGATTACTCTACCAAAGCTTTGACCCATGCTTGCATTACCGCGTGAAGCTCTTCTTTGGGTGCTTCCATAAATTCAATGACAAAGCGATCTTCAAATTCGCAAATACCAATACTTCGTGGACGAACCGCAACCATGCTGGTACTAGGAATAGCACTTCCAAAACAGAAGACAACATTTTGAACATCTTTTAATCCTTCCATGATCTCTCCACCAAGTGCCTTTGTATGAGCATAGTGATCAAAAATAGCGATAAAATGAGCTACTGGATGGGTAGTAATCTTCTCTTTAAAATACTCAACTAACTGCGTCATACTCTTATACTGAAGCTTCTCTTTGTAGAGCGTCAACGAATGAATAGGATACTTATCCATAAAAAGTGTTTTTTTCATATAGGTTTTCCTTAAATGTAATAACAATACTGAGCGTTTTTACTCTTGCACACAGATTTCGCCTTTGCATATATGTGCTATCGTTTGGTAAATAACAATCGAAATAACCACCGTTGTGACAGCTACCATCACATAAGAAAGAGCCAATAGCATTGCATCTTTAGTTTCATGGTACATCAACATCGAACATATAGCCATAGCTGCAAGAGGGAAAACAAATGCCCACCATGAGATGAAAAATTTGATTTTAACAAAATTTTTATACATAAACGCCACTAAAAGCGTAAAGAACAGTGCTAGATTAAACAGCATTGTCGCGAAGAAGTCAACCACTCCAAACATTTTATAGTAAGCTATAAAACCAACCGCTGGAGGAGCAATGAGAATAAACATAGTTGGCATAAACTTCACCGCTAACTGATGATGAAAAATGATACGATTGAGCAAGATGGCAAAAAGGATTACCCAAAAGAAAATGCCACAGCTAAAAAAGTACATGAGCACTCCTTGGCTTGCAAACCCAACGCCACCTATGGGAACAAGGACATTGCCCACCACAGGGATAAACCATGCTGGATTAGAATGGTCTAACTCTTGATTGTTATTGATCCAAAAAGAGATGGTGTGCATCGTAAGGTAAAAATGAAGCACCGCTCCAGCATACCAAAAAATGGAGGCGACATTGACATTGACCTCTTTATAAATAATCGCTAACATCAACATGGAAATGGAAATCGCCGCAAAAAAGTTCAGCCTTATGGGATGGGAAAACTCTTTTTGCACCATCGGCGTATATTTGATGTATTTACCAAGATAGATCAACGAAATCACGACAAACAATCCCGTTGAAACGATCATTAATCCACTGCCAATCATGTCGCTAAAGCCTAACCAAAGGGCTGCTTTTTGGTACATCATCGTTAAGCCACTCATCCCCATTACCATCGCATACATCATGATGGGAAAGAATTTTACTCGACTGTTTTCACACGCAAGAACCTCACTCATTGATACTCCTAATTATAATTTTTAATAAATATAATTATAAGAATATACTTTTATTAATTATAAAAGAATAAATAAAAATGGCTAGCTTTTGGGATTAATGAAATGATGTGAGAAGAAAAATAGGATGAGAAGAAAGAAAAAGGAGTGATGGATTGAAGTGTACTTCAATCCAAAGAAGGGTTTTAAAAAAGAGCGTCGCTTAAAATATCATTCATAATCATATCGCCCGAACACGCTTTTTCACGGGCAAGCGTTTCAACTTTATGCACAATGTCGTTTTGCAAATAGACAACAACACGGGTTTTGTTCTCTTCTGTTGCACATTTTTCATCGTATTCGCGTTGCATTTTGATTTTACTCACTTCATCCATGGGCGCACGAAGCGATTTATATTCCACCAAAACACCTTCTTTATACACGCCTGAAACTTCAGCATACACCCAGTAGTAACCGCCATCTTTTCGCAAATTTTTGACATACCCTTTCCACATTTCACCTCTTCGTAACGTTTCCCAGAGTGTTTTAAAAACAGAATGCGGCATATCGGGATGACGAACGATATTATGAGGTTTACCGATAAGCTCATCGATCTCATAACCAGAAATCTGAGCAAATGTTTCATTGGCATAGGTTATTTTGCCATTTAAATCGGTACGTGAAACAATGAGTTCATCGCTGGGGACCATGGTTTCAATAAAGGGCTGATACGTCGTTTGCATGGCTTTGACCTTAATGTATTTTTTTCTTCAAATCACCCTTGTAGACAATGTCTTTAAGAGCAATCGTTTCATCGTTTAAGACAGAAGGAACAACGTCGGCTTGCTCAAGTTCTGCTCTCGCACTCTCTAATTCATCTTCACTGTATGCCATCATCATATCGGCACAAATCACATGAGGAATCTGCTCGATTTTTTTCATCTTTGACATCTCTTCATCGATGTTTGCACCCTCAATCGTCACAACGATCTTACCTTTGGCCACATCGTGAAAATGGTAGTCACAAAAATCATTCGCTTCACACACAGCGATGATCTCTTCGACATATTCTGGCTTCGCTTGTATCACAATACTTGAAATATTCATGGGAGTCTCCAAATCATAATAAATTGATCGTCACTTGCACTTACAAGCTCTCGCTCGCTGGCAAAAACGATGGTATTCAGTGTACTTTTCTGTCCTTTTAATGTATAGACTTTACTTTTAGTGCTAAGATCAAAAAGGACAATATCATTTTGTTCATTAAACGCATATGCGCCAAACTTTAGGCTAGGACTGAGTGCGCCCGCATAAAGAAGGAACGAGCCATCATACCGCTCATAAGAGCCATTTCCAAAGTCATAAATAATGCCACGTCTGTCTTGCCCCGCACATAAAATCTTCTCTTTTTTAAAGTCAACTTTATAAACATTGTCGACATTTCCACCTTTGAGCACTTTGATGATTTTGCCACTAAGCGCATCAAAAACGGTAATCTCACCCGATTCACACGAACTAGCAACCATCGTTTTGTTTTCATTCAAAGCAAAGTCACTAAAGTGCGAAGGATTGGGCTGAATGCGGTAAATCTCTTTTTTATTTTTAACATCCCACAAAAGGAATTCATTGCTTAAAAGTGCTACTAAGATGCGGTTTTTATCGACAAACTTTGCTTTAGAGATGAAAAGATTGGCGCTAGAATCAATCAACACCTGAGGTTTACCCTCGTCTATTTTGTAAAGCTCTCTTGCGCCATTACTGGCTTGCACAACCGCCAAGAGGCTATTTTCTATCCTATCAACGGAGAAAACTTTGGGCGCTACTTCATCGCCTGTAAAATCTTTTATCTTAGGAAATTGAACCAAAGAGAGTTTGGAAGCATCGCTTAGGTTATACGTTTCAACCGTTCCCACACTCGTTCCTGCGACAATCTTACCCTCAACAAGGGCTATTTGCTGTACATTTCCGCTGGCTTCAATGATACGTTTAGGAATTAATTCTGCACTCAAAAGTACGCTTGCAAAAACACTTAAGAGTAGAAGATACTTCATGCTTTCTCCTCACATTTTATAACAATCGCATTGCTCGGACAAATGCCTAGACACATGCCACACCCATTACACACATCCATCTCAATGTGTGGACGGAAAAGCCCTAAAAACAAAATGGCTCGACTTTCGCACGCATCCAAGCAGCTGTTGCACAAACTTTGATGCCATGCCATACAGGCCATTATATCAATATCGGCTTTTACATGTAAGCTTTTTTCATCTTTACATGTAAGGCTTAACACCTCACTCGGACACGCACTTGCACACGCTTCACAAAACGTACAACCTCGTTTGGTAAAGTCTAAGCAAGGGGTATGGGCAGCATCGAGGAAGATAATATTTTCTTCGCATGCGTTCACGCAAGGCGTATCTTTACATGTAACGCAAATCTCAGAAAATTCATACTCCTTTTGATGATAAGGAGGACGCACACAGAGCTCTATTTGACTCTTTTGTGCGCTTTTCTTACCAAAAAGAGAGGTAAAAACCCCTCTTCTGCTACCGTCTATCATAACTACTTCACGCCTTCATTGAGTGTATCAAGAAGGTTTGAACGTTGTGCACCATTTTGTTTACGATACTCTGGTTGGAATTCATTCTTAACCAAAGGCTCGTTTGCAGATTGTGGCGCATGACATGCTGAACAGTTGTAGCGTGCTTGACTCATCTCGGTCAACACTTTTTGTGTTCGCATATCAAAAAAGTGCGACTTAGGAATCGGAGTCGCTTTCACTGCCTCAGCAACTTCAGGCAAGTGACAACCCGTACACGCGTTATTCTCTTTTGTCATGTCCAACATACCTTCGACATCATGAGGGATCATCGGAGGTGCATTTTCAAACGATCTTTGAATCACTTTAGATTCACCAGCGGCCACGGTAGAGTACGATGTTGATTCAGCTACAACGGTTTTCTCGCTGTAAAGATCCACCTTTCTAAGCCCTAATTCCTCTTCGTTGTATGATTGAGACACAGCACATCCTGTGGCTACAACGATACTCAACAAAGAACCCATTATTAACGTTTTTGTACTAATCATTCTTTTTCTCCTACATTTGTGTTAATGTAATTCCTCACACCAAAAGAGAGTGCATCACTCTCACACACCTCAACGCATCTGCCACAGTTGGTACACTCTCCAGAAACGATGGCACCACTCTCTTTCGAGATAATACCAAGCACCTGTTTTTCGGGGCAAATCTCTTTACATTTCATGCACAGTGTACATTTCGTGTGGTCGTGTTTAACACGTACCAGACTTAAACGCCCGACGATAGAGTAGAACCCGCCCAAGGGACAGATGTGTCCGCACCAGCCATTTTTTACAGCAAAAAGATCAAACAAATAAATACAGAGTATAGGAGCGACACTCATGCCCATGCCGAAAATAATGCCTCTACTTAAAAGCCCTATAGGACTGACCATCTCAAATGCCGCCACACCTGTGATGAACGATAAAATAAGGCTAAGGGCTAACACCCAGTACCTTACATTTCGGCCGAGCCAAAGTTTTTTCTCAATAGATCGATCAAAAAGTAAAACTCTGCGGGTCCAGTTTGCTGAATCGGTGACCATATTAATCGGGCATACCCATGAACAAAAAGCGCGTCCACCGACAACGATGTAAAAAAGCAAAATCAAAGCACCACCTAAGAGAACATCAAGCCCTAAAAGCGCTCCCGCTGAAAACATCTGCAACAGCGCAAACGGATCGGCTAAAGGAAGCTTTTTCATGACCAAAGAGGAGCTAAGATTGCCACTTAGAAGCATAAAGCCATAGACATTGGCCGCCACATATAACCCAAGGATGCCCAGCTGAGTGAAGCGTCGCGCCATCATAAAACGGTGACTTCTGATCCATTCTCTCATTTGAACAACTCCTCATTCGTATTGAGATAATCTTGTGCCGATTTCTCACTACGTTTGGTGTGGGTGGTGACATCACTGCCCGCTTTTTCTAAACGCTTCTCATCCCCTTGTTCCCAGCCTTTGATGTAGTGTGCGCCAATAGCACCTTTAGCAATATCCAAAGGAAGCACATGAATTGCCGCTTTCTCAGTAACACACGCTCTTTCGCACAAACCACATCCCGTACAGGTAAGGCTATTCACAATAGGGGTCAAATAGGCATGTTTGCCTGTTCGCTCATTTCGTCTATACTCTAACTTTATCGCACTATCCATGATTGGACACGCTCGGTAACACGCGTCACACTGAATACCCCAAAAAGCGATGCATGACTCAACGTCAACGACGGCAAGTCCCATACGCGCTTTGGTGATGTCAAGTTCTTTGACACCTTCAGTGATTTTTGAAACACTCTTTGCATCCAATGCCCCTGTAGGACATACAGGCACACACGGAATGTCGGTGCACATATAACACGGTACCTCTCTTGGGATGAAAAAAGGCGTTCCCATAGGCTTAGTATCACCAGGTTTTGCTAAATGCAATGTATGGTACGGACAAGCTTCAACACATTGCCCACACTTGATACACAAGCGCATAAAATCCCTCTCAGCAACAGCCCCAGGAGGTCTTAAAATCAGCGGAGCTGATTTTGCCTCTTCCAAGTACCCAGTCCAAACCATACCACCAAGCGCCATAAGTCCTCCACCTTGAGCCATCATGGCAAGGAATTTACGACGAGGGGTGATTGCGATTTTATTTGTTGTTTCCATTTTTTTAATTACGCTTTATAGAGTTTAACCGCACATTTTTTATAGTCTGTTTGCTTAGAAAGCGGACATGTTGCATCAAGGCACACTTTGTTGATGAAAACTTTCTCATCAAACCAAGGAACAAAAACAAGTCCTCTTGGCGTTCTGTTTCTACCTCTGGTTTCAACACGTGCTTTACATGAACCACGACGACTCTCGATCCAAATTAATTCACCTTGCTTAAAGCCTTTTGTTTTTGCGTCTTCTGGGTGCATATAACAAAGTGCTTCAGGAACCGCACGGTAAAGCTCAGGTACACGCATCGTCATTGTACCACTGTGCCAGTGCTCTAGCACGCGTCCTGTACATAACCATGTATCGTATTGGGTATCTGGCATTTCGCATGGATCCATATACGGTCTAAAGAAAATTTTCGCTTTGTTTTTAAGCGGGTATGTCTCTTCAGTCGTAGGTTTTACCAAGTTACCTTTTTTAATTGCTTTTGCAAATGTGCCATAAAATGCAAACTCACCATTATTTTCTTTGGCAGCATACGGATCGTATTTCGCGTTAAAACGCCATTGTGTCTCTTTACCATCGACTACTGGCCATTTAAGTCCTCTTACTTTGTGGTAGGTGTCAAAGTCAGCCAAGTCATGTCCATGACCAGCCCCAAACTTGCGATACTCTTCCCAAATTGCTTTTTGTAAGAAGAAGCCATACCCTTTCCACTCTTTACCATCACTGCCCATGACACCACGTTTGTCACCAAAGACTTCCGTGTTATCAAAGCCTTCCATAATTGGATCTTTTGCTTTAAATGATTTGAAAAAGTCGTTAGCAAAAAGTACGTCATAAAGAGTATCGGTCTCTTTATAACCCATCGCTTTTGCCGCTTCGATAACGTTTGGTAATTTGCCACCCTTGATTGGTTGCTCGCCCCATACATCCGCAATCGTAAAGCGTTTTGAAAGCTCAACCCATTGCCATGTATCACTCATCGCGTCGCCGACTGGAAGAACTTGTTGTTTCCAAAGTTGTGTACGACGCTCCGCATTACCGTAACCGCCCCATTTCTCGTAAATCATCGCTGAAGGCAAGATAAGGTCAGATACTTTTGCTGAAATACCAGGGTATGCATCTGAACAAACGATGAAGTTGCCCTCTTTACGAGCCGCTTTAATCCAGTGCTCAGCATTCGCTGTATCTTGGTATGGATTACAAACGTTAACCCATGCAAATTTGATTTTTCCACTCTCGATTTGTCTGTGGATATTCATAATGTGCTGGTAACCCATTGGGTTAAGGGTACCTGCAGGGAGTTTCCATATTTTCTCGCTTACCGCTCTGTGTGCGGGGATAGAAACGTCCATATCTGCTGGAAGTCTGTGAGTAAAGGTACCGACTTCACGCGCCGTTCCACATGCACTTGGTTGTCCTGTTAGAGAGAACGCACCATCACCTGGTTTTGCTTGCTTGCCGAGAAGGAAGTGAACCATGTAAGATTGCTCATTAACCCAAGTTCCTCGTTGGTGTTGGTTAAAGCCCATTGTCCAGAAACTCACCACTTTTCTATTTTTTTCGATGTAAAGGTTTGCAAGTGTTTGAAGTTTTGCTTTGAAATCTGCAAGGCTCTCATCTGGATTACCTTTAGCAATTTTCGCAACATAATCCAATGTGTAAGGCTCTAAACCTTTTTTGAAATCTTCAAAGTTAATCTCCCAGTGAAGCATTGCCGCATCTGCTTTATCCATTTTCATGGTATCACCCGCTTTGACACCTAAGTGTGCAAGACCTGGAGCTTCTTTCTCAGAAATAACTTTTGCATCTTCTTTTTTGATGATTTCAAGTTCTTTGTCAGAATAACCTAATTTTTTAGCGGCAGCTTCTGTGTGCATACCGTAACCGATGTTTGCAAAACCTGTTGCAAAAATGGTATTTTTCTTAACGAAATCCCAATCAATCGCTTCTGGATGATTGTAAACAATCTCACGAGCGATGTAGTTCCAAATCGCAAGGTCTGTACTTGGAGAGAAGATGATTTCCATATCTGCAAGGTCAGAACAACGATGTGTATAGGTTGAAAGGTTGATAACTTTAACACGATCTGGATTCGTCAATTTTCTATCACTAACACGTGACCACAAAATTGGGTGCATCTCAGCCATATTGGCACCCCATGTAACGATGGTGTCAGTAAGTTCGATATCATCGTAACAGCCCGCTGGTTCATCAATACCAAAAGTTTGCATAAAGCCAACAACCGCTGAAGCCATACAGTGACGCGCATTTGGATCAATTCCATTTGCACGGAAACCTGCTTTCATAAGTTTTGCAGCAACATAACCTTCCATGATGGTATATTGACCTGAACCAAATACACCAATCGCTTCTGGACCACCCGCTTTCATCGCGGCTTTCATGTGTTTTTCCATCTCGTCAAACGCACGTTTCCATGAAACAGGTTTGAATTGACCTTTTTTGTCAAATTCACCTTTGTCATTCATACGTAAAAGTGGTTGCTTTAGACGATCCGCACCGTACATGATTTTGGCATTAAAATAGCCCTTGATACAGTTAAGTCCACGATTGACGGGAGCAGCTGGATCACCTTTTACTGCGACAATTTTACCCTCTTTGGTTGCGACCATAATACCACAACCGGTACCACAGAAACGGCAAACGGATTTGTCCCAACGCCAACCTGCTTCTGCTTGTTCGCCAGCGGCCTTAAGCTCGGCTGGTACACTGATGCCTACGGCAGCAGCAGCACTTGCAGCGGCAGTTGTTTTTAGAAAGTCTCTTCTTGAAAGCGACATATTGATACCTCCTGATTTGAGTTACGCGGTCATTCTATCACTAAGCAAAAAACCAATCTATGACTTAAGTCAATAATTTAGTTTAAAAATTTTAATGATTCCCTTAGTTTTGGGATTTAATTACAAAAAAAGTTGGTGAAATTTTTTGAAGAGGTTATATAAGATGAGAACAAAGGAAAAATAATAAATAAAATAATTATTTAAAAAGAATGTGTGATGTGAAAAAGTGAAAGAAGAAACAGTGGCATAACTGCCACTGTTTTAGAAAAGATTAAAGCGTAGACACATTAAAATTTGTAGTTCGCTCTAAATCTTAGTTCATTAGAATTTACAGTAGCTGTATCTTCTTTTTTTGCATCTTCATACTCTAAAGAGAGTGTTAAGCCTTTGAGAGAAGGGATGTCATATGCGATTTGTCCACTCCAATACGTAGATTCTGTATCAGCAGATACGCTGTTCAAGACTGTTCCTGTAATAGTTGGTTTGTCTTGATTAATTTTAGTATATTGACCTAAAACTTTAAGACCTGTAACACCCACTTTTGTAAAATCATAACCCACTTCAACTTTATAGGCATCAGTATTTGCACCAGAAGTAACTTCAGCACCTTTGATGAGTGGAGCAGTATACGTTGTAGGACCATTACCAGCACCTAAAAGAACAGACTGATCACTTGAAACCGTACTATATGCAAAAGATGCATTAAAGCCTGCTAGCTCACTAATGCCAATACGTCCTTGGTACATATCGCCTTCAACATGGAAACTATCAAATGTAGCATTTGATGTTCTAGACCCTCGGTATGTTGCATCAATAAGTAATTTCATATTGCTTAAAGGTACTACATAATTACCTTCAGCATAGAAGACATTTGCATCACCACCATTGGTTAATTCGACAGCATTAACAAAGAGGTATTGACCTGTTAATGTCAAGTTTGGAATAGACTTGTTAATCGCGGCAGCTGTGTACGCTCCATCAAATCCAAAGACGTTTGATCCGCCATTAGCTGAGCCTGTTCCGTAGAATACTGCCTCTTTTTTAAAGCTAGGCATTTCTGAATCACCACCCGCTACGCTTTTATCATAGTCAGAGGTTCTACCTTGGAATTTGTCTGAGTAACCAGCAACCAATGTTGTGTTTGGAAGGTCTGTATTAATAAGAACGGCTGCTTGGAACGCTTCTTTAATCATACGTGAGCCAGAACTGTTAACCAATGGGCTAGCAATAAATTGGCGACCCACTTTTGCCGTTGTTTTACCAAGGGTATAGGTTACATAAGCTTCTGAAAGTACTGCACCCGAACCGTACATATCTGGAGCATAAAGATTTTTTGCGTCTTTATCAGCAAAAGGAGCATAGTTTCCTTGGAATGTTGCACCAAAACTCAATCCATACAATGGATCTGTGATATAACCAAGTATAACACCTGTAGAAAAAAGATCCGCGTTACCTTTTCCTAATGTTCCTGCTGGTGCTCCTCCTGGTATAGATGTAGCTGGGTTAGCGTTACCTGTATCTCTATCAAAATACCACGCTCTTAATTCACCCGTTACCTTCCCATTTTTAAAGGCATCAGCAAGTGTATCTGCTGCAAATGAGCTAGACGCGAGTCCAGCAACAACCATAGCCACCAAGCTAAGTTTAGCTAACTTCATAAATCCTCTTTATAAAAGTTTGAAACTGCTTACATCATCTCATTGCACTAAAAACTAGGATTATGTAAAACGTCTGCTCAAATCTTACATGAAATGCGTAGCATGAAAATAGCATGATTATTTAATATTTTCTTAAGAAGTATAGAGAGTTTTTTGTTCTGTAAATGAATAGTAGTTTGAAAAACATTCTGCCCCTAAAAAGAGGCAGCGTAAAGAAGAATTAAAAGAATGTGAAGCAAATTATTGTTATTCATATCTTTCTATTGCGCTTTTTTAAGCAAGAATTCTCGTCCCACTTTCACTCTAGGTTCTCCTCCATAAGCGATAATATCTGCTGTTGCACATGTCTCACTCCACTTATCAGGCAAAAATGAGCCTGTACCAATGATGTCAATAGGCGCTTTTGCCCATGCCATCGAACGGCATTTTTGCGGTGTAAAACCCGAAGAAGCGATAATGCGTACTTGGTTAAAGCCCGCGTTATCAAGAGTTTCTCGCATACTCCAAATAGCAGCAGCCGAAACACCCGTGCCGATAAGATCATGAAGTTCCGCTTCCGTACGATAGTCACGCACCGCATCAGGTGCGTGGCGACCTAGAACATCATAACTTTTTTGCGTATCGAGCCCTTCTAAAAAGCGTCCGCCATGTGTGTCAAGACGGACAGCAACCTTTCCAGTATGTGCTAAATCTGCAAAAGCATTGCAGACTTCTAGTGTATCCGTAATCTCTCGACCAAAATAATCTGCCAATATAGGGATGTTTTCGTCTGGAAAACATTCATGGAACATTTCAACAGCCCTCAGTGTTGAGCCAGCGTAGCCGATGAGCGCATGAGGCAAAGTACCAAGCCCTTTTTCACGACCAAAAAAATGTGCAGTTGCATCCGTTGCATTACCGATAAACCCTATAGCTCCAAACTTTCGCTTGGCGGCATTTGAACCAACCGATGCGCCATATGCCATGATCT
>Ga0302250_1001961_pt1 | contig 13825 bp, 11 predicted proteins | sample AAG_RA_Asp_MG_FD_193536 | JGI IMG/M metagenome (GOLD analysis project Ga0302250, IMG submission 193536) | Enriched activated sludge microbial communities from anaerobic digester in WTTP, New Holstein, Wisconsin, United States - AAG_RA_Asp | ecosystem: Engineered > Bioreactor > Anaerobic >... | reverse complement strand
AACACTTCGGTGATCGAAACCCAATTGCGCCAGAATCCCGGCCAATCATTCTTCAGAGTCATGTTGCCGCTTATCAATCAACGCCGCTCAAAATTGTGAGCAGTTACCCATACACGCTATTGACAATTTTGCCGTTTTGTGATTGAATGGAAGCATAATTGAAATTCTCGTTAGTTTTTGTTCAGGCGTTATTATCAATCCTGTCCTCAGTGAGAACCGGCAGTATCGCGGCTCTTGAAAAACTGGCGAAATGAAATATTGGCCGGTTTTTCGTTTGGCAAGCGCCCTGAAAAACATAACGGGCCAAAAAGGAAGAAAAGTATGCAGACAAAAGAAAGAAATGGCGGTTTTGGCGGTTATTTTATGAAGTCAAGATCGTTTTCGGTCGGCGATCGCCGGCCGCGTTATCGCGCTCCCAAAAATTTCGGCGCGAAGAAAAGAGGTTTTGGCGGTATCAAAATTGATCCGGCAAAATTCGTGAATAAGGCCGTTATGGTTGACGGCAACGGAGGCGAACGGACAGAAAGCGCCAAATTTGCCGATTTTTCAATTGATCAAATTCTCAAGCGAAGAATTGCGGCCGTCGGCTATCAAAATGCCACGCCGATCCAAGAATTGGCGATTCCGCCGGTCTTGAGCGGTGCGGATGTGGTGGGGGTTGCCGATACCGGCACGGGCAAAACCGCGGCGTTCTTGGTGCCGCTGATCAACAAGGTTTTATCAAATCGGCGAATGAGGATTCTGATCGTGGCGCCCACGCGCGAACTGGCGGCGCAAACCGATGAAGAATTTAAAAAATTGGCGCAAGGAATGAAAATGTTCTCGGCGTGTTGCGTGGGCGGGGCAAGCGTTGGCCGCCAGCTGGCGCAATTGCGTTATTTCAACAATTTCATTATCGGCACTCCGGGGAGGTTGAAAGATTTTATTGACCGCAAAAGGATCAATTTGGCGGAATTTTCCGCGATCGTTTTGGACGAAGCCGACCGGATGATGGATATGGGATTTATCGCCGATATGCGGTTTCTGATGGCGGGTATGCCCAAGGAACGGCAAACCTTGTTTTTCTCGGCGACGCTGTCGCCGGAAATCAAACGCTTGATCGGCGAATTTTTGCGCGAACCGGTTTTTATTTCCATCAAGACCCGCGACACTTCAAAAAATGTGGAGCAGGATGTGGTGAAAGTCGCCGGGCGCAACAAGGTTGACCTTTTGCGCGAAATGCTTGTTCGGGAAGAATTCAAAAAGGTTCTGATTTTCGGCCGCACGAAATTCGGCGTGGAAAAGCTTTGCAAGACTTTGGAAAAATCCGGCATCAAGGCCGAATCCATCCATGGCGACAAGAAATATTCGCGGCGCGTCAAGGCGTTGGAAACTTTCAAATCCGATCGCGTTCAAGTTTTGGTGGCCACCGATGTCGCCGCGCGCGGATTGGATATCGCCCATGTGACGCATGTGATCAATTATGATCTGCCGCAAACTTGGGAGGACTATGTCCACCGCATCGGCAGAACCGGCCGGGGCGCCAATTTTGGCAAGGCGCTTACCTTCATTGATTAAATGCCAAAAAAATCGCCTTTCGGGCGATTTTTTGTTAGAATAACGGCATAGTAAAAAAACTCGCAAAACTATGGAAAATTTGGAGAATCAAAAAATTGAAACGCTGGATTATTACGTGCGGCAAACTTTGGAAAATTTACCCAAGTGGGAATATCCGAAATTTGAAATCAAAAAAAGCTCCCGCAATATTTTTGTTGGATCGGGCAATGCCGCCAATGTCGGCCGGGTTTTGGCGCGGGAATTCGGCGGCGCGGGTTTCTCGGTGGTTGATTATCAAAGCTTTTTCAAAAATTGCGATAATAATGACCGCGATGTCTATATTATTAACGCTTCGGGCGGCAAGGATGGCGTGAAGATGGCAAAATGGCTCACCCAAAATGGCTGGCGGCCGAAACTCATCACCTCCAATCCCGAACCGCCGGCGGGAGAATTTTTATACCAGGAAGATGTTTTTGCGTTTCCGGCAATCAAAGAGCCGCCGACCTATAATGTGAGCACTTACGCGGCGATGCTCTATGGTATTTTAAAAGAGGATATTTCCGGCGCGGCGCAAAGAATTGAAAGTCTGCCGGTTCCCGATTTGCGGAAATACAAATTCATTTTTTTTCTTACTGATGACAAATATGAACCCGCTGGCCGCGTGGCAAAAAGAAAGGTGGCGGAAACTTTGGCCGGCTTGGGCGCGGACGCGGGCGGATATTCCAACGCGGCGCACGGAATGTTGTTACAGCCGAATCCCGACCGTTTGGCGGTGTGCATTAATTGCGATTATGAAGGCGAGGGCGATTGGTGGCGCTTTGACGTCAATTCCTGCGTTGAGGCGGTTTTAAGCGTTCATTATATTGTTGGCAAAAATCAGGTCGCCGCCGATTCGCAAAATATTTTGCGCAATTATTTTGAAAACGCCAAAAAACAAGGTTGGGAATTCAACAAAGTTTGGTAAGAGAGTCGCTGTGAAAAGGTGCGTATGGCTAAAAAAGTTTTGATAATTTTGGTTTTTGCGGCAGTGATTTTTATTGCCGGCATTATTGTTTCTTTCCCGCGGAAAAATGGAAGCGCGGTTGAGATTAACGCGCCGCGAGCTTGTCTGAATGGCTTTTGTTATGAGATTGAGATTGCCAAAACGCCCGCTGATCGCGCGCGGGGATTGATGTTTCGGGAAAGCCTGGGCGAAAACGAGGGGATGCTGTTTGTTTTTGACCGGGAAGAAAAACATTCTTTCTGGATGAAGAACACCTTAATGTCATTGGATATTGTCTGGATGGACGCTGTCGGCGAAATCGTTGGAATTTCGGAAAACACGGCGCCGTGCGCCGCCGATCCCTGTCCGAGCTATGTTCCCGGGGGGATGGCAAAATACGTGCTGGAGATTGTTGCCGGCCAAGTGCAAAAAATCGGCGCGCGGATTGGCGATCGTGCCATCATTGAGTTTTGATTTTTAATTTTCCAGAATGATTTTGGCGTCAAGAGCGACGATGCCGGTTTGATCGACTGCCAGCGGATTGATGTCAATTTCTTTGATTTGGGGAAAATCCAGCGGCAAGCGGGAAAAACGCGCCATCACGCCGGCAAGCTCTCCAATGTCCGCGCCTTTGATGTTGCGGTAGCCCTTGAGCAATTTGAAAATTTTGGTTTTGGCCATCAATTCTTTTGCGCCGGCGGCGTCCAGCGGCGGCAGGCCGATGGCGGTATCGTCAAAAATTTCCACGGCGGTGCCGCCCGCGCCGAAAACGATCACGGGGCCGAAAAGAGGATCCCTTTTAACACCGGCGATCAATTCATATTTCTTGTTAATCATTTTTTCCACGGTGATTTCCCGAAAATCTCTCGCTTGTAAATGTTTTTTGGCGTTCTTTTTGATTTCCTCAAACGCTTTTTTGACTTCGGCGGCGGTACCGAGATTCAAACGCACGCCGCCAAGTTCGGTTTTGTGCGTCAGGCCGGATTGCAGTTTCAACGCCACGGGGAAGCCGATTTTTTTGGCGATGGCCGAAGCTTGTCCGGCGGTCCTTGCCGCTCGCGCCGGATTGACGGGCAAACCATAGGCTTGCAGGATTTTTCGCGCCGGCCCGCCGTCAATGATATTCTGTTTTGTCGCCGCGGCGGCGGCAAAGATTTCCGCCGCGGCATTTTTGGCGGAATCAAAGTCAAAATGGACTTGGGAAAAAGTTTTTTTCGCCCGGTTCAAATCTTTTTGCCATTTTGCCAACCCCAAAAAACAGGCGATGGCTTTTTCGGGCGTGCGATAGGTAGGAATGCCGGCGCGCCGGAAAACTTCCACGCCTTCGGCCACCCGGGCCGCGCCCATAAAAGAAATGAAGACCGGTTTGGCGGCAATGCCGCCGATGCCGGCGATCTCTTCGGCGATTTTTTTGCTTTGAGTGACGGCTTGCGGCGAGATGATTGCCATAATGCCGTCAACATTTTTGTCTTCCAAACAGGCGCTCACGGCGGCGCGGTAGTGTTCCGGCGCGCCGTCGCCCAAAACATCAATTGGATTGGCGCGGCTGGCCGCCGGCGGCAGTGCGCCGGCCAGCGTTTTGATCGTTTTGGGCGCCAATTTTGACAGTTCGCCGCCGTTTTGCGCCAGAAAATCCGTGGAAATGACGCCCGATCCGCCGGCGTTGGTGACAATTGCCAAACGGCGGCCTTGCGGTTTTTTGCAATGGTTGAGCGTGCGGGCATAATTGTAAAATTCGCTGATGGTGGCGGCGCGAATCACTCCGGCGCGTTCAAAGACTGCCGAAAAGACTTTGTCGTTGCCGGCAATCGCGCCGGTGTGCGACGCCGCCGCTACTGCACCCGCGGAATTGGTGCCGGCCTTCAGGCAAACTATCGGCTTGGTTTGGCAGAATTCCCGCGCCGCGGCGATGAAGCGCGAGCCGTCGTTTAAAGATTCCATATAGAGCAGAATACTGCCGACATTTTTGTCGCGGGAAAAGTATTCAATCATTTCGGCAAAATCAATGTCGGCGGCCGAACCAATGGACACAAAATGCGAAAAACCGATATTGTCGCGCAAAGACCAATCCAAGAGAGTGCCGCAAAGCGCACCGCTTTGGGAAATAAAAGCGATGCTTCCCGGCAGGGGCGATTGCGGCGCGAAACTGGCGTTCAGTTCCGCGCGGGGATTGGCAAATCCCAGACAATTGGGTCCCAAAATCCGCATTCCCGAAGTCCGGGCGAGTTTTTGTATCGCAGAAAAATCCTTTTTTCCCTGTTTGCCGGATTCTTTGAATCCCGACGACACGATCACCGCGCCGCCCGCGCCGGCGCGGGCGCAATCGTCCAAAATCGGCAAGACCGCGGGTGCCGGTGCGGCAATCACCGCCAAATCAACTTTTTCGCCGATATCGCCGACGGAAGGGAACGCTTTCCGGCCTTGCACGGCGGCGTTTTTGTTGTTGACCGGGAACACTTTTCCGGCAAACGCGCTGTTTTTAATGTTTGAAAAAATTGCGCCGCCCACCGAATGGAGGCGGTCGCTGGCGCCAATGACGGCGACGGTTTTGGGATGGAAAAATTTGTCCAATGATTCGTTTTGCATAATAAGATTTTTATCGTTTATCCGGCGATACGATTAATACCCTCATTTTACAATATTGCGCCCCATAAACCAAAAAAGCGCCGGGCGCTTTTGAAATTTTAAAAAAAGTGGCGATGCAAAAAAGATAGTGGAGGGTAGCAAGCAACAACCAAATAGGAGGGAGGAACCGTTGTTGCTTTCCTGCATCGCCATGCGAGGCATCGGAAGAAGGGTATTTCCGAGCCTCAATTAAAAGCTATACCTTTGGCTTGAAATGTCAAGAGTATGTATGCGCAAGTAATCACTTACTGGGTTCAAGATTAGATTTGGGTTCTCCGGGAAAGGTCCGGGAAAGGTCTAACCCTCGCGTCCTCGCGAGGGTTAGACCTTTAAAACGCAAATACCCAGTGAGTGGTTACGCATACAATATGTTGATTTTTTTTGATATTTTTTGTATTATGGCACCATACGCTCCTTAGGAGGGAGTGATTGAAAGGAGGTGAGAAAGTGAATCTTTGGGGGACAATGCATCAGAGCTTTTTACGAGGCTCTGCCCTGTTGCCGCTTGCCCTTCTTATTCTTCCTGAAACTATTATCAGGGAGAAACAATTATCTGCGGCAAGCATTCCGACGCAGTATCCGCGTCGGTAATGAGGGGTTCGTTGATTTCTTCAGCGACTCCTCTTTTTTATTTTGCAATTTAACGGCGATGTTCCGGCGCAAAAATATGGCGGCTTGACAGGCGTTGCGGGGCGGATAGAATAAAAACACAAAAAGTTAATGTCAAAATTCAAATGACAAATGTCAAAATAAATCCAAAATCAAAATTTCAAGATAATTTACAATTTGATATTTGAAATTTGAAACTCGGATTTGTTTTGGCGTTTGACTTTGGCATTTGGGTTTTTAAAAATTATGGATCCTGATCAAAAGTGCCATGATTGCCAGGCGCCGATTGAGCTTAACGGCGACGAGATCAAAAACGGGGTCTTGCTGGCCTATAAAGACGAAGACGGCAAAGAGTACGAGATTTTCAAGTGCCGCAATTGTTATGACGCCAGCCCGCGGCTGGCGGATTACCGGCCTTGCGAGGTCTATTCGCGGGTGTGCGGTTATCTGCGGCCGGTGGGGCAATGGAACACGGGTAAACGGCAGGAGTATGCCGAAAGAAAGGAGTATAAAAGCGAGTGCTGAAAATTCAAAACGCGCCGGTTAAGCCGGCGCGTTTTTTTCGGGATTGAAGAAAGCGGCAAAAAGCGCCGGCACCATAAAAAGAGTGAAAAATGACGATACCGACAGGCCGCAGATAATGGCCGCGCCCAGCGCTTGCCATGTCGTTGACGAAAGCGTGATCGGGACGATGCCGATGATGGTGCAAAACGAAGTGATGAAAATCGCTTCAAAACGGGATTTTCCCGCGTCAATAATCGCATCGCGGAAACCGATGCCGTTGTTGAGATTCAGGCTGATTTTGTCAATCAGGATGATGGCGTTTTTCACCACGATGCCAAACAGCGCCAGAATGCCGATCAGGCCCGGAAAACTCAACGGAATACCGAACAACGTGAGGCCGAAGAACACGCCGATCAGCGCCAGCGGCATCGTGATCAACACGATCGCGGCCTTGATGAACGAATTGAATTGGACCACCATCGTGGCCACGATCAGAATGAACGCGACTCCCATTGCCGCGATGATTGATTGCACCGATTCGGCATTGGTTTCGTTGGCGCCGCCGTAGGATATCTCGTAGCCTTCGGGAAGTTCGTATGATGCGGTTTTCTTTTTGAATTCGGACAACACTGCGTCGGAAGTGGTTCTGGCGGTAATGTCGCCGGTCAAATTGACGGTGCGCTTTTGATCAACGCGCATTATGCTTTCCACCGAAGGGTCCAGCGATATTCTTGAAACGTCTTTCAAATAGACCGGCCTGCCGCCGCCGTTGGCGATTTGCAGATTTTGTATCGCCGCCAGATCAGGAATGGCGGCGGGGTCAAACCGGGCGATGACTTTAACGTCTTCGTTGCCGCGCAGGATTGAGGTGGTCTCAACGCCGGAAATCGCGGCGCGCAAAACCGAGCCGACATAGGCGGCGGTGAGATTGTTTTGCGCCAATTTGTTATGGTCAAGATTGAAAGTGTATTGCGGCACCGATTCTTTGAGCGAAGTCAAAACATTGACGACTTCCGGGACGGATTGAAGCACGGGTTGCAAGTCGTCGGCGATTTTTTTCAATTCATCCAAATCCGATCCGGAGATTTCCGCCTGAAAGGCGGAGCCGGCCGGCGGGCCGCCGCGCAGGGAAACCACGGTAACTTTAGCGTCCGGAATGCCGGCAAATTCGCGCCGCAAAATTTCTTCCAATTCATAGGATTTCAATTCGCGCCGGTTTTTTTCAACCAGATTGATGGTGATGGAAGCTTTGTTTGAACCTCCGCCGCCCGATCCGCCGGAGGAATAAAGGGAAACTGCGCCGCCGACGGTCGTGGAAAAATTGTCAATTTCTTCGTATTGCAGAAGCTTCTCCTCTATTTTTTTGATGATTGCGTCGGTCTGGGAAAGCCGATAGCCGATCGGAGTTTCAATATTGATATACATATAACCGAAATCATCGGCCGGGAAAAATTCGGATTTCAAGATGCCGGCGGCGGGCAGGGCCGCCGCGGCGACGAAAAGCGCGGCGATGCCGCCGAAAAAACGCCGCCGCGATTTTTTACTGTCAATCAAGGGGGAAAGATATTTTTCATAAACGGGAAGGGTGGCGCTCAGGTTAATGATGCCATGGAGCAGGCGGTGTGAAAAACCCGCGTTTTCCCGCGTTTCCAAACCGCACATTTTTTGCTTGATCGCTTCATCGTCTTCGGCTTCGCGCCGCATCAGGCGCCGGTTGTTTTCCAGTGCGTTCTTGCCGCCTTTTTCATACCAATATGCCATCAATCCGGCGGCAAGAAGGATTATCGCGCCGCCGAATTGTGCAAAGACATTGTTTTGGAAAAGCATAATTGCCGCCAGTCCGGCAAGCGCCGCGCAATAGAGGAAAAAGAAATTCTTTGTCAGGCGCACGCGCTCCAGAATCGCCGCCAGCGGATGATTGACCATGAGCGCGATTGCCAAGCTTGCCAGCAGGGTCACCGAAATCGTGATGGGCACGGATTTCAAAAATTGCCCCATAATTCCCGAAGAGAACAAGAGCGGCAAAAACGCCCAGACGGTGGTGAGGGTTGTGGTTGTCAGCACCACTTTAAAGTCGTTCAGCACCAGGAGCACCGCTTCTTCGGGCGTGAATTTGCCGGTGCGCATATATTGTTTGGTGGCCGAGACCACGACAATGGCGTCGTCAACGATCAGCCCCAGCGACAAAAGCAGGGAAAACAGCGACAGAAAGTTGAGGGTGATCCCGGCGGTCTCCATTACGCCGAAAGTGATGAAAAACACCAGCGGGATCGCCAATCCCGCGACCAAAGCTTCCTTTAATCCGATCAGCAGAAAGAGTACGCCCATCACCAAGAACAAAGTCAAAACAAAATCATGGGTCAATTGGTCAAAATCTTCCTGAATATATTTTGCCTGATCGTAGGTGGTGTCGTATTTCAATCCGGGAATTTCCCGGGTGAAGCCGTTTAAAACATTTTTTGCCCGGGCGACGGTGTCAATGATGTTGCCGCCGGTGCGTTTGACAATGTTCAAGGTTACCGCGTCGCTCGGCGACTGCCCGTTTGAAGCAATGCGCGAGATTTTCGTTTTTTCAATGGCGGTTTCCTTCACCGAGGCGACGTCTTTCAAAAAAACCGGCGTGCCGCCGGCCGTGCCGACGGGCAATTCCTGCAATTGCCGGGCGTCGTATATCCGGCCGTCGGTGCGCACCGGATAAACATAAACCGAACCTTCAAAATTGCCCGAAGGAATAGCGATGTTGGCCGCCGCGACGGCGTTGTTGGCTTGAGGCAGGGTGATGCCGTAATGGTTCAATTTTTCGGGAGAATAATTAATTTCAATTTCCCGCCGGTCGCCGCCGGCGATGCTTACCTCGCGCACGCCGGGGATTTTTTCCAGTTCGTCTTTTATGTCTTTGGCGTAATCATAGAGCGTGAAGCCGTTGTAATCGCCGCTCAGGGCGACACTGAGTATCGGTGTGTCGTCCAGCGACACTTCGCTCACCGCCGGGTCGCCGGCGTCTTCGGGCAGTTCGTTTTTAACATTGCCCAACGCGTCGCGGACCTTGCGGATGGAATCGTCAACATCAAGATCGGCGTCAAACTGCACCACGACGCTGGAAATTGAATTTGACGACTGGGAAGTAACGGTGTCAATGCCCGAAATTCCCGCAATTTTGGTTTCGATTTTTTTGGTTACCAATTCCTCAATATCGGCCGGCGCGGCGCCGGGAAAAACCGTGCTGACCACGGCAATCGGAATTTTGACTTCGGGGTTGGATTCGCGCGGCAGTTTTGCAAACGAATAAATTCCCCAGGCGGTGATTAGCGCGATCATCAAAACAATCACCCGAAAACGGTAGACAAAAAAACTGAGCCACATTTTTTTCAGTTCCGGTTTGAATTTCAGCCGGTCCAGATAAAGCTGGTCAAAAGAAGGTTTGGATTCCATAAACTAAAATTTTTTCGTTTATTTTTCAATTTTAACGATGTCGCCGCTTTTCAATCCGCGGGTGGACGCGACGATTTTGGCGTTGCCGTCAAGACCTCCAACAACATAGATTTTTTCACCTACGATGTTGCCGGTGGCCACCGGAGTCCGTTCCAGCGCGCTTTCGGCACCGACTGTCAAAACATAATTGCCGTTGGCGGTGAATTGGATCGCCTCAATCGGCAAAAGATAGGCGTTTGTATCGGCGCCGCCTTTGGCGGCGATTTCAAATCCCACGGTTTGCCCCACAATGATCGGCGCGTTTCCGGATTTTGCGATCAGAACATTAATTTCGGATTTTTTTGTTTGGCTGTCCGCCGCCGGCGAAATTGTTTGCAAAATTCCTGTGCCGCCGCCGTCTATTTTCACCGCCGTGCCTTCCGCGATCTCGCGCAAATCGTTTTCGGAAACATAGGCTTTTATTTGCAGAGCGCCGGGATTAACCACGCTGGCGACCAAACTGCCGCCGCCGGCCAACTCGCCGACGCGGCCGTTGATGTAAGAAATTTGCCCCGAAATCGGGGAAACGATTGAAGTTTTGGCCAGCGTTGATTCAAGCGCGTCAACGGCGGCTTGGGCTTGCCGCAGTTGTTCGGGGCTTGCACCGGCAAGCTTCAATTCCAAAGTTTGCCGGGCGGTTTCCCGGGCGGCAAGCGCACCTTGCAGGGATGCCAGCGATCCGTTGATGGTGCTGCGCGCGGCCGAGAATTCGGTTTTATAGCCGTCAATGACGGTTTTATAGGTTGAATTGTCGCTGGAAAGACTGTTTACCAGCGGCGCCATTTCGTTGGCGAAATCAATCTCTTCCCGCAGATTTTTTTTGGAAACCGCCAAGATGTTTTCAATGTCGGCGTCATCCGCCGCCGCGTCGGCGCCGGCCAGCAGGTCTTTCCATTCGTCAAGCATCGCTTCAATTTTGTATTTTCTATCCGCGACGCGCTGTCCCAAATCCGAATCCGAAGGATAGAAACTCACCTGACTGCCGCCGACGTTTAGAATGATGGAGAATCGGATATTTTTCCCGCGCGGGTTGGTGAAAAACTTATCAATATGATTGTGGATCGCGTCATCGGATTTCGCGTAGGCGTCTTTTATGGAATTCACCAACGCGGCCTTGGCTTCGTTGTTGGCGGTTCGGGCAAGATTCAATTCTTCGTCGCGCGCGCCTTTTTTCAATTCGTCAAGCCGCGCCCGCGCCTGCTCCAACTGCGCGCTTATGTCGCCGTTTTGCAATTGCATGATGATTTGTCCGGCCCGAACTTGATCGCCGAGTTTGACGTTAATCGCGGTGATTTGCGCGGAGATTTGGCTTTTCAAATCCGCTTGATCAAGCGATCGGACGGTGCCGCCCTCCACCCGCACGGTTTTTTGTTCCCGAAAATCTCCGATGGCGATCAGCTTCACCGCGGGGATTGATTCTTCAGTTTGGCTCTGCGCGCCGTTTTTCATTTGGTTGCCGATTGCCGCCGATACCAGGGCAATGACAAGAACGGCGAACAGGAATCCAAACTTATGTTTTTTGATGGAAATCATAAAATTGATTGGAATTAATTTTTGTTATTTGAAAAAAATGATTGGCATATTCCGCCCGCCGGCAATTCACTTCGCGAACAGCGACGCCAGATATTGGCTGTATTCTTTTTGCGGGGCGACTTTGATGCCGTGCTTGCGTTGCAATATATAAGCGTGAATTGAATTCACCAGCACTTCGGCGGCCAGTTCGTTTTGCGCGACGCCGTGGCAAGCCAGTGTTTGGCGCAAATTTTTTTTGACGGCGGCCAAGGCCGGCAGTATCTTTTCAAAGATTATCGGATGGATGTTGGCCATCTTCACGTCAACCGACCGGATCACGATGCCGTTTTTCAGGCAAATGGAAATGGTGCGGTCAATCATTTCCGCCAGCGGCCGGGCGCATTCTTTGCAAATCTTCAATTCCATGGCCAGATAATTTCTGATTTCGGCAAGGACTTCCTCAATGATTTCCGCGAATATCCGTTCCTTGCTTTCAAAAAAATAATAGAGCGACGCCTTGGTGATGCCGACTTTTTCGGCGATTTCATCCATTGAGGTCGCCGAGTATCCTTTTTTGGCAAAAAGATTTTTGGCCGCGCGGATGATTTCCGTCCGCCGGCCGGCTTTTTCTTCCATAATTTTGGTTGATTTAGGGTTGCCGTCCGCGAATTTACCTACCGATTGGTAGACACGTTTGTTTTTCTATCACTTTTGCCCGAAAGAGTCAATGTCGTGTCGCGCCGAAGCAATTTATGTTAAAATAAAACCGTAATCAATAACTGATAACTGATAATTTCGTTATGTTCAACGGAAAAAAAATCGGTTTGGCGCTTTCCGGCGGCGGCGCGCTGGGTGCGGCGCACATCGGCATCATTGAGGAAATTGAAAAAGCGGGCATCAAGCCCGACTGTCTTTGCGGCGTGTCGTCGGGCGCGATCATCGGCCTGATTTACGCGCTGGGCGGCGCAAAGGCATTGCACGATTTTTTTGACGAACTTGCCGGTTCCAAAATTTTCCAAAAAAAAGAGTATCTGCTCATTGGCGGCCCGCGCCGGATTCGCGAGCTGGTGGAATCATTGCTGGAAAAAAGGACTGCCGGCCGCAGTTTTGCCGATTTGGGCATAAATTTTGCCGGCGTCGCGACCAATATCGCCACCGGCCGGAAGGAAATGATTTCCCGCGGGGATCCGGTGGCCGCGGTGATGGCGTCGTCGGCCTATCCGGCCTTGTCGCCGATTAAAAAGATCGGCCGCGACTATTATTTTGACGGCGGCGTGACTTGCAATTTGCCCGCCGAAGACGTCCGCCGGATGGGGGCGGATTTTGTCATCGGTTCTTCAATTTATTCCATCAGCGAAATTGACCGCAAAGACGTCGCCAAAATGGGGAAGCTGGCGATTTTGTGGCGCACGTTTGATATTTTTGACAAGCAGTTGAATCGCTACGAGGCCCGGGATTGCGATTTTCTGTTCAAGCCCAAAATAGATTCTTTCAGAATATTTGATTTTACCCGCCTGCGCGAAATTGAAAAAATGGGGCGCGCCCATGCGAAAAGAAACATCAAAACTCTGGTTAATCTTTTGAAAAATGAAAAATAAAAACCCATGCGCGTTGGAAAATTTGCGCGAGGATTTGCGGGCAGGGGCTGATTCAAAAAGGGCGGCGGCGACGCAAAGGTATTTTAAAACCGGCAAGGGGGAATATGCCGAGGGCGATATTTTTTTGGGCGTAGCCGCGCCGCAAACAAGGGCGATCGTTAAAAAATATTGGCGCGAAATTTCCATTGCCGATGTCAAAAATATTCTGCGCAGTGAAATTCACGAAGAGCGGACGACCGCGTTGTTGATATTGGTGAAAAAATTTGAGAAAGGAGATGATATCCAAAGAAAAGAAATTTTTGATTTATATTTGGCGAATACAAAACACATCAACAATTGGGATTTGGTGGATTTGTCGGCGCCAAAAATTATCGGCGCGTACTTGGAGGACAAAGACAAAAATATTTTGCTTAATTTGGTCGAATCAAAAAACCTGTGGGAGCGGCGGATCGCGATGCTGGCGGTATTCCGGTTCATCAAAAACGGCGATGCCGCAATGGCGCTCAAAATCGCCGAAATTTTAATCAGCGACAAAGAAGATTTGATCCGCAAAGCCGTCGGCTGGATGTTGCGCGAGATCGGCAAAAATTGCGGCCAAAAAATTGAAGAAGATTTTTTGCGCCGGCACTATCGGATTATGTCTCGCACCACCCTGCGCTACGCCATTGAACGCTTTGACGAGCAAAAAAGAAAATACTACCTTAATTTGGAATAAGCTACTCCGGGACATCCTGATAGTTAAATAAAAAAGCGCAATGATGTATAAATAAACAAACAAAGAAAGAAAGAAAGAAAGAGGTAATTATCTACGCATGCGACTTTTAGGCTCATGAGGCCATTTTTCTTTACATTGCGAATGAATGTGTCTAAGTTCACATACATATTGCACTCCTTGAAGCCGTAGCTTCATGGAATTTTACAATCATATTCACTGCAAATATACTGGAATCAAAGGCTTTTTAACGGTATATACTGATGCATTAAGGTA
>Ga0302250_1001960_pt1 | contig 13840 bp, 10 predicted proteins | sample AAG_RA_Asp_MG_FD_193536 | JGI IMG/M metagenome (GOLD analysis project Ga0302250, IMG submission 193536) | Enriched activated sludge microbial communities from anaerobic digester in WTTP, New Holstein, Wisconsin, United States - AAG_RA_Asp | ecosystem: Engineered > Bioreactor > Anaerobic >... | reverse complement strand
CATCAAGGGAAGTCCCTGACATAAGTCCGATTACGTATTTAGTATTCTTTTTAGAGAGCTGATATAAGTTTTTTACCGACATATTAATCTTTCCGAAACTGAATTTTTCATGCAGCAAAGATATAAAATAATTTGGTAAATGCAGAATCCGGGAAGTATTTTTGCAAAAAGAATGATTTGGTTTATGGAAAAAAGATTAATTGAAAAACTATCCGGCAAAAGAGGAACTTATGTGCTGGAGATAAAACTAGATAAACGAACTGCGTTGTCTGTGGGGAAGCTGAGTAAAGCACCAATTGAGTTTCGCCGGGGATATTATTATTACTGCGGCAGCGCTCTTGGGAAAAACGGATTGTATAACCGGGTGAGGAGACATTTTTCAAAGGAGAAGAAGATCAGATGGCATATCGATTATCTGCTCGGGAAAGGGAAAATTACGGATGTTATTTTTGATGCTGAACCTGTAAGGAAAGAGTGTATTTATGCAATGAAATACCTTGAATCAGGACTTTCACCAGTCCCGGATTTCGGTTCGTCAGACTGCAAATGTATTTCACATCTTTTCTTCGATAGTATCGGATTGCGAAAAATCAATAGAATGACAAAAATTAATAAAAGTTAGGGGAATCATACCGGTTTTTGTCTGTAAAAGTGCTTCGTTCCGAGGCGTATCCGAGACCCTTCCGAATCCCTTCCGACTTAAATACACTTAAATTCATCAAGAGCTTATTTATTTATGTATAATGATAAATTTGCTATGAAGAGAGAATAATTTTACTTAATTTTCATTATGAAAAATTTAAAAGACAAAATCGTATTGATTACCGGAGGTGCGTCCGGTATCGGAAAAATTATGGGACGGATTGTCCTTGAACGGGGTGCCGAATTGATTATCTGGGATATTGACCGGAAGAAAATCGATTCAACTCTCTCAGAGTTCTCCAAGCTTGGAAAGGTGTCAGGATATACAGCCGACGTTGGTGATCCTGTTCTGATTAAATCAGTAGCAGAAAGGGTTAAGTCTGAGCATGGGTTTGTTGACGTCCTGATTAATAACGCGGGAGTGGTGGTGGGAAAGCATTTCAGCGATCACACGCAGCGGGATATTGAGTGGACGATGAATATTAACGCACTTGCACCAATGTATGTTACGCTCGAATTCCTTCCCGATATGCTAAAAAGAAACGCGGGACATGTATGCACTATTGCCTCTTCGGCGGGGTTGGTATCGAATCCGAGAATGTCGGTTTATGTGGCAAGTAAATGGTCAGCGGTGGGCTGGTCTGACAGTCTCAGACTTGAGATGAAAATGCTGAAAAAAAATGTTGGGGTGACTACAGTTACTCCTTATTATATCAATACGGGGATGTTTGACGGGGTGAGGTCGCTTGTGCCGATACTGGATCCGGAAAAAGCGGCGAGAAAAATAATAAGGGGGATTGAGAAGAATAAAATATTTGTCAGTATGCCGTGGACAGTGCATTTTGTAAGATTAAGCCAGGGGCTTTTACCAATTGCAGCATTTGATTTTGTAATGGGGAAAGTGCTAAAGATATACAGTGCAATGGACAGCTTCAAAGGTCATCAAAAATAACCGGGAAAGGTTTTATGGAAGATACCAGGATTGAAAGAATAGAGGAATTAATAAAAAAGCAAAGAGCTTTTTTTAGCAAGAATAATACAAAGGATGTTTCGTTCAGACTGAAAAATCTGTTGAAGTTCAGGGCGGGAATAAGAAAGTATGAGAATAAAATTACGGATGCGCTTTGGACTGATCTGCATAAATCTTATGAGGAGGCTTATTTAACAGAAATAAGCATAGTGATGGCGGAAATTGATACTCATATTAAGCATATCAGGAAATGGGCAAGTCCGAAAAGAGTAATAACTCCCCTGCACGTTCTTCCCTCCTCGAGCAGTATAATCCATGAACCGCTTGGGCTGGCACTAATAATAGCACCCTGGAATTATCCTTTTCAGTTGCTGATGAATCCGCTTGTCGGGGCAATTTCTGCAGGCTGTTGCGCAATATTAAAGCCCTCTCCATACACGCCGACAGTTGCGACGGTTATGGAAGAGATGATCAAGGAAGTGTTCCCGGAGAATTATATTGCTGTAGTGCAAGGGGGACGGAATGTGAATTCCATGCTGCTGGAGAAAAGATTTGACATGATCTTCTTTACCGGAAGTCCGATGCTGGGAAAGATAGTAATGAAGGCGGCATCGCAACATCTGACTCCCCTGGTTTTGGAGCTGGGGGGAAAGAGTCCGTGCATTGTGGATAAAGGGGCAAATGTAAAGTTAGCCGCTAAAAGAATTGCCTGGGGAAAAACGATTAATGCGGGACAAACATGTATTGCCCCGGATTATGTTTTTGTGCACAGTTCACTAAAAGAAAAACTGATAAAGGAATTAGGATCAAGTATTGACGAAATGTTTGGTAAAGATATCAAGAGCAGCAAATATTTCCCAAGGATAGTGAACAAGCAGGCATTTGAGAGGTTAAAAAATCTGATGCAGCACGGGACAATCCGATATGGCGGGGAGACAGATGAACCGGAAAGATTCATAGCGCCAACAATTATTGATGATATCAAACCGGAATATCCTGTGATGAATGAAGAAATTTTCGGGCCGATACTGCCGGTAATGACATACGATAATATTGATGAAGCGATCAAGTACATAAATGAAAATGAGAAACCTCTTGCGTTTTATTATTTCGGTAAAAACGGAAAAGCCAGGGAAGTATTTCACAAAACCACTTCAGGGGGAGGATGTGTTAACGACACACTGATGCACATTACGAATAAAAATCTGCCCTTTGGCGGAGTTGGCAACAGCGGAATGGGAAAATACCACGGCCGGGAGAGTTTTCTTGCATTCAGCAACCGAAGGTCAGTAGTGAAAACACCAACGTGGATTGATCTGCCATTCAAGTATGTACCATTCAAGTTCTTCAAGCTTATAAAGAGGATAATCTGAGAATTTGCAATCAGTATAAAGTTTAATTAAGAAACTGATGCTGTAAAAGGAAACGATTAAAGAATTATTAAAAAATCCCTTCTTGGAAGGGATTTTTTTTTGTTTTTTTCAGGAGATCGGGGGGGGATTTGGGTGAAAAGGAGAGAAGGTCAGGTGGATGGTTTTAGCATGGGTTTAGGACGGGTTTACCACGGCTTTACTACGGCTTTTCCACGGTTTTATGACAATGTGGGATCTATATTTGGGGTATCTGAGGATGATAATATTGAAAAACGCAATTTTTAATTGAATTTTCGGTTCCGGGGGTTGATTTTGTGCGGTTCCGGGATGCTTTGGAAGGAGATTTGGGTGGGTGAGATGAGGGGGTTTTGGGGTTAAATTAATTTCATTATTTCGCAAAAAAGCTGTATCTTTGTAGCTTAGGTTAAAAATATTTTCGAATGGTAATTTACAGAGATTTTGAAAGCATAAATAAGGATAAGGATACTGTTTTAACCATAGGGACTTTTGACGGTCTGCATGTGGGGCACAGGGAAATTATTGAGACTGTTGTGGGAAAAGCAAAGGAGAACAATTCCAGAAGCGTTCTTGTAACATTTGAGCCACATCCGCGAATGGTGCTTCAGAATCATTTTAACCGAGATGAGTCGAAAAATAAACCGGGACTTAAAAAAGTTGCGCTTTTGAGCACTTTTGAAAATAAGAAACGACTAATTGAGGACTTGGGGATTGACGTACTGCTTGTGGTTGAGTTCAATATGGAATTTGCAAATATTTCTTCAAATGAATTCATTGAAAAGTATTTGTACGAGAAGACCGGCTTGAAGGAGGTTATACTTGGTTATGACCACAAGTTCGGAAAGAATCGTGACGGAGACATAGATTTATTCAGGCAGCTCGGTTTGAAATATGGTTTTGAGGTTACAACCCTCTCCCCTGTTTCAGTAAACGGAGAGACAGTAAGCAGTACAAAGATAAGGCATTATCTTGAGAATGGTGAAGTGAGAAATGCTAATTCAATGCTTGGACGGGAATACACATTAACCGGAAAGATAATACACGGGGATATGAGAGGAAGGAAACTTGGTTTTCAGACTGCGAATTTAGATTTTTCCGAAAGCGGATTACTAATCCCGCCAATGGGGGTTTATGCGGTAAGAGTAAAATACAGCAGTAAAATGTACGAAGGGGTTATGAATATAGGAACACGTCCTTCGTTCAACAGCGGAACAGAGATTACGAAGGAAGTACATATATTCAATTTCAACGAAGAGATATACGGAGAAGAGTTAGAAGTATTATTCGTTGAAAAACTGAGGAACGAAAAAAAATTTGAGAGTGTTGAGGATCTCAAAACTCAGATAAAGAAAGATATAGAAAGAGCGAAAAGTTTATTAAATAATTAGTCCCGGTTATTTCTGGGGTTAGATTAATCAAATACAATAGGAGTAAAAGTAAAATGACAAAAGAAGAAAAACTCGAGATTATCAAAAGATTTGGTAAAGACGAGAAAGACAGCGGTCGTGCGGAAGTACAGATTGCATTAATCACAAAACGAATCAATGACTTAACCGGTCATTTTTCGGTTCACAAAAAAGACCATCATAGCAGAAGAGGATTAATGATGCTGGTTGGTAAGAGAAGAAGGTTGCTCGACTATTTAATAAAAGAAGATATTGCAAGATACAGAGCGATCATAAAAGAATTGAATATTAGAAAGTAAAGGTAAGATTAAATGATTTATTCGAAAAGTGTAGAAATAGGGGGCAAGACCCTAACATTAGAAACCGGGAAAATGGCGCGACAGGCAAATGGAGCGGTAATGGTTCGCTACGGCGATTCCCAAGTTTTAGTTACCGCGGTAGCGGGTCCGGATCCAACGGAAGAAAAGGATTTCTTCCCCCTTCAGGTCGAATATAGAGAGAAGACATCCGCGGCAGGAAAATTCCCAGGCGGATTTATAAAACGGGAAGGAAAGCCATCAGAGAAGGAAGTGTTAAGCGCAAGATTGATAGACCGACCAATAAGGCCCTTATTCCCAGACGGATATAAGAATGAAACCCAGATATACGCGCAGGTTTTCTCATTTGACGGAGAGAATGATTCAGACGTACTAGGAGCTATAGGGGCATCCGCGGCACTAAGTATATCAGATATTCCGTTCAACGGACCGATAGCAGAGGTTAGAGTCGGGAGAGTTGATGGCGAGTATACTATAAATCCCACACATAAAGAGATCCAACTCAGTGACATAGAATTAGTTGTTGCAGGGACGGAGGATTCGATAATGATGGTTGAGGGGGAAGCAAAGGAAGTTACCGAAGCGGAATTGCTTGAAGCGCTTAAACTGGCTCATGAAGCAATAAGAAAAATTGTTATCCTTCAGAAAGAATTCCAGGCAGAAGCCGGGAAGACGAAAAGAGAACTTACGCCAAAGGCAATTAATGAGGATCTGAAGAAGGATGTTTATGAACTAGCAGAAGAAAAGTGCAAGACAATAGTATCCAGTGTACTAATGAAGGAAGAAAGGGCAACTGCAAATGCAGATTTGCTTGAAACCGTAAAGACTACACTTGCAGAAAAATATCCTGAGATGGAGAAGGAGATAGCATTGTTACTTCACGACATGGAGAAGGAAATGATGCGAGACAGGATATTAAAAGAAGGTATCCGACTTGACGGAAGGAACACAAAGCAAATACGGGATATAACCATCGAACTTGGAATTCTTTCGAGAACACATGGTTCCGCCCTGTTTACGAGAGGCGAAACGCAGTCACTCTCCTCATTAACCGTAGGTACAAAGGACGACGAACAAATAATTGACGGACTTTTGGCCGAACACACAAAACGATTCATCTTACATTATAACTTCCCGCCATTCAGTGTAGGTGAAGTAGGAAGAATCATGGGACCCGGGAGAAGGGAAATTGGTCATGGAAATTTAGCTGAGAGATCGTTAAAAAACATGATTCCACCGGAATCGGAATTCCCTTATACGATAAGATTAACTTCAGACATACTTGAGTCAAATGGATCATCCTCAATGGCAACAGTATGCGGAGGATCGCTTGCATTAATGGACGGCGGAGTACCAATAAAGAAAGCGGTAGCCGGAATTGCAATGGGTCTTATAAAAGAAGGTGATAAGTACGCGATATTATCAGACATACTTGGCAACGAAGATCATCTGGGTGATATGGACTTCAAGGTAGCCGGTACGAAAGACGGAATCACAGGATTCCAAATGGATATAAAGATAGAAGGTATATCCTTCCAGATAATGGAAGAGGCACTTGAACAGGCAAAAGCGGGAAGAGAACACATTCTAGGTATAATGAACAATGTAATTTCCCAATCGAAGCCGGATATTTCCCCTTTCGCACCGCGGTTATTAACCATCCGTGTAGCCACAGATCAGATTGGAATGATCATTGGACCCGGAGGTAAAACGATTCAGGGCATGCAGAGGCAGTTTGGAGTAGAGATACACATTGATGACTCCGGACAGGTAACAATTGCAAGTCCAAACCTTGAGAATGCAGAAAGCTGCAGGAAACAGATCCATGCAATGACCGCCCCTCCAGAAGTGGGAGAAGTATATGAAGGAACCATAACGAAGATAGTTGATTTTGGTGCTTTCGTAGAAATACTACCTGGCAAGGAAGGATTATTACACATTTCGCAAATTGACAAGAAACGTGTAAACAAAGTCACGGACTACTATAAAGAAGGGGACAAAGTAACAGTTAAATTAATAAAAACAGAAAACGGAAAGTTAAGTCTCAGCGTTAAGGAACTTCTAAAGGAAAGCAGACCAGCAAAAAAAGAAGAAGAACCTAAAGAAACGGAAAGCGGTGAGATAGACAACTCAAAGCCTGAAATACTAAGCTTAGATTAGGCGCTCTTTTGGCGATTAATCCGGCTCAGGCAGAGTAAAATTAATTCCCCGGTCTTGTGTAAACCAGACCGGGGGAAAATATAATTAAACAAGTTTTAAGAAAGTGTTAATGGATAGAGCAATATTTTTAATAATAATGTTGACAGTTTACAAGTCGACAGTATTTATGCCCATAAAGAGCAAGGAAGCGCCTTATCCATTGGTTTGGTTAGAAAAGCAAACACAATCCGGATACGAAACCGGAATAAAAAAATTTTTGGATAAATATGTTAAAAGACATTATAATAAATTCATCTTCCACACAGACGCGTATTGCAATTACGGAAGATGGAAATCTGACAGACTTCTTTGTTGATTATCCTGAAAACAGGAGAATGGTCGGGGATATATATCTCGGTAAAGTAGCGAGAGTATTACCCGGAATAAAAGCAGCATTTATTGACATCGGGCTAAAGCATGACGCCTTTCTTCACTTTTCGGATATTGGGGACAGGACGCAGGAAATGCAGGGTATAATCGGCGATGACAACGATGAAGATGATGATGACGATACGCAAGGAGATACAAGACCCAGAGCCAGTTCCCTAACCCCGAAAATAGAGACAATCAACGGAGTACCGAAACTCCAAAAGGGGCAGGAAATAATAGTACAAATAACGAAGGAACCGGTTACAGGCAAAGGAGTGAGAGTATCCTCAGCAGTATCCATACCGGGAAGGTTTTGCGTACTCCTACCATTTGACAATAAAATCGGGATTTCAAAGAAGATAAACGACTTCAAAGAAAGAAGGCGTTTGAGGTCGATAGCAAGATCGATCCTACCGAAGAATTATGGTCTGATAATACGCACAGTTGCAAAAAATCAGTCAGAGGAATCGGTTGTTGATGATTTGAAATACTTAAAGAAAATCTGGGAAGAGATAGAAGAGAAAGTAAAGACAGAAAAGCCACCATCATTAATTCATCAGGATTTAGGAACAACTATAAGTGTAATAAGGGATCTGTTCACACCAGATGTAAGCAATATATACATTGACTCGAAGAAGCTGTATAAACAGATAAAAGATTATATAAAGCTGGTTCAGCCCTCAATGGGTGAGAGGTTACAATTATTCAGCCCCTCCGATCCGATATTCGAAGCTTTCAAGATTGAGGAGCAAATAAAAACTTTGATGGGGCGCAAAGTTCATATGAAGAGTGGCGGTTACCTGATAATCGAGCATACAGAAGCGATGGTAGTGATAGACGTAAACAGCGGAAGATATGCAGCAAGCAAGGATCAGGAAGTAAACAGTCTAAAAACAGATCTTGAAGCAGTAAGGGAAATTGCCCGACAATTGAAATTACGAGATATAGGGGGATTAATTGTTGTTGACTTTATTGATCTTGAAGAGGAAAAGAACAGAAGAAAAGTTTACGATGAATTAAAGAAAGAGTTTAAGAAGGACAGAGCAAAAGTCGCATTTCTTCCGATGTCCGATTTTGGCCTGGTAGAAATAACCCGTCAGAGGATACGACAGAATATAGTTCAAGCGATAAATGAGCCATGTCCGCACTGTGAAGGGACGGGATTACTAACAAAAGAATCTCACATAATGTATGAGATTGAAGAATGGTTAAAGAAATTCAGAATCGGAGGGAAAGAGCGATCGCTTATACTTGTATGTCATCCTTCGATAGCGAAGACTTTAAGCCAAGGTTTTCTAAGTCCAATAAAGAGACTCCAATTCAAGCACTTTTTTAAGATAAAACTTGAAGAAGACGTAAAGGTAAATATAAAGACTTTCCGGTTTATATCTTCAAAGACGAAGAAAGATATAACCGACGAATTCTCCTAATTAATTTTGCCCAATATCATTTGATATTCCGCTAAGATTTATTAGATTAATATGTTGTTTTTTTAAGTCAATTGAGAAGATTCAAAAAATTTTTGGAAATTAACATAGGAATAATAAATTGAAAAAGACTGCTTTTTATAACGCTCATTTAAGAAATAAGGCAAAGATGGTAGAATTTGGGGGCTTTCTTATGCCGATTCAGTACACATCCATAATAACTGAACATAAAACAGTAAGGAATAAAGTCGGAGTATTCGACGTAAGCCATATGGGAGAAATATTTATAAGAGGAGACAAGGCACTTGATTATGTTCAAAGGCTAACGATTAATGATGCATCCAAGTTAAAACCAGGCAGAGTTCAATATTCAGCGATGTGTTATGAAAACGGAGGTGTTGTTGATGATCTGCTTGTGTATATGATTTCACCGACAGAGTATCTGCTGGTAGTCAATGCATCCAATCTTAATAAAGACTACGAATGGATGGTAAAAAACAACAAAGAGGGGGTTGAGATATCAAATGAAAGTGATGAGTATTCCCTATTAGCAGTTCAGGGACCGAGATCAAAAGCAGTACTTGAGAAACTTTTCGGTATTCAACTTGAAACCGAGTATTATCATTTTATAAATCACGATTATAATGGAAACAATTTTATTATTTCGCGAACCGGATATACCGGTGAACTTGGATTTGAGATATACTTCAAAGCAACGGAGGAAGAAGCAATAGAATTTTGGGACAAGTTATTCGAAGCAGGGAAAGAAGAAGGAATTGAACCAATAGGACTAGGAGCCAGAGACTCTTTAAGACTAGAGATGGGATACAGTTTATATGGAAATGATATAAGCCAGGATACCAATCCCCTTGAAGCAGGACTGGGCTGGATAACAAAGCTTAATAAAGCAAATGATTTTATTGGCAAGAATGCATTACTGGAAGTAAAGAAAAACGGACTTAAGCGGAAACTAGTTCCACTAGTAATTGAAGAAAAAGCTTTCCCAAGGCACGGTTATGTAATATCATACAATGGTGAATCTGTGGGGGAGGTAACCAGCGGAACAGTAAGCCCTATACTAGACAAGGGAGTTGCTTTGGCATACGTAAGAGTTGATCTTGCAGAATTAGGTAATACATTAAACATGGTAATCAGAGGGAAGGAGATTCCTTGCAAGGTAGTAACGCTACCTTTCATTCACAAATAGTTGTATGAATATAAATCTATTTTTGTCTCCTGAGAGTCTTGATGACTTTTACTTCCAGGATAAAAACTGTGTGGTAATAGATTCTCTCAGGGCAACGAGTGTAATTTGCACTGCTTTGGCAAATGGTGCGAAAGAAGTAATCCCGGTTGCTACTTTCGAATATGCAATGAAGATAAGTGCGGGTATCATGTCCGGTCAGAATCTGCTTGGAGGCGAGAGAAATACAAAGAAAATTGATGGTTTTCACGTTGGGAACTCACCAAGTGAATATACGCCGGAAACAGTAAGCGGAAAATCGATAATACTGTTCACATCCAACGGAACCAAAGCAATAGTAAAAGCAAAATTCAGCAAGGATCTGGTAATCTGCAGTTATCTGAACCTGAAAGCCATTGCAAATTACTTACTTGAGAAAAAAGAGGATTTTGAGATAGTATGTTCTGCAAAGGGGGGTGCACTCAATATGGAAGACACGGTATGTGCAGGCAGACTTATATCTAAGATACTTGAAAAAGAGAAGGACTGCACGCTGAATGACGGAGCTACTGCTGCATGTGCGCTTGACAGAGAATTCGGTGGTAATGTGCATAAAATGTTCAGAGAATCGGATCATGGGAAGATACTGACTGAGAACGGATTTCAAGATGATCTGGAGATATGTGCACAAATCGATGCTTTAGAAGTAGTTCCAGTGTTCACATCCGGTTCTATAAAGCTTTTGAATAATTAGAAAATGGCTAAGAGAAATAAAACAAAGAAAGTTGATAAGCCCGGGAAGGAAAACGGGAGTATTGACAATAAAAAACGAGTTATCGGTGTGATAATGGTCGTTGTGGCTATTATTGTCTTTTTAAGTATTATATCATACTCAGCATACGACAGAGCGAAACTAACCAATCAATTCTCCGATATTTTCAGCATAGAGAATCCTGAAGTCAGCAATCCGGAAGTGAATAAAATAAACAACTGGATGGGAGTAGGTGGTGCATATATATCTCATTTTTTTATCAAAGCAACATTCGGATATTTTTCAATCGTATTCCCATTTCTTTTATTCCTTTGGGGAGTAACTTTCTTTCTTCCGTTAGAATTAAAAAAGAAACTCAAAATAAGTAACCTCTCAGTAGCTTTTTCAATAATAATTTCAACATTCTTCGGGATATTAAGCAGTGAGTATGAAATATTCAGCAGCACAGATGTACTTTCCGGAGCCATAGGAACATTTATCGGGAAAGCATCCGGATTATTACTGGGAGGGATCGGAAGTTTGCTATTATTGCTTGCAATCACTGTTACCATTCTGGTATTTTCATTTAACTTTAGAGTTGAGAACTTTTTCTTCAAGACGAAAGACATAATAGATAAGACATCAGAAGCCGGTAAAGAAAAACTAAATTCACTTTCGAAGCAGACGATAATAAAAAGTAAAGACGAAAAGAGAATTGAAGAACCAACTTCTGCAATTGAAGAAACACAGGATACGCAGAAGAAATCGTCATTTTTGGAAAGGATAATGGGAGAGAGGGAGTATCAAACCCAGGAACTGAACAGAGCAAATGAAAGCGAAGAACAGAAGCAGGAAGCACCGTCAATAAAAATTGTAAGAGATCGTTTGCCCATTACGAATGAGACAGAACAAAAAGAAACGGATAAACCTGAGCAAGATAAAGAAACAAGCTTAGAAAAAGAGACAACTGTTTCACATGCAACAGACAGTGAAGAAATAATTGAAGAGGGAGCAGTAAATGAAAGTCCCATATCCGATTACGTAGTTGAACCTGCAAACAGGCACAAGCAAGTTGAACTTCCTGAACAGTGGGAGGAAACAATTAAGTTTAACAAACCAACTATTGACCTGCTTACAGATGAGCCGGTTGAGGACTACAAAATTGCGGATGAGGAGTTAACAAAAAACGCAGAACTTTTAAAGGACAAACTGCAGAAATTCGATATTGAAATTCAGGATATAAGAGTAAAACCAGGTCCGGTGGTTACACTTTATGAAATAGTACCATCGCCAGGAGTGAAAATCAGTAAAATTGTCAGTCTGGAGAATGACATTGCATTAGCATTAGCAGCAAAGGGAATAAGGATAATTGCACCAATACCGGGCAAGAGCGCCATTGGAGTGGAAATCCCAAATCAGACACCTTCGCTGGTAGTTGCGAAATCAGTGATACGTCAAATTGACAAAGCGAAAGCAGAGTTGCCATTAGGACTTGGCAAGGATATATCAGGCGAGATATATATTACGGATCTAGCAAAGATGCCGCATCTTTTAATTGCGGGTTCAACGGGGTCGGGAAAGAGTGTGGGAATCAATATGATTTTAGCAAGTCTATTGTATTCCAAAGATCCTTCAGAAGTAAAATTTGCAATAATTGACCCAAAGAAAATCGAATTATCATTTTACAATAAATTAAAGCATCATTTTCTTGCAGTTTCCCCCGATTTGAGCGAAGATATAGTCACCATGCCGCAGAATGCTGTAGTGCTACTGAAGTCGGTTGAATATGAAATGGAAAGAAGATATGACAAACTTGCCAAAGCGGGGGTCAGGAATATAGTTGACTATAATATAAAGGTGAGTGACCCAACTAGAAAACCGAAAGACACGGACCAGATAAAGCATTTCAAGCTCCCTTATATAATAATAATAATTGATGAACTAGCGGATCTTATGATCACAGCGGGAAAGGAAGTTGAAGAACCGATAGCCCGTCTGGCGCAATTAGCCCGTGCAGTTGGGATACACTTGGTTTTAGCCACCCAACGACCATCAGTAAATGTTATTACCGGAGTAATAAAAGCCAATTTCGGAAGCAGAATTGCTTATCAGGTAGCCTCGAAAATTGATTCAAGAACAATTCTTGATATGAATGGAGCACAGCAACTATTGGGAAGGGGTGATATGTTATTTCTTCCGGGAGGAACTCCCAAGCCAGTGAGAATTCAAAATGCATTTATATCAACTGAAGAAGTGGAAAAGATCACCGATTTTATTTCAAGTCAGAAGGGATATTCAAAGCCATATTTTCTACCTTCATTGATTGAGAAAAAACAAGAAAGAGGAGGCGGACTCTCTGCGGAGCTTGATCCGTTATTTTATGATGCGGCAATGGCATTTATAACTTCCAAGCAAGCCTCAGTGTCCCTGTTGCAACGCAAGCTTAAACTTGGATATTCAAGAGCAGCCCGAATAGTGGATCAATTAGAAGAGGCTGGAGTTGTTGGACCCAATGATGGAAGTAAAGCCAGAGAGTTACTAGTAGATAGTGAAGATGCGCTTGAAACAATTATCCGTAACTTATAGTCTAAACCAATAAGAAAAAAAGGTTTTAATGAAGTATCTATTAATTATTTTTACAGCAGTTTCTTTATTTGCACAACAAAACGAAAGTGTAGAACTCAAGAAACTTCAGAAAAAGTTTGAAGAAGTAAACTCAATTGTATCCGATTTTAAGCAGTACACCGGCGGAAAACAGAATATTTCTGGAAAGTTTTTCTACCAGAAGAAAAACAAAACACGATTAGAGATCAAGAATATTTTTATTATCTCAGACGGAGAGACGACTTATAATTACAATAAAAAAGAAAACAAAGTTATAATAAGTAATTATAACGAGTCGGATCCTAATGTGCTTTCAATAGAAAAATTTATTTATGATTATCCTTCAAAATGCAGTAATGTTGATCAGGTAACCGAAGGGAGAAATACGATTGTAATGATCCCGAAAGATAACTCACTTAATTTCAAGAAGGCAGTAATAGTACTGAACTCTGATTCAATGATAAGCAAAGTAGTTTTAATTGCGAAGAACGGGCAATCAATAGAATTTGTGTTATCAAACCTGAAATTGAATCCCCAAATAGGCGCAGACAAGTTTTCGTTCAGTCCACCAGAAAACTCAA
>Ga0302250_1001959_pt1 | contig 13847 bp, 18 predicted proteins | sample AAG_RA_Asp_MG_FD_193536 | JGI IMG/M metagenome (GOLD analysis project Ga0302250, IMG submission 193536) | Enriched activated sludge microbial communities from anaerobic digester in WTTP, New Holstein, Wisconsin, United States - AAG_RA_Asp | ecosystem: Engineered > Bioreactor > Anaerobic >... | reverse complement strand
TCAAGCTACAGGACTGGGTGGTCCACAAAAAGCTGAAGGTTGTCGTTCTCTTCGAAGGGCGCGACGCCGCCGGCAAGGGGGGCGTCATCAAGCGCATCACCCAGCGGCTCAACCCCCGCGTATGCCGTGTCGCCGCGCTGACCGCGCCGAGCGAGCTGGCTGAATCCAGTAATTCTGCGCATATATCTGTAGTAATTCTGGACACGACCGGTTGCAGATCCCGGTTTGGATGAATCGTGTCTAGAATTAGTACGGATTGGTTGAGAGCTGCGCACATTTGCCACGTCCAGTTTCACCGGGGGCTCTTAGCGCGTCCCGTGCGCCAATTACGGACACCGAGCGTGACGCAATTCAAACTTGCACAAATACTGTCCACATTTACTGCAAGTTGGCTTAAACATGTCCTTGTTTTGTGCCTCTTTGAAGGATTTCGGCCACGCCTTTGCAGTAATTTTGGACTCTACTGGTTAGATCATCCCCCCTGTGCACGAATAGTGTTTAGAGTTACAACGGCGTTTCAAAGGATTCCAGACAGGCTAATCATTCTTCAATAGTTTAACAGAGCCTCATTTCGCTTCTTCACTTGCCTGTTTCTTGATAAAGACATTTTTCCTGAGGCGTGTTCGTGGGCTGATGGATTTGGTTGATAGCGTGCTCTCGACTTGAGCCTCAAGAACCTTAATCTTGGTATCACGTCCTTCAATTTCTTTTTGACACAGCAATAGATGCGTCTCTGTTTCTTTTTGAACTAGCCGCACCGCGTCAAGCTGAGTTGCAATTTCCCTGTTCGCCTCCTTTTGCGCAAGCGCCATGCCTTCAGCTTGCCCAAGCTTTTGCAGTACGTCGGTCAGTTTCACTTGATACTCGTCAATTGAAATCTGGTGACGATCATCCGCTTCCGCACCCGCTTGACGGAGTTGTTCAACCTCGCGCTGTAATCGGATTGCCACGGTCCGTTCGCGATCAATTTCAAGCAGCGCTCGTCTTTCACTGCCTTGAAGTCGCTCTTCAGTTCGATCGAGCGCTTCACGCTGTTTTTCAAGTTCCGACGCGAACTCACGCCTGGCATCGCTAAGCTCACTATTTAACGATTCGATTTGTTGGGCAGATCCGTCCAGTTGGGTTCGCAGGGAGCCGCAATTGGCTCGCTCTGCGGCCAATTGACGCTCCAGCCCTAAGAGACGTTCTTGCATTTCAGCCGTTTGACGCTGTGCCGCGGCGAGTTCGTCGCTTCTGCGGCTAACCTCCATTTCAGCCGCTTTCTGGGCGCTTTGTGCTGCACGGGCCGATTCGGAGGCATCGGCACGGAAAACCGCCAAATCGGCAAGGGAGGCCGTCTGCGCTTGCTGCCATAGCGCGGCGACAAGCTCGCCCGCCGCTGCTTTCAGGCTTTCGGGAATATCTGGATTTTCGATCCTGACGCGGCTCTTCTCGCGCAGATCGGCCCAAAATGCGCGCAAAGCCTCTGTGGGCGCGGACATGCTTCCTTTGCGCACCAGTTGATAGAGTTTGTTGGCGGTCGGCGTAATCCCGTGCCGGAAGAACAACAGTATGCAGACCTCGCGATAGAGCGCCTGGGTATCCGGGAACTCGTGCCGCAGTCGCTCAATTTCCGAAGCGATTTCAAGAGGGGTTCCTGTTTCCGTAGTCATGCCAACCTCGATTTGGGAGTTTGTTTTTAATACTACAACGTAAAACGTAAAGAATTTTACTATCTGTGAGTATTATTTGACATTACGACTATACTGTCGAATTATTCAAGCATTACAATGGCTTCAAAGTAGCCAGACCCGTGGAGCCGACAAATGAGCGATTTGATCCCCATTCCAGCCATTTCGCCCCTGGAACTGATCCGCTTGCCGGATCATCTGGATGGCCGGAGAGGAAACAACCGCTCTACTCTTGGGCACGCGCAGATTGCCGCGCAGACGGACATTGACGCCCTGAAAGCCTGGTTGGGGCGGTTTCTCGATACGCGGACGACCTTCGATAGCTACCGAAAGGAAGCCGAGCGCCTGCTACTCTGGTCCACCCTCGAACTCGGGAAACCCCTGTCGTCGCTGACGCACGAGGATTTGCTGGTGTATCAGCGCTTCTTGGGTGATCCTCAGCCGGCTGACCGTTGGGTGATGAAGGCAGGTCGGAAATGGTCACGGTTTGATCCCGAATGGCGACCGTTTGCAGGCCCCCTCGCCCCCACCAGCCAGCGACAGGCGATCATCATCCTGAATACGATGTTTTCCTGGCTAGTCAACGCGGGTTATTTGGCGGGAAATCCTCTGTCGCTATCACGGCAGCGGCAACGCAAAGCCAAACCGCGGATGACGCGTTTTCTTGATGATGAACTCTGGCGGGAGGTCAAGACCACCATTGAAACAATGCCACGGGAGACGGATCGCGAACGGGAGCACCATTTCCGGGTCCGTTGGCTGTTTTCGCTGCTCTATCTCTGTGGGTTGCGCATCTCTGAAGTAATCGGAAACACGATGGGCGGATTTTTCTGCCGGCGCGACTCGGAAGGTGAAGAACGGTGGTGGCTGGAGATTACTGGCAAGGGCGATAAGACGCGCTTGGTTCCGGCGACGGCCGAACTGATGGTCGAACTGGCCCGTTATCGGCGGGAAAATGGCCTGTCGCCCTTCCCTCTTTTCGGAGAGCCCACTCCCCTCCTCCTTCCCATTGGTGGAAAACAACGCCCGCTAACACGAAGTGCCGTGCATTTAATCGTTAAAGAGGTATTCAGTCGAACCGCATCGCGCATTCGCGATCGGGGGGCTGAATTTGATCGCTTGGCTAATCTTGTCGAGGATGCTTCGGCGCATTGGATGCGGCATACCGCTGGCTCCAACATGGCCGATGGGATGAACCTTCGGAATGTTCGCGATAATCTGGGGCATAGTTCTATTTCGACAACGAACACCTATCTGCATACCGAAGATGATCAACGTCACAAAGAGACCGAAGCGAAACACCGACTCGGTTGGTGACCTACTCGGAATTGATTTCCGGTTATCGGCCGAAGCTGCCCGTGAGGGATCAGTCTGTGTCGGTCAGCAAAGTGCCGAGTACCTGCCTCTCAACCCTAAATGGCACTCAGCGAAGCGATTGTCGCAGATGAAAATCTAACGCCTCGCCTTGCCACTGATATGCTCAACGTCAATTCGAACGACAGTCACCGCGTCAATTTTCCCGGCGAGATACTTGAGACCAGATTCCATGAAGTCAGGGGAATACTTCTCAAGGATTCCAATCAAGGCGGTCCTTTTCTCTTCCCCTGAGACCAGGCTTGCTGTTCCGGAGGCGATTGCGCTCTCGTACTCTGTGGCAAATTTGCTCGGAAGCGTCTTTGTGTGACCAACAACGCAAAAAGAAACAGCGGGGTTCGACCTGATGTTGTCGAGCTTTCTCCCTTCTGTCGCGCAATGAAGATAAATCACACGATCATGGAAGATGTAGCTCAAGGGAACCGCGTAGGGAAGTCCATCACCCCCCACCGTTGATAAGATGCCGTATGTTGCGGTTGATAAGAGTGCAACCGCATCACTTGCGTCGAGTGCTCTGTCGGATCTTCTCACTGGTCTCTGGTACATCATTACTCTCCTCGTTTTGCGAGCCTCGCATGCAACACCGCTCAATGAAAAAGACGCTTCACACGAATGGCGATTTCGTCGATTTGCGCCTCGGTGCAGATCAGCGGGGGTAAAAGACGAATCGTGCGTTCGCGTGTCACGGTGATCAGCAGCTTTTCCTGTGCCAGCGCCTTGTGCACCAACTCACCGCACGGCCGATCCAGTTCAATTCCGACCATGAGTCCCTGACCTCGGATTGCGACGATGTCGGAAACATCCTCGAACTGGGTTTTCAGTCCAGACAGCAACCGTTTCCCCAAGTCGACTGCCTTTTCCGGAAGTCCTTCGCGCTCGATTGCGTCGATGACCGCACATCCGACACGGCAAGCCAACGGATTGCCGCCAAAAGTGGAGCCGTGAGTGCCTGGCGAGAACAATTTGGCTGCCTGTCCGCGAGCTAGGCAGGCGCCAATGGGGAATCCATTACCAAGGCCCTTGGCCAACGTGACGACATCCGGGACGATTCCGGCCTGTTGGTAGCAGAACCATGAGCCGGTGCGTCCCATGCCGGTCTGTATTTCGTCCGCCATGAGTAGCCAATCTCGTTCATCACATAGGCGGCGCAAGGATTGCAGATATGAGGGCGATGCCGCATGCACACCACCCTCGCCCTGGATGGGTTCAACCAACACCGCATCGATGCCTGGGGTACTTTCGGCAACTTGTCGTATCGCCTCAATATCGTTGTAAGGCACACGCACAAAACCAGGCATCAATGGCTCGAATCCGCGATGTACAGCGGGATTTCCAGTGGCCGCTAGCGTGGCAAAAGTTCGGCCATGAAAACTGTTTTCCATCACCACGACCTGCGGCTGTCCCGCATTTCTGCGATTGGCGTGCAGCCACGCCAGCTTGAGGGCCGTTTCATTGGCCTCTGCGCCGGAATTGCAGAAGAAGGCTCGTTCCATACCGGTAAGCGCCGACAACTTCTCACCCAAACGATCCTGCCAGGCAATGCCGAACATGTTTGAAGTGTGGAGAAGCACGTTGGCTTGATCGGCTATCACCGCCGCGATATCCGGATGCGCATGGCCCAGATTGGTCACCGCGACACCTGCGATCGCATCAAGATACTCAGTCCCTTCGGTGTCCCAGAGAAGAGCACCTTGTCCGCGTACAAACGAAACCGGTTGACGGTGATAAGCAGGCATCAGATGGGCATGGGGAGGCATTTTCATATCGGTGGCATCCATTTCATATATCGAGTGGTACGGGCTTGAACAACAATTCTCGGCTCAGGACCCGAACGCCTTGCGGTGTGCTTTCGACCAGACGTTTCTCGTCGTAGGCAATTTGCAATTCAAAGTGGTAGTCGCTGTGCTTGCTCAGGCAAGCGAGAATTTCCTTGGTCGCCTCCTCTGACCACGGCGTGTCGGATTCGAAGTGCCCAAGCAATCGCTCACGATTGCGGATGATGAGTCGATAGATTTTCATGTCTTGCCCCTGTTTGCGCGGTCAGCCGTGCGATGACGGCCAGTAATGAGCATCCGGAGTGGCTCGCGCACCGAAAATAGCCTGTCCGACGCGCACGACGGTGGCCCCTTCTTCAACGGCGATTTCGTAGTCTCCGGACATTCCCATCGACAACTCGTCAAGTTCGATTCGGTTTGGCGCCGTCTGCCGCAGTCGATTACGCAGTTCGCGAAGCCGCACAAAACATTGACGGACACGATCGGCCTCGGTCGACAACAGCGCCAGCGTCATCAAGCCGCGTACTCGCAGCGCGGAAAAAGCGGGCAACTCGCGCAAAAACGCAGCGACTTCATCGGGTGGCAGACCGTACTTGCTCGCTTCCCCAGACGTATTAACCTGAACGAACACATCCAACCCACGGCCTTCGGCCTGCAAGCGCCGTTCCAGTGCTTCCGCTACGCGCAGGCTGTCGAGCGCCTGAAACTCGCTGGCAAAGCGTGCCACCAGCTTGACCTTGTTGGTCTGTAAATGACCAATGACCGACCAGCGCACGTCGTCCAAATCCCGCATCGCCTCCCACTTTTGGCAAGCTTCCTGGGGTTTGTTCTCCCCGAACCATCGGCAACCGGCGGCATAAGCCAAACGAAGGCGCGCCTCAGGCTTTGTCTTGCTCACGGGCAACAGGCGAACGCTGGCAGGATCGCGCCCAGTCCGACGGCAGGCAGCTGCGATACGCGCCTGCACCGCCGCGAGGTTATGGCGGAAATTTTCGATCGACTCCGCTTGTGGCCAGCCTCCATGTCGGTCGTGCAAGGTGGGGGGGGCCAGAGAATTCTCAGTGATCACAACAAAGCCTTGAGGTCAGAAAAACAAAAAAAGCGGGTGGAATTTGAGTGCTGCATGGGATTGATGTATTATTGTCCTAGGCCAAACATTAACACGTCCTAGGCATTTATGGAAATCATCGGAAAAACTTCGGCAGAGATATTCGACAGCATCCGCATTCAGGTGCAGACGGGCACGATGTCACCGGGACATGAACTGCCAACGGTGCGCGATTTGGCAGTCACGCTTGGCGTGAATCGCAATACGGTGTCGATGGCCTATAAACGCCTGGTCGGTGCCGGGATCGCGGTGACGCAGGGGCGTTTGGGGACAGTCATCCGCGAGCAGCCGGTTCTTGGTGAGCAGGAGGGCATCATTCCGGGATCTCCGCTGGAAGATCTCGCCGGCGGCAACCCAAATCCCGGGTGGCTTCCGGATATCGGCGCGGTTCTGTCCCACCAATCGTATCGCCCCCGCCTTTATGGCGAAGCCACGGTGGACGCAGCGTTGAAAGCCGCTGCGCAGCGGTGGTTGTCCGGCGATTGTCCAGAAAATTTCCAACTCAACCTGACCAACGGGGCTGTGGATGCCGTCGAGCGGCTGTTATCGGCCTACCTCACCGCTGGCGACAAGGTGGCTGTTGAAGACCCGTGCTTCGTCAGCAGCATCAATACCCTGCGTTTTTCCGGCCTTCAACCCGTGGGGGTGGTTGTGGACGCTGAAGGTATGTGCCCGGACGGGTTGGAGCAGGCGTTGATGCAAGGCGCCCAGGCCGTCATCGTGACGCCGCGTGCGCACAATCCAACCGGTTATAGCCTGAGTCGGGAACGCGCTGCCCAACTTCGCGAGGTGCTGTTTCGCTACCCCCATGTGCTGGTCATTGCGGATGACCATTTTTCGCAGCTGTCCGTCGCCGATTACCACGACGTAATCCCCCCAGATGCTGGGCGTTGGGCACTCATTCGCTCGGTATCCAAGATGTTTGGGCCAGACCTTCGTTTGGCTTTTGTCGCCAGTGACGAGCAGACCGCGCAGCGATTGCGGCTGCGTCTGGCACCGGGCACGAACTGGGTGAGTCATCTCTTGCAGGATGCGGTCAGTGCCTGCCTGTCTTCGTCGGACGTGTCCGCGCAGACCGCACGGGCGCGCGAGGACTACGACCGACGCAGAAGGGTGATGACGGCCGCCCTCGCCGAGCAAGGCATCACCGTGGCGACGCCGGCCGACGGTCTGAACCTGTGGCTACCGTTGCCGGGAAGCAGTCAGTCAGCGGTATTGGCACTGGCGCAGCGTGGATGGCTGGTACGCGGAGGCGAACCCTTTGGCGTACAGACGCCCGCACACGGGCTGCGCATCACGATTTCAACGATTGACGATGACGACGCGCAGACGTTTGCCCGCGATCTTCGTCACGCGCTGGGTCGGGGCTAAACCGATCCTGATCAAATGCTTGTTAATACCACCTGAAAGGAAAAGTCATGAAGGTTCATTTTGTGGTGCACGAATCGTTCGAAGCGCCAGGCGCCTATGAAACGTGGGTTCGTATGCATGGCTACGAAGCCACCTATTCCCGTGTTTATGCCCACGAGCCGTTGCCTCAGTCTGTAGATGGCATCGACTTGCTGGTTGTTCTCGGAGGGCCTCAGTCGCCGTCAACAACCCAGGGGGAATGCCCCCATTTTGACGCCGCCGCAGAACGCGCCTTGATTGCAAAGTGCATTGCTGCGCAAAAAGCGGTGGTCGGCGTGTGCCTTGGATCACAATTGATTGGCGAAGCCTTGGGCGCGCCATTTAGCCATAGCCCGGAAAAGGAAATCGGCAAGTTCCCGATCTTTCTGTCAGACGAAGGTGCTCGACACGAGAAATTCAGCGATTTTGGCGGGGTGCTTGAGGTGGGGCATTGGCACAACGACATGCCTGGCTTGACTCCTGGCGCGAAAATCATCGCCTATAGCGAAGGTTGTCCGCGACAGATTGTTGAATACACGAACCTGGTGTATGGCTTCCAGTGCCACATGGAGTTCACCCCGGAAGTCATTGAACTCCTGATTCAGGCGGAAACTGCATTGCCGACCTTGACCGCGCATCGCTTTGTCCAACAGGCCGATGTATTGCGTCAACACGACTTCCGCGACATGAATCTGAAGCTGTTTGGTTTTCTGGACAAACTGGTGCAAGACTACAGACGGCAAAAGCGCAATTAAGCCGAGGTGGCTGCGGATTTTAGTTGGGTGATATCGGAAAGGCTTTGACATGACGTTCTCGAACTGGCTTCTTTTTTGTGGCGTTGCGCTGCTCACCACCTTCACCCCCGGTCCGGCCGTGATGCTCGCGATTTCAAACTCGGTAGCGACCGGCCCCCGCAGTGCGATGGTCTGCTCTTTGGGCAATGCGATTGGCCTGTTCGTCGTGTCGGGCATTGCGATGGCCGGAATGGGAATAGTGCTGGCCACATCGGCCCTTGCGTTCACGATCCTGAAAGTCTTGGGCGCCTTGTATCTCATCTACCTCGGGGTCAAACAGTGGCGGAGCCGGGTGAGTGTCTTTTCGATGGCGGAGTCAAACCCTATGCCGGTCGCCACGACCAAACTACTCGGCCAAGGGATAGTGCTAGCCCTCACCAATCCCAAAGCCATCCTGTTCTTTTCTGCGCTTTTGCCGCAGTTTTTGATCCCCGACTTGCCGCTCATCGAGCAATTCGTCGTACTGACGACGTCCTTCTCGGCATGTGCCGTGACATCGCATGCTTTCTATGCGTTCCTCGCCCATTCCTTGCGACAGCAGTTTGCTAATCCAAGTCGCGTCCGGATATTCAATCGCGTTTCTGGCTGTGTTTTCTTCTTTCTCGGCCTTGGACTGCTCCGGTTGCAGCACAAGGCCGCATAAACGAAATTTCGCAGAATCAAGGAGAAAAAAGTGCAATTCGATTGTCGATTAGCCGATCCCGAAGACATGGCGTCAATTCTTGATCTTCAAGACAAAAATCTCGTCACCAAGATCGAACCATCCGAAATGATCCACGGATTTGTTACCACGCCATTCAGCCCGGAACAATTGGAAGCGCTTCGGCTAATAGTGGGCTTGTTCGTGGCCATGCGCGAGAATGTTCTCGTGGGTTATGCGGTTGCCGCACACTGGGACTATTTTGACGGAAGGCCCATATTCGAGTTGATGATCCGTCGATTTGAAAAACTGGATTTCCAGGAAAAGCCGATTAGCCGAGACAATTCTTATCAATACGGACCAGTCTGTGTTGAAAAGGCAATGAGAGGCACAGGAGTGGTCCAATCGCTCTTTGCGGCAATCAAGGAGCATATGGGAAAACGCTATCCAGTCGGCACGACGTTTATCAACAAGATCAACTCGCGTTCCTACGAAGCACACACGCGCAAACTCGGATTACGAGTGATCGATGAATTTGAGTTCAACGGCAACCAATATTGGGGACTGGCCTTTTAATTGAACAATTACGGAACTCGTAGTCGCCGTTATGCCGTCCATTTCGGCGAGTTATTGCCAACATCCGGATTGGCCGAAATCATGTCGTATTCGTCTCGGTCGCGTGCGTTGGCTATCCTAGCCTTTACAACCTGCTGATTAAGACGCTCAGATTGCCGGAAGCGGTTGAGTAAGGCGGGGATGGCTCACGACTGTTGTCTCTTCGATTGCTGACCTACAAGCCATGAGGTACTAACGGCGGCTCTGGCCGACGAGCGGAAATAGGGGTTACTCCCCTGCCCCGCTTCGTTTGACATTATCGCCCTTTCGTCTGCTGGTTGGCCGTTGCCGCCCCTCGCTCTCTGCTGCAATTGTTGGAGGCTCATTCTGAGTTGCAAACGAAAGTAATCCCCCGAGCTCTGCGGCGCTCTTTACGCCTTGCCGATGATGTGGAAATTCACATCGTATGTTAGACCAGCATTCGCTAGAATTTGTGTTTTCTCCCTTTACCTATCCTTTTTCATGGCTCGCCGTCGTGACGAATAGGGCATCGATGCAGGATCTCATTGACGAAGCAGAGAAAGGCGATCATGAGTTGTCCGTTTTGCACCCTACCGCAGGACAAAATTCTGATTTCGAACTTGAAGGGCGTCGTGATCCGTGATGCGTATCCCGTATCGAACGGCCACACACTGATTATTCCGCGACGACACGTTCGCTCTCTATTCGACCTGAATCCTGACGAGCGAAACGCGCTATTCAATCTGGTCGAAGAAGCGAAACGTCGCCTCGAACAGGAGTTCCGGCCCGATGCCTTCAATATCGCGATCAATGACGGCCCAGCGGCGGGGCAGACCGTGCTGCACCTGCATGTTCACCTCATTCCGCGCTACGAGAACGACACGCCCGAGCCACGGGGCGGCGTTCGCTGGATTTTTCCGGAACGGGCGAAATATTGGACGGAATAACTACACCATCGAAGATACAAGAAGCCGAATGTCGCTAAACTCCCTTTGGCATCTATATCTACTCGAGTGTGAGGATGGTTCGCTCTATACGGGAATTACTACCGATGTTGTCCGGCGCTTTGCCGAACATCTCAGTGGCAAAGGCGCCCGCTACACTCGAGCCCATCCGCCACGGTGTCTGCTCGCCTCAGTGCTGATCGGCAGTCGATCCGAGGCATTGAAGGCAGAATTGAGGCTCAAAGCCTTGCCGCGGACAGAGAAATTGACAGGTATCCTGTCATTGGCCCGCAAACGCGGTGACTAGCCAGTCGGGTGCCTCCCAGCCTAGCCGCTCGGCAAGACGTAACACCACCCACGCCGCTTCCCGTGGGCTGAAAGCCGTTTCGCCCACGACCAACCCCTGGTGACATAGCGCCAGTACCTCGTCCTCGGCATAGGTTTTGTCGAGGGCAATGGTTGGTGCCTGCTCCGTTAAAGCAGTGGCCATATCCTCACAGAGTTCGTAGCGTGCAAGAATGACCGACTGCGGTGCATTCGGCCGATCCCGGCCCGGCGTGAGGTACATCGCCATGAACGACTGCGGCGGTTCGATCTGGTTATCGAGGGACATGCGTCTATAGCCTCAGATTTCCTTGACGACTTTCTTCCCCGGCCGCTTCGAGTAGCGCAACAGTGCATCGCGGACTTCGAATTCGAGTTTGATGTTGCGACCGCCGTAGATCGTTTCCTTCAGCCACGCAACTTCCCCGGTAATCGCCTCGGTACCGGTCAACGTGCGATGCCACGTCTTGCGTGCCCCGTCCCATTGATAAGCCCGGCCCTTGAGCAGGTCCTTCGTCTCGAAGGCCGAGTTCAGGGCATACACCTTCCAATCCTTCTGCGGCAATTGATCGAGGAGTGACTTCAGGACCTTGACCTTCGACTTTGGCAAGTCTTGCTGAAGGATCGTCAGCAGCGCTTGGCAATCCGTCTCGGCGCGGTGAGCGTCGTAGAAGAATCCGAACTGAAAGGCGATGTAGTCGAGTTTTCGCGCGCCCAATCCCTCGCCATCCCAATCGACCTGGGCAAACGAGCAGCCCCAGGGCAACGCCTCGAACACCGGAAAGCGCTGTTCAAGGAAGGGGCGGTCAAACCGCGAATTATGCGCAATCACGATGGAAGCGTCAGAGACCAGTTCGGCGACACGAGCATCGTCGATCCGCCGCCCCGCGACCATTTCCTGAGTGATGCCCGTGATTTCCGTGATTTCGGGCGTAATCGGGATGCCGGGATCTTCCAATCCACCGAAAGACTCCAGGACACGGTAGGCTTGGCCTGTCTCCGAATCGTACTCGAAGACCACCAAGCCAATCTCCATGATCTTGTCCGTGTCCTGATTAAGCCCAGTTGTCTCGGTATCAACGATGACCCCTTTGACCAGCGGCCGAACATCAGGCTTGGCGAACGCAGGCTGTGGCACTAGCTTGCGCAGGACGCGGTAGCTGGGATGGGTTTCAAGTTGCTGTGCGAGTGCTTCGGCTTGTTCGTCAGGGAGCATGAAAGGAGTTCTTGGGAAGCGGAGGGGCGATCTTATCGCTTTCCGGGGTAATCAACCCGGGATTGTCTTCTGCAATAGAGTTCACTTACCCAATCATCGACTGACAGCTTGGTCGTACGCGGAACGTACCGGCCCTCTGGATGGATTCCCAACGAAGTAGCGATATACAAAATGTACAGGTCTCTCTACTTCTGGACGGCCTAACAAACCCGTCCGTCGCTCTCCCAGCAACGGATCTGCTCCCCTTCCCTGAACAAAAGCCATCCCAGCCCCGAACAGCGGCCGCAAACACCCTCGTCGTGGAATCCCTTGCCTTGGCAATCCGCGCAAAGCTGCCATTCATTCGGATCAGGGAGCAGCGCGAATACGCCCCGGCGTTTCTTCCTGAAGCACTTGGGGCAGAGGCCCGTCGCCTAGCTCGCGCCATACACGACGTAGCCACAGGTAGAGCAATACGCTTGCGGTCTTTCTTTCATTGGATGCGTTCCTTGTTGTCAGTGGCGACGCTTGTCGTGCCGCCATTCCCACGGTGGCGTGGGGTCCTTGCTGTTCCACAGGCCATAGCGGTGAAGCTTTGCCAGGAACTCGGCGTGTTCGTAGTCGATACGCTCTTGCTTTGTCTGCTCCCTAGCGTATTGCTGATACCACCAGGCCATGCCGGCCTTGATCTGTTCCAGACCGACATCGCGGCCGCCGACATAGACGACACAGATTCGCCGGCGGTAGCGGTCGATCTTCCGGCAATCGGCTTGCGCCTGTCGGTTGTACGCCAAGGCTGAGAGATGGGTCTTGGATTTTTCTCCGAACGCCTGTCGCTTTTCCGGCGCATCGATACCGGCCACACGGATCTTCTGGGGAATGTGTTCGGCATCCAGCAACGTAAGAGTGTCGCCGTCGGTGATGCCGGTGATACGGCCCGTCAGCGTCTCAGCAGGAACCCGAGTGGACGTCAGAAGAAGGACGAGTAAGAAAACAACGCCGTAACGCGGCATCTAATGACTCCATTACTGTGCGATTCACAGAAACTTTGGACAAGCCTGTGGATAACGCTGGGACAAGTACCGTAGGGCCTTCTCGGGAAAGAAGAAAGTGCCACCGCCTCAAGAACAGGCAACACATTGTTACGCGATGGGCGATAACACGTACAGACAACGGCTTCTGGGATGCCTAAGATGAAATCGTGCTTCAGCAACCCCCGCTGACACTGTTTGACCCTCCATGACCCATCGCAACGATGGGATTTCAATCCCGAGCCGCACTGGCCCGGGATTTTTTTTACGCGTATCCGACGGAAACGTCGGCAAGGGCTACGGGGTTTCGCCCACGCACTTCTTCATGAAGGAGTTCTTCGCCGCACCGGCGAGCTTCTTGCCGTTCGCGCCGACCGCCTTGACCTCACAGGCGATCTTGATGTCGGCCTGGCATTTCTTGACGAACGCCGTTTTGGCGGCACCGGCCAACGGCTTGCCATCCTTGCTGAGGGCCTTGGCCTCGCAGCCGGCCAGTCCCTGCGCAAACGTCGCAGCGGAAAAGAGGGAGAACACGAGCGCGGCAATCAACTTCATGGCGAGTAGCTTTCTCTGGAGAACAAAACGGGGAAGGAGCAACGAAATACGCAACGATTCTCTACGGAGTTTTGTGACTCGGCAAGACAGGACGCCCTTGCATGGGGTCCAACTCCACGGCCAACGGAACTACTGTATATAATCACAGTATTCAAGGAATTCGCCATGCCCCAACCACACCGTTTCATCTGCCCCCACTGCCACACCCCGATCGATCCGACCCGCATGGAGCCGGCTCGGCATGACGTGCAGGAGTACCGCATTTGCCCGGAGTGTGACGAGGCGATCGCGTTGGTCGCCGTGGCACCGCCCGAGCGGCACGATCCATTGTTCGTATCCCCCGATTGTCCGCGCCGGTTGAATTTTGAGCAGGCGTACCGGTTGAATTTTGACCAGGTACGATAACCGCATGTAGAGGATGCGGTTGTGGATAAGTGTATCGAATTATCGAGTTTGGATCTCCTTGATTGAA
>Ga0302250_1001958_pt1 | contig 13854 bp, 10 predicted proteins | sample AAG_RA_Asp_MG_FD_193536 | JGI IMG/M metagenome (GOLD analysis project Ga0302250, IMG submission 193536) | Enriched activated sludge microbial communities from anaerobic digester in WTTP, New Holstein, Wisconsin, United States - AAG_RA_Asp | ecosystem: Engineered > Bioreactor > Anaerobic >... | reverse complement strand
ACATACCTGTTGATGACGTCAAAGTCGCCCTTCCGCTCGATGAATCCCTGACAATTCAATTCAAGGAACTGCTCCTGCTGGTCTAGTTCCTTCTGGAGTGGCGTCTCACTCTGGATTACGAGGTGTTCCGGGAATTGTGTGGAGATGGCGGCTTTAAGATCATCGAGAATGACCGCTGCAAGGTCCTCATCGTCACATCTAAAAGACCCGAGCCGTCCCCTTGTTATCAATTCGTTGATTCGCCTGGCCTCTTCCGCGACTGGTTCGTCGTTGAGGTCCTCATCAGTGGCATGAATTCCCAGTTCATGCCACTTCGTCATCCAGCCGCGGAGAATCTCCGGCTCCTCGGACTGTCGCTGCAAAGGAAGGGCAAGTTCAGGCGTCCTCTCCTCCGGGTTCCAGGTCGCTGAATAGTGGCGGACTGGCCTCCCGGTTATGGGAATGGTTTCTTCCCTCCAGGTGCGGAGCTGGTCATCCGCAATTTTCCGTTCGGCAGCATCCTGAATTCCTTCGTTTGTGTAAGTATTCCGGAAGAATGCGGGCTCATCCGGGAGATCATCAAGATACGACGGATCCCTAAGGTAGAAAAAGGCCCGATCTGCCCGCTCCTTTTTATTCATTGGGTTTATAATTGCGTGGAGGATCTCCATCTCGGTGATCGATGCATCCCCGATGTAATGTTTCAGGTCGGGGAAGGCAGTACAGGTGCCCGGTGCAATTTCATGTTTCCCCGGCACCCAGCCCCTGCGCTGCCCGAGAAAACAGAGAAAGAACGGCCGGCAATCGTCAATCCGGTTCAGACAGACCTGGACAACGTTTTTGTTGGTAGCATCCGCCTCGGTGATGCCCCAGCGAAGATCGATATCGATTAACCGTAACTTGCGTTGTTCGCACCACTCACGAAGTTCAGGAAAAACACGCTTGACGAGGTAATCCCGCTCGGCGTGCATATCGTTGAACGTGCTGCTCACGAAAACGCTGACAGTCTGCCAGGAGAGGGACATGAATAGTAAAAATGGTGAGAGAGAATTATAAAGAGATGATGGTTCACGAAAAATATATTCAATAATCTGGGTCTATCACTTTAGTTTCCCAGGCATCTTGGATATTAACATTAAGTAGAAAGGATTATGTCGCATTTCTTCGCCGCTCTAGAATTGGCAAAATCCGGTTCGCCAGGGCCTCATATCCATGATCGGACGCCAACCTATATGCCTCTTCAGCTTTAGCGAGTGCCTCCCGATGACGCTTTTGCTGTGATAAGAATATCGCTTGGTTGACTAGAGAATATGCCAATCCTTCAACCCTCTTGAGTTCCCGGCATATCTTTTCCTGTTCCTTGAGGAGAGCCATGGCACCGTCAAGATCGCCCTTTACATGGAGAATCAGTGCCTGGCTGTGGAGGGATGCCTGCAGCCCGTCAATGTTCCCGAGATCCCGGCATATCTTTTCTTCCTCTTTATGGAGGTTCATTGCCCCGTCAAGGTCTCCCTGAGCGTAAAGGGTATTCGCCTGACCGCCCAGCGAATGCTGTAGCCCTTCGACGTTCCCGAGTTCCCTGCAAATCTTTTCCTTTTCCTTGAAAAGCGCCATGGCACCGTCGAGGTCGCCGCGGTCTTTGAGAATCGATGCTTGGCTGCCGAGGGATGCATGCAGCCCGTCAATGTTCCTGAGATCTCGGCATATCTTTTCCTGTTCCTTGAGGAGAGCCATGGCACCGTCGGAATCGCCCTGGGCATAGAGAACTACTGCCTGGCTGCCGAGGGATGCTTGCAGCCAGTTGATGTTCCCGAGATCCCGGCAGATCTTTTCCTGTTCCTTGAGGAGAGCCATTGAGCCGTCAAGATCGCCCCGTATTTGGAGAATCGATGCTTGCCTGCCGAGGGATGCCTGCAGCCCGTCAATGTTCCCGAGATCCCGGCATATCTTTTCCTGTTCCTTGAGGAGAGCCATGGCATCGTCAAGATCGCCCCGGGCATAGAGAACATGTGCCTGGCTGCCGAGGGATACTTGCAGCCAGTTGATGTTCCCGAGATCCCGGCATATCTTTTCCTGTTCCTTGAGGAGAGCCATTGAGCCGTCAAGATTGCCCCGAATTTGGAGAATCAATGCTTGGTTGCTAAAGGATACCTGCAGCCCGTCAATGTTCCCGAGATCCCGGCATATCTTTTCCTGTTCCTTGAGGAGAGCCATGGCACCGTCAAGATCGCCCCTTACATGGAGAATCAGTGCCTGGCAGCCGAGGGATGCTTGCAGATAGTACATGTTCCCGAGATTCCTGCATATCTTTTCCTGTTCCTTGAGGAGAGCCATTGAGCCGTCAAGATCGCCCCGTATTTGGAGAATTGTCGCCTGGTTGCCGAGGGATCCTTGCAGATAGTTAATATACCCGAGATCCCGGCATATCTTTTCCTGTTCCTTGAGGAGAGCCGTTGCCCCGTCAAGATCGCCTCGTATTTGGAGAATTGTCGCCTGGTTGCAGAGGGATGTTTGCAGATAGAACATGTTCCCAAGTTCCCGGCATATCCTTTCCTGTTCCTTGAGGAGAGCCATTGCCCCGTCAAGATCACCTTGGGCTTGGAGAGTCACCGCCTGGTTGCAGAGGGAAGTCTGTAACCATTCGATATTCCCAAGTTCCCGGCATATCTTTTCCTGTTCCTTGAGGAGAGCCATTGCCCCGTCAGGATCGCCCCGTATTTGGAGAATTGTCGCCTGGATGCCGAGTGGTCTGGCAAGCCTCTCGATATTCCCGTGTTCCCGGCATATCTTTTCCTGTTCCTTGAGGAGAGTCATTGCCCCGTCAAGATCGCCTCGTATTTGGAGAATAATTGCTTGGTTGCCGAGGGATCGCTGCAGCCCGTCGACGTTCCCGACTTCCCGCGAGGAGTGAATCAGGTACTCGTCCAGCGAACTCGCTTCGTCCAAATGTCCGGTTTCATAGAGTAAAAGAAAAAGTGGCCATATCATCTCCAAGCTTACCGAGTTTGGCTCCTTAAGTATCGGCTGATACGCATCAACCATCCGGAACTCATTCTTCGATCCATGTTCGGTCTGCACCCAGTACCGCTTGACATCGTATTCCCGTGCATTCCACACAGAAAGAAAGAATGCTTCATTTGTAAGCAGTGCTACAAGCCGTTCCCATTCGGCCGATTCCGCAAGCTGCCAGGGAAGCTCCTCGATCCTCCGTAGGCCTTCCGGCTGCATCGCGAAATAGTCCGCAACCATCAGATGCGCTGCCCGTTTTGGTTTCTCATCCGGGAAGTACCGATGCTCAACAGCGTTCCGGAGGTAGTCATGGAAGAAGGTGATTCTGCCGTCCTTTTCGACGAGTGAATGTTCCATCGCGAGGAACAGCGGTGCCCAGTACGCATTGGGCAGCGGTTTTCCATCCCTCCCGAGCAGGTCCATCAGCTCGGGTTTCGAGAGTCCCCGGCGTGCTGCCCAAAGGAGGGAGGTAGCGTCCCGTACCAGACTGGGCCGGTCTCGCTCGTAATGGTGTTCGTACCTGGCGAGAATCATCTCGTATAAGGCATCAACCGTCTTCGCGGAGAGATACTCCCGGACCTGGTCTGTCAGGTGTTCAAACGTGCCATGAATTCGAATTTCCTCAAGGAGTGCCCGCAGGAACAGAGGATTTTGACTTTGGTCTGCAGATGCGAGTGCCGCTTTAAGGGTTGGAGAGAATTCCTTGTGATATTTTTTAAGGTAACAGGTGATCAGAACATCCCGCTCGGAGACGGTGAGCGGCTCCACCCGCATCTCATTCCAACCCAGTTTCCGAACGGCATCGAGCGGTCGCCCGGGCAGTGTCGAGACGACCAATCTGATGTTCTCCGGAATTTTTGGCGGGAGCCAGACAAGGTCCGGGGCACCGTTCCGGTCCTCGAGCTGGTTCAATGCATCGATCACCAGCACCACCCGGCCGCGAGCTGCAGCCATCGAGAGCCAGTTCCGGAACGCTGCCATCAGCTCCCCCTCGTTCTCCGGGATCTCTTCGGCTAGGTGGAATTTCCGTTTGAATTCCCCCATGAACCTCCGGAGCATGGATGCCCAGTCGGTGCTCTCCGACGACGCTCCGACGAAGTGGATTAGGACAAGATCGTCAGGGTGCCTGGTGCGGTGACGATATGCCCAGTGAGCGAGGAGGGCTGATTTTCCGCTGCCGGAATCCCCAAGCACCACAAGGGGCTGACTGGTTCCTGATGCATGGCGATCAAGGCGGTCGAAGTATTCCTGCCGGGGAATGTATACGCCGAACCGGCTTGCCGCGAATGCCTCATGGGCCATCTCTTCGCGGTCAAGCCGTTCACTGAATCGTTCGGCCTCAGTCAGGGGTGCGGGTGGCGGTGCGAGACTGTCTATCACCTTCATCAGGTCCGCTTTCACAAGATCGCCGAACGTTACCGGGTCCTGGTAATTCTCATGAAGAGGAAACCCTGACGTGCGGATCCGTTCTTTCAGGGCGGCGAGTTTTCGGATTGCCTCTGCATCAGTGTCAATAAAATCTGCACGGTATTCTTCCAGTACCTCATCCTCAAAAGCCTTGGACTCAAGGTATGCCTTATCTCTGAAATAAAAGAAAGCGTGGGTCGCCATCTCCGGGTCGTTCAGGACTCCGTGAAGGATCTCAAGCTCGGTGATCGACTTGTCTGCCTGTTCTTGTACCCATGGGTAATCACCCTTTACCTTATCAGGTGCACCCGGGTCAACCCACCCGTACCGTTCGCCGAGCATCCCGATGAAATAAGGCCGGCATTTTTCAATATACGCAAGGCAGATATTCAGGGTCTCCCCTTGTTCACTCTTCTCAGGCGGGATACCCCACCTGAGATCGACCTCTCCCCAGGCTATCCCCCGCTGTTCACACTCTTTGCGGAGTTCTGGGAAGATCCGGAGTGTGAGTTCGTTTCGCTCGGCGACCATATCCCGGAATGTTGAGGAGACGAAGACGTTGATCTTTTTCTGCTGGTAACGTGGTGCGAAGGTCTGGTCTTCACAGGGATCTTGAGAATCGCTCGCTTTCACTTCAGGTCGTGGAGCAGCTCCGGTCTTATTGAAATGGCTCCAGAACTTTATGAAAGGGTCCCAGAATGACGTGGAATATCCTCCGTGAATTATTAAAGAATCAAAAAGATGATGAATATTGTGAAACTTACGAAGTTGCCGGTATGAAGATCGGTTTATAGGTCTTATACTTGTTTTTCATCTCATTCAAGCAATTTAGGTATTTCCTGGATGACTCCAGGATGCTGATCTACGGATCACGTTTTGCGAGGATGGGAGGTGTACGCACCGCATGTCAATCCCATCAATATTTTTGCAATAGGGTTTGGGACTTTGTTGGAGTGTGTGTCCTTGTTTTTTAAGGTAGAGGGTCATCGTTCCCACCAGTGTCGCCGACATATCCCCCTGTATATTCATTACAATTGAAGATCAACACCAGTCTGGGAGCGTGGTTCTTCGTCAATGCAGGATCTATCTGAGATAACAGGGAGGTATGGGTCCTACCTCAAGACCGTGGCACAATTTTTAGAGAAAAAACCCCGGTCTATGGCTACGCTCGCTGATCTTATTGACGATTCCCACGCAGTCCATATCTTCGGGTTCGGCCGGAGCGGGACCGCCGCCCTTGCAATGGCAATACGGCTGCGGCATTTCCTTTCCCCTGCAAAGGAGGTGTTCTGGCTGGGAGACCAGGTCAGAACTCCGATCCGTGAACGGGACCTCGTGATTCTATTTTCCGGCTCTGGCGATCGGAAAGAAGTCGTTTCGTTCCTCGACATTGCATCGGAAAAAAAAGCCCGGACCTTTGCCATTACACTCAATGAGAAGTCACCGCTTGCTTGCCGGGCACATGAGAGAGTCGTCCTACCGGGCATGGATGGCAACGTTGTATACGGAGGAGGGGATTTTGAGTTGGCTGCCTGGTATTTCCAGGAAATTTTCCTTACCTACTATGGGTATTCTCACACAATACCGAAGGAGAAGGTCGGGCACAACCATATCTGAATCCCCTTTTTTCCCCTTCTTTTCCTGATCTCTCCTCTGTTCTATTCATTGGAGCCCATAACCCATACGCAGGGAAATCCTGTGAAAAAACATTCGGAAAGAATACATTTTCTAAAGAGCCGGATGAACCAGGGTCAGGAAGAGCCTTCCGGCATCAGTACCGGTGAAAGAAACACACGCCCCACTGTCTCTTCTCACCGGGTTTCATGGATTTTAATTGTGATTCCGCATGCTCCTCACAGACAATTGATCCGCAACATTCAAGGATCTGCTCACCAATCGCATCCCGTCCGCATACATCACAGGTTTTTCTCGTGTCTGCCATGGAGTGTCACAGTATTGTGTATGTCAAGAGTCAGTGACTGGTGAATATAAAAAACTGGGCAGGAATTCGTGAAATATATGGTCACATGTTCATGTACGGATCCCGATTTGTTCGTGCAAAACCCGGGCCGTTCAATTCCTGAATGTGATATGCACCATCTGTCATAATGTTTTCAAAATAGCCCAAAAAATGCCTTATATTAGATTTTAACAATATTTAGAGGATTAAAAGGATGCCCGTGTGTTCCTGAAAAGTGAGTGGGGATAATCTTTATAGTCATGGCGAACCATATTTGGCATGCTGGACAAGGATCATGCCTAGATGGTGTGATCCTTGATTTGTTGTCTGGCACCCTCCATGTGGACGGTCTGCAGCCTCCACACCTTGAATGGCCTGGTCATCCGGTATTTACTCCCCAACATGACCGCACCGGGTACCTCGCGGTCAGATACCGGGATGACCCCAGGCTCTTCATGTGATATGACTCTTCTCAAGAGAATATCCATTAAAAAAATCCGTCACTTCACGTCTTTTGCATATTGATTCGTGAACATAGCGGAGCTCAGTTCATGTAAAAAATGACATGATTCACTTCGTGATACACGCACTTTACATGGCCGTGTTCTTTCGACAATATAAATAAGGGTTATTCGACCGGAAAATCTGACCTCTTCCCATCAGCACGTCTGTCAGCCTGCTCCATTCTCCTTTCCCAGTCGAGGATTCCCGGGTCCAGTGAATCAATGATGATCAGGATGAGGATGCAGAGATTTATCATGATAAGTGACCTGAATGCAAAGGTCGCCAGGTTTTCGTACCACCCTAGACCCAAAAGGACGAGCCCGGCGGTAATATACCCGCACCCGAGGCCGAGTGCCGAAGATGGAATCCATGAGTGGTTCCCCAGGCAATAACGGGCGATTATCCCCGTTGCAAGTCCGCTCACAACGAACATGGGTGTCTCGACAAGGGGATCTGCACCTGGCAGTCCTGCAAAGAATCCGGCGATCAGTCCCCCAACCGGGCCGGTGACTACCCCGGCAAGGACAACGAAGATATCCCGCGGATCGACGACAACTGCAGTGCCAATGCGAAGAAAGAGGGAAAAGTACCCGCACATCATCGCCATAAGGCCAAGACTCAAGATGAACGCAAGTTTCAGGAGAACACTCTGGGAATTCATCAGGTCAATTCCTTTCCCTTCAATCTTAGAAAGGCATTCTTATAGTATTTATCCCGCTCCGGGTGAATAAAAAAATTCCCCTATACTCCGGATAAATGCGAAAATATTCGCAGTAAAAGGTAGTTTATTCTTCACGGACTCCCAATCTGCGTTCAATTAAAATCATTCCGGGTGTCCATACAATGTCCAAAAATACACTAATATTTCTCCTTGCCTGCGGAGTCATTCTCGCGGCTGGAGTGGTTGGGTTCACGCTCCTGAAGAACCAGGACGTCACTTTGGAATCTTCGGGGATGAAGAAATTTGCATCGGCGGACGAGCTTGCCACTTACCTTACTTCAATTGAGGAGACCGGCTCTCATGGCGACTGGAGCGAATACCCGGTATCCATATCCCCAGTCCAACAAGAAGGATGGGTTGGGGCAGGGATGGGGTCGGGCCAGGCACAAAAAACATCATCTTCTCCTGTTCCATCCACTGCATCGGATGGCATCACGTGGGGAACGGGATACACCACCACGAACATCCAGGTGCAGGGTGTTGATGAGGCGGACTTTGTCAAAAATGATGCCGGCTATATCTACATCATCTCAGGGAGAAACCTGGTTATAGTCGATGCTGCGCCAGCATCAGATTCTGCGATTGTCTCCACAACCACCCTGCCGGGACAGGCTTCGGAAATGTTTCTCCATGGAGACACCCTTGCGGTCTTTTATGGCAAAACACATGAGGTGATGCTCCATCCCAGGACAAGTGCCGCGCCGGTGCCCTCATCCCGCCCGGCAACCGGCATCATTCTCTATGATGTCAGTGACAGGAAGAATCCCGCCATCGCAAGGGAGGTGACCGTGACAGGGAGTTACTACGACTCCAGGTTGATTGGAAATGATATGTACGTGGTGACCAGCGAGAATGCGAATATGTATTACGGCACTCCTGTCGTTCCCACAATTGAGGAGAAAGGAGTGACAATCGCAACACCGGAAATATACTACTACGATGGTCCCGTATACCGTTCATATCAGTATTATACCCTCTCTTCATTCTCTCTTGCAGGCAACGATGCACCGCACGCTGAGAGCTTCCTTGCCGGATATGATACGACACTCTATGTCTCGAAGGAGAATGTCTACCTCGCGTACCGGTACAGCACTCCTGTCCCCGCATGGGGCCGGGCAGTTCCTGCAATGAGTGTCGATGAACAGTCCGTCCCGGTTGAGAAGACCGTCATTCACCGGTTTTCCATCAACGGGGGGAATATCAACTATGCATCAACAGGTACCGTGCCGGGGCATCTCCTCAACCAGTTCTCCCTTGATGAATACAAAGATCATCTGCGGGTTGCAACCACGGTTTCGGGATGGAACTCGGAAAGATCGTATCAGTATAACAACGTCTATGTCCTTGATGCCGGGATGACCGAGGTGGGCAGGCTCGAGTTCATCGCTCCTGACGAGAGCATTTACGCCGCACGTTTCATGGGAGATCGGCTCTACCTGGTCACATTCAAGCGCATCGATCCCTTCTTCGTCATCGATCTCTCGAACCCGAAGAGTCCCGGGATCCTTGGAAAATTAAAAATCCCGGGATACTCGGATTATCTCCATCCCTATGATGCGAATTACATCATCGGGATTGGGAAAGAGACCGAGGAGAACCAGTGGGGCGGGGTGTCCACATCTGGCCTGAAACTTGCTCTCTTCGATGTCACCGATGTCAACAATCCGATCCTTGCAGGGAAGGTGGAGATTGGCGAGGCAGGGAGTGACTCGGAGGCGCTCCGCGACCACAAGGCGTTCCTCTTCGATCCGCCTTCCGGTCTCCTGGTCCTCCCCGTCCACGAAGTTCTGAACGTTGAAAGGACAGGCACCGTCTACAAGACGTATGCCCCGGCAATCTGGCAGGGAGCCTATGTCTTTTCCGTAAGCCCTGATGAAGGATTCACTCTCAAGGGAAAAGTGACCCATGGGAGAGAGGAGACACCGTATTCCTACTGGGACTCCCTGGGAAGTGTACGGAGATCGATTCTCATCGGTGACGGCCTCTTTACCATATCTGGAAGGGAGGTTGTCGTCAGTAATCGGGAACACATCGGCGAAGTGGGTAGAATTATTCCGCTCCCGCAGGATCCGACGAAGGAGATCTATCCCTATCGCATTGCATAACTCGACATATTTTTTTCCTGACTCCCCTTTTATTTTCCACACCTTCACAGTCCAATGTTTCTTTCGGGAATCCCATTCCTGTTCCCGGAACAATCCACGTATGGCCCTTATGATATCTCGCGACTCTTAGTTCTATGAAGCACAGAGTATGGCGATTCCCGAGACCCTGAACACCCCACATCTGGACCTGCGTCATTTCACGATTGAGGATGCTCCCGAAGTGGCGGAACTCGCAGGGGATGTCCAGATCGCGGCAGGGGTGCTGAACATCCCCCACCCCTACACTATTGATGATGCGAAAGAATGGATAGAACAGCACCCGTATCTCAGGGAACGCGGTGAGGAGTACATCTTTGCAGTGACGGAAAGGGGATCAACCCGGGTTGCAGGTGCGACCAGTCTCCGTGTCGATGCTGAACATGCCCATGCCGAATTGGGATACTGGATAGGAAGGCCATTCCAGGGGAGGGGATATGCGACCGAGGCTGCAGGGTCAATACTCGAACTCGGATTTCTCGGCCTCGGCCTCCACCGCATCTATGCACGACACCTTGCCTGGAATGACAGGTCAGGTCGTGTACTCATTCGTATCGGCATGACCCACGAGGGTGTCATGCGGGGACATGCCTCCAAGTGGGGTATTTTCCATGATGTGCACTGGTACAGTATCATGGACGATGAGTATTTTTCACTCATCATGCCGGGTGCAGAATCTCATGAACAACACTTCAGGGATGGGATGTAACTGAACCGAAGGCTTCCCCTCCTCATCTCAATCCCGCATGGCGGAACCGGGATTCCGGAAGAGGCGATACAAAAGATTGCGCTTTCTCCTGTTGCCCTCCAGTACTATAGCGATCCCGGATCGATCGACCTGTTTGGATTCCCGGATTCAGTCAGTGCCCTTGTCAGTTCGTCTGTATCGAGGCTCATTGTGGACCTGAACCGCCCTCCATACCACCGTCCTCCCCGGCACCAGGATGGAGTGGTGAAATTCACAACTTCCCTCGGGCAGGAGATCTGGAAGGAGGGCATGAACCCTGACCTCCCAATGATGCATCGGCTCCTGTTACACCATTATTTCCCCTACCACGCCAGGATCGATGCACTCCTGGATCCCCACAAGGTACTCGCAGCACTGGACTGCCACAGCATGGTGCCCGTCGGTCTCCCGGGAGCCCCCGACCAGGGACAGAAGAGGCCACTCATCTGCCTCGGAAACTCGGGAGATAGCGAGGGACTTCCCAAGAAGGGGGTGCTCCCCACCTGCCCGGCTTCATGGATACAGGACCTCGCAGCACAGTTCCGTGAAAGGTTCCCCTCCCCCGGGAGCGTTGCCATCAATCATCCCTATACGGGGGGATTCATCTCCAATGCACACTACTGGCATAAGGGGATTCCTTGGATACAGCTTGAAGTGAACCGCTCGCTCTATGAGGAAGAGGGGGCGAATCCGGAGCATGGATCGAGCATTGACTCTGCCCACCTGGAGGACCTGAAAGAGATCGTCTGGGATGTTATTGAAGAATGGTGTTCCCAGATTTCACGAAGGGAAGATCCGCTTTCCTGATCTCCGAATATCTTTTTTCTTCGTCAGGATTGGATACATGATAGTTCATATGACCTGGGTTGGGTGATACATCCCTTTACAATTTCAATAGCGGTTGCCTTGTTAATGGAACACTGGTGTACGAGGATTGGCCCGGGTACTCATGCCAGGGGGAACGCTGCAGTCAGTGCTCCCATTAGCAGCAGTCCCAGGAAACATCCTGTAATGAGCCGCTCGACAATTCCTGAATAATGCTTCATGGTTTCCATAAAACGTTCGACCTGCATTTAAAAAGGATGAGATGATGGAAGCCGGCATATGACAGGATACCGGATATCAGCACATCAACAGCGTGGTGGAATTATTGATCCCTGCGGTTCACCGTATGCCCGGGCATCCCCCCGAACACGCACGCTGCAGCACCCAGGAGCGGTGCATTTCCGCCGAGCCGGCTCAGGATGATCCGGGGCATTTTTCCGGAGACTGATCTCACACGTGGAAATACCGAAGACTGAAAATAATGCCAGTTGTTCCTGGCGACGCTTCCGTCTATAATGATGAGAGACGGGTCATATGCTGCAATGAGGGCTGATATTCCCCTGGCCTGTACCATTCCCAGGGATACCAGGAACCCGCTAACAATGGGATCTCCCTTATTAGAGGCCGCAAAGAGTTCAGATGCATCCGGAACCGTCTCAAAGGGACTGGTCGCTCCCGAGGACTGGCACCAGGCCTGGAAGAATGCAGGCATGAACCTGCCTGACCCGCACCCTTCCCAGTGACCTGACCCCCCACACCCGCACGGGAGATCCCAGGTAGTCTCGACCGTGACATGCCCGACCTCGGCGAAATTGCCATCACTTCCAAAGAGCAGTCTTCCCTGTTCGAAGACTCCTGCTCCGATTCCGGTGGAAATCGTAAGGTACACGAAGTGGGGGATATTCTTCCCATCCCCGTACCATGCTTCTCCGAGTGCGCCTGTGTGGCAGTCATTCATGAGGTAGACCGGGAGTGAAAAACGATCCTCAAGGGGCCGTACAAGAGGGATTGTCGTGAGGGGAATGTTCGGGGGATGAACCACTTCCCCCGATGTACAGTTCACAGGGCCAGCGGCTGAGATTCCCACACCTGAGAGTGTTGCTGCATCAGAATGTCGGATAAGCCCCTCGATCAGGTCCCCGATAAGACTCACCAGGGTATCGGTATTGCCGGGATTGGGTGGTGTCGTGATTGAGGTGAACTGAGATATCGTCCCGTCCCGCCGCACGAGACCGGCCCGCATACGGGTTGCACCGAGGTCGACCGCAATCGCGGTGAGCGGGGAATCAGGGGTTTGCATATATGTTCAACCGATATGATCCCGGGTCGATTTCTAGTATTCGGTATCGCGGATCTCCGGCACCTGTGCAGGATTTCATCGTTCAGTACAGGCCTAGGTGTTGGAAGAGATTATCCGGCAAGGAGTGTGAATGCCAGCATTGCCGCGACACAAATCAGCAGCGTGCCTATGGCAATCTCCAGGATACGTGAAGGTGTCTTTGGGGAGAGATACACTCCTGCCTGCGCACCTGCGACCGCTCCGGCCGCGAATGCTATGAAAAACATGAGCGAGAAGTGGCCGAGCATAAGGTGCGTCCCCACACCCGAGAGTGACGTGATGAGGATAACTGCCGCTGAAGTTGCTACCGCATAGTGGACCGGGATTCCTGCGATGGTGAGTGCCGGTACATTCACAATTCCCCCACCGATACCGGTCAACCCGCTCATGAATCCTGCAACGGATCCCCATGTCACCAGGTGTACGGGATACGCATGGAGGTCACGTTTCTCTCCGGATGGAAGGCGGCACTCTTCCTTCCAGCATGGTTCGCAGAGAATGGGAAACACGAGGGGAAATGTTCTATACACCATTTTTATTCCCATGAGGACGAGGACGATACAGAAAATAACAATAAGGTAGAAAGATGGGATGAAGACCGTGACAAGCGCTCCGAGTGCCGCGAATGCAACACCCGGGAGTGCGAGGCATAGCACGCTCTTTTTCAGGATCCTTCCCTGGCGCCTGTATCCGGCAGTTGCCGAGAGGGTTGTTGCGGTGATAATGGCAAGGCTTGTGCCCACTGCGATGCGGGGATCGAGACCAAAAACCATGACAAGGACCGGTACATAAAAAAAACCGCCCCCGACACCAAGAAGTGCGGAGACTGTACCTATCAGGATGCCAAGGATGCAGGATGCGACGAGGTCAAGCGGTACCATGAATTGTTGGTCCTGTTATCTACATTCGAGGCCGCCATGCATAAATGTGCAGATGATCAGGTGACCTTCGCTGGGCCCACGTGCAGGCCAGCCTGGGATTCATTCATGAGCATTCTACCACGGCTTGAAAACCCCTTCCTGGCAAAACCCCGTATCTGCCATATCATCCTGTAATTTCACGGAATTTTCACAAGGGAATAGAGTGGCACGGTAAATACGGATGAAGGTGGAGGTCAGGTAGAATCTATTAATGGGAGGGAAGAATATCCTACCATATACTTCATGAATCCCTGAACCGGGAATCGTGAGAACCAGGGGGCAATCAGGGTGGACGTGGCAGGATATACCCAGGTAATCGATG
>Ga0302250_1001956_pt1 | contig 13868 bp, 9 predicted proteins | sample AAG_RA_Asp_MG_FD_193536 | JGI IMG/M metagenome (GOLD analysis project Ga0302250, IMG submission 193536) | Enriched activated sludge microbial communities from anaerobic digester in WTTP, New Holstein, Wisconsin, United States - AAG_RA_Asp | ecosystem: Engineered > Bioreactor > Anaerobic >... | reverse complement strand
TTCATTCTCCTAATCGGTCTTTTTGACCATTAAAAATGACGAACTTTAGCTTTCCCGTCCCGGATGCTCTCCGCAACAGTTTATTCTTACTCGCCTGTGCTTCCTAATGTTTTATCACTCCTCCTAAATATCCGAAAAAGATTTGATATCGTTACTCCAAGCGAGACAAAGCCTGATCTGTAACGATATATAACGAAACACCCATCTTGTTAACTTAAGTTTTGAATTACCCATCCTGAACAAATCCTGTCCAACAGAGAGCTCTTTGTCGCTTAATAAGCTGATCAACCTTCTGATCAAGCTCTTCAGTTAGAGATCTACTATTTTTATCAGCTATGTTAGCAGCAATGGATACAGCCATCCCTCGCATCCTTGACGCTGTCGTCGCTCCAAGAAGCCCTTGTCTATATGCCTCTTTAATATGCGCTTCTACAATATCTGATCCGAGCGCACTCATCCCTATACCCGCCAACATTTGGACAAAGGCTTTTGGGGTGTGAGGAAGTGAAAACGTAGGTGATAAAGCATATTTAGGTATGTGAGTGTACTTCTGTGCCCACATACCAATAAGACGAGAATATATGGCTGGATCTACCAAGTCCCATGGACTCAACTGCCGCCCAAATCGCTTAGAAACCCCTCGCTTTATTCGATACTCTAAACGCAGGATCCTCCTGCTTGTTAGATTGATACCATACCTGTGTTTCAACTCAGCAACTTTATCATAACCACTGAACGACCACGTCTTATTCCAAAATTGTATAGTCTGCCCAGAGCTGAGAATATCTTTGTGCACTCGAGGTAACGTTCCCCAAAGGTTCATGTACGCTGCTGGAGGGTGTTCCACATCAAATGATGCACCCACCTCTATGCCATAGAGTTGTGCGTCCTCTAATGAGACCCCAAGTATCTGCTCTAGCGTCAGTAAACAGCTTGCCAGCTCTGTATAGCTTAATGTGTTCTCATTAGTACCATGGATTAAGGCAGGCAACGATGTACGGATATAGATCGAGTTGTCCTTGTAACTATAGTAGATCAATCTAGAACGGTTACCAGTTATTGGGTTATACGCATTTAATCGCATCATAAGCCTTTCCTTATCTATGTCTGAAAAGAGTAGGCTGAACGCTATCGCATCTATCAACTTACAGATCCTGTAACAAACTCTGTATTGTTATATAGACTTGACTTGGTCACGCTTCTTAGAGCTAATCCACGCCTGTAGTTCATCCTTATCGAAGAGCGTGCGTCCACCTAATGAGATTGAGGGGATCTTACGTTCACAGATCCATTTATAGAGTGTCTGAGGTTTTATCCTTAATAACTCTGCTACTTCACCGACTGTTAGTAGTGTTTTCACTGGTATGCTCCTTTGAGAACCTCTCAAAAACATGATACCAAGTCCGAAAACACGACTATCGACGTTTCTGTCGACGTTTATGTTCTTAGTCGACGTTTAACTATTTAATGGGAATAATTAGTCCAGAACTTTTCACTTTTATTCTGCCGCTTTTGTCAGTATGAAGCCCTTTAATACTTTTACTCGACTTCTCAACCCCTTTGAAAAGGAAATGCCTGGCAATGTACTTGTTGATTTGACCCGTCTTCTCAATATATCCATTCTTCATCAAGAACCTGATTAACTTGCTACAATCGGTCTCATCTCCAATCCAGTTGATCATGAGTGGATTATTAGCGTCCTCATCTCGATGAAAGAGTTCAACTATTTTATTAAGCTCCTCGAGTTGAGTGTCTCCTTGGGCAACGAAGGATGTCACATTTTCCAACCTGGCATTCAGCTCACCGATAGTATCTCTATGGTTATCAGCTTTACCAGCATTGAGCTTCTGAGATGCCAGCCATACCAGTGTCTCTTCAGCAATTGGCTCATCCATATATGACAGAATCTTTCGAAGACCATCTCTCTCAGCTTCTGGTATTGTTATATTACTAATATTATTTTTTAGCCGAGATTCAACTCTCAGTAGTGTATCAGTAATTATTTTACGGCTGCCACTTCTGATTATCCCAGGGCTTACTTCGGATACAGTACTCTTTAGCGATGTAGTTATCGTGGCATCATTATGCATTGATACATATGATTCTATGCTATTTCGAGCACGATTAAGCTTTTCCTTAACTTTCAACTCACCAAGGTACTCGCTAGGTTTAATGTTCGCAGCACTCGCCATTGCATTAAATTCTGCTCTAATAGAAGCCTTGAGCTGTGTAATATTTTCATTGGCCTTCTTGAGTATTGTAGTAAGCTTTATTCTCTGCTCTAGAGGAGACAATTGTTCATCATTAAATCTTCTGATGATAGATGGTATAGTCTGGCCTAAAAATGTTGGATTTTCACTCATAGTAATCTCTCGGTAATATCGAGAACATCCTTATACTCATCTGGATGGAAGTATTCTTCGGACATACGATCCGTCATGTGCCCTGTTAGCGCCTGTACTTTAATGAGTGGCACCTTTTGGTTGATGAGCAGCGAGTTGAAAAAGTGCCGCCAGGAGTGGAAGGAGAGCCCACGCTCGCGTCGAAGCTCATCCGTAATACCTATGCCCTCCAAAGCCTCGACAAAGCGTTTTTGGACGATCTTATGATCAAGCGGAGCCATCTGCCTTCGACCGGGGAAGACATAATCGGCAGGCTTGGTAGAAGGGCTGAGCGCCATAACACGGTCAAGGACTTCCTTGGTCTTAGTTGCTAAAGGGACAATCCTCGGACGACCATTTTTGGTTCCCTTCAATCCCTTCCCTCGTTCCCACGATGATCGTACCTCAAGGTAGCCATCCTTAACCGCATCCCAGGTAAGCCCGAGGATCTCGCCCAAACGCATGCCAGTGGTAGCCGCGATCAGGTTGATCGCCAGGTAGCGTTCATCCTTCCACGGTTGGCTGAAGAACTGCTTCACCTCATCCAGGCTCAAGATCCCACGCTTAGCTTTTCCCCCTCCAACTGTCGATATCTCCGGGAGTGCCTGGATCATCTTCTTCCGCAAGGCTCCCTTTAGAACGATCTTGAGTGTGGTGAGGATATGGTTAACCGTGCTGGCAGAGAGACCTTGGGCGCGTAGTTCAACAGCATATTCCTGAATACGATCGCTATCGATCTGTTTTGGCTTTAACTCACCGAACTCTGGGATAAGGTAGTTATCGAGGTAGGCTTGCTGGTTATCCGCGTGCCGTTCTCCGATCTGCCTGCCCCGCAGGAGCAGCGACTGAATATAGGGGCCGTCCCAGGCAAAGTAGCCTGAGGCAAAGTTCTTGAAGGTGATGTTCTCTTGAGTAATGACCTGCCCGGTCGCAAGGTAGTCGATCGCCCAGGATTCGGCTGCAGATTTGGTGCTCTGCCCTGTAGCCTTGGCAGTGCCGAAGGAACCGTTGTCGAGCCTGAATCGGGCGTAGTAGATGACATGACCTGACGGCAGCTTCCGTTTCCAGAGCGAGTAGGGCTTTTTAGTCACGATTCCCCCCATCTCGATAAAAGTAGCGGATAAATTTATGCTACATTTTCTGCTACACGCCGTCAACCTACGACAAATGCCTAGATAATAAAAAAAGCAAGTTGTTATATTACAACAACTTGCTTTTAGTCGGGCAAGCCAGACTCGAACTGGCGACCCCAAGTCCCCCAGACTTGTACGCTAACCACCTGCGCTATTGCCCGGTACCGCCTTGTTCGCGACCCGTTGAAATTAGCACAAGGCTCCCTTCAATGTCAATGAGAACCGGCCGATTATACCCGCCGGACTCTTTTTGCAATCGCCGGCAGCTATCCGCGGGCCCGCGCCCCCTGGATGCCGAATTCCCTTCATCCCGTCCCGTTTTTTTCAATAGCAGCCGAAAATCTCATCCCCCGGCCGCGGATCGATGCCGGGCCTCGTGAGGGCAAAATCGTACTTGACCGGGTCTTCCGGAGCGTAGAGGGCGAAGTGGGCGGTTGCCCGCAAAGCGTCCTTGAGGTTCGGCGAAGCGGCGGAGCGTTTCGCGTCCAAAAAGCCAAGTCGATGGACGCAGGTTGCCGCCATGTGGGTATCCATAGGCACCACAAGCCGCGCCGGCGAAACGCCGGACCAGCCGCCGGGATCCACATCGTCCTGCCTCACCATCCAGCGCAGGAAGAGGAAAAGCCGTTTGCACGCCGACCCCTGAGCAGGGTCGGGAAGGAGATTGGGGCGAATGGAAAAAGCGGTGGATGCCGCGCTGTAGCCGCGCAGCCTGGTCACGAAGGAAGACAGCGCTTCGGTCAAGGGTTTTTCCGGGTCGTCGCCGGCGAGGAACAGCGCCTGCAAAGAGCCGTGTTCCCGTAAAGCGCCCTGGGTGCCGCGCATAAGGCCTATCATGTCCTTGGGAAAGCAAAACCGATACTGAAACCGAGCCCAGCTTTCCTCTATTTTCCTTGCCCCCATATTCAGCAAAGCCTCGGCGGGCCGCGCGCCCAGGGGGGCCAAAGCCTGGTCGCAGGCGCGCAGGATCAAATCCACCGAGCCGAAGGCCAGGGTGGAGCAGATCAGGGCGGCTATTTCCAGGTCGGCGGGCGCCGAGTACCGCCTGACCACCGCCAGCGGGTCCCGTTCGAGCCTGAGGGCAGGTCCGCAGACCGTATGGATATTTTCCAGGAATTCGGCGATCTCGGGTCGATATATAGGGGTCATTACCGGACGACGGCGACTTCCGGACCGACGAGTTTCGCTTCCAGGGCGGCAAGCTGGGCTTCGATTTGCTGATCCGCGATGCCGATCATCCGGGCCTGTTTTATGTAGAAGAGCGCCTTGGTCTTATCGTTCTTGTCGGCGTAGGCCTTGGCGAGGGCCGCGATGGCCTCGATATTGTCCGCCCGTTCGATAAGCGCCTTGCGGTAAAAGTCGATGGCGCTGTCGCCATCGGCGTCGAGGCTACCCTGGAGATAGTAGAGATACGAGCGCATTTCCTTCGAGGTCGAGCCCGAAAGCAATTGGATGGCCAGGCCGAGCAACATCGGCTGCGCATTCAGCGTAGAGCCGAGGGGGGCAAGAATTCCGAAGCCCCCGTCGGACACAGTGTTCCCCGCCGCCGCCAGCCCCGTGCCCGAAACGGAAGCCGCCAGCGATCGCAGGTACGCCTCGATAGCCGGTTCCGAAGCCGGGTTTTCGCTATACCAGTCCCTGGAAAAGCTCAAGGCCTCCGCATAGCGGCCGGATTTACGCAGGATGGTGGCAACGACTTCCTTGTCCAGCCCCGCCCTGGCCGATTTGTCCAGCAGATCGACGGCGGCATACCAGTCCTGGCGGTTGTAGGCGCTCAAGAGAAGGTAGCGCTCGGCAAGGTTCTTAGCCTCCTGCCTCATGGCGATCTGCAAGGGATTGTAAAGCGGCAGGCCCGTTTCATCGGTCGCAGGCGCCCCGGCCAAGAAGGAAAGGGCGGATTCGCAGAGCGAGGTCGCCTCTTTATGCCCCGATTCGGGACCCTGAAACAGGACACCGGCCATAAGAATCATTATCTCCGGATCGTCGGGGCAGGCCTGCAGCGCTTTGCGAGCCCACTTGATTGCGTCATCGTTGCGCCCCTGGGCCTTGCTCAAAAGGGTTTTAAGGTACAGGTAAAGCCTGTCCGAAGGGTGTTTCTTTCCATATCCGTCAATGAGCGGCTGGGCGGCCTGATAGTTGTTTCTATCCATGAAAATATGGGCGAGCATCAGATTCAAGTCTTCGGAACCGGGCAAGAGCCCGAGCGCCTTGTTCATAAAAGCTTCGGCCTCGGCCAGCTTGCCGTTTCGGTAGAGCGCCATGGAATAGGGTTTCAAAAAGGCGGGGTCCTCGGCGCGGAGGTCGGCCAGGGGCTCAAGAAAGCTAAGCGCGTTGATGGGGCGCGATAGTTCGAGGGAGATGATCCCCAGTTCGAGTCGGGCAGGCCAGAGATCGGGATAGGCGTCCAAGAGTTTCTGGTAGCTGTGATAGGCAAAGGCGGGCTGTCCGGTCAGCCGTTCGTACCGTGCCTGAACCAGGCCGGGCATCACCGATTGCTGGTCGGCGAGGGCCGAAAAACGCTCGGCGTATCCCAGGGCGCCGCGGGCTATTTCCTGGTCGTCGGATCTGAAAATCGCCAAAGCCGGGAGAATTTCATTTAAAAAACTCGGTTGGGAACCCTTGGGAGCGGCGAAGATCTTACCCTGGGAGGCCTCCACAAGCTGGGTCAGGCTTATGGAATACCCGTTGTGGGCGGATTCGACGGTCGGATCGATGCTGAAGGACGCCGAAGCCGCCCCCTGGGAGCCCGAACCGTTCCTTACCGCGTTCTGAACGCCGGTGACCGCCCGCGGTAACGCGGCGGGCGGATAAAGAATGGAGCCGACGCCCCGGATTATCTCCAAAAGGGCTTTCTTGTCCGCTTCGTCGATAACCTTAGTGTGCGCCAGGCCTTCTTGAGCCTGGGCCAGCGATTGGGGGGTGGCCAGGATAATGCAACGCTCAACCTCGGTCTTGCTGTTCACGACCTTGGAGAGAATGCTGGGATCGGACATGCTCAGCGCGGACTGGGCGGACAGCGAGATGGGCGCAAGGAGCGCCAGTACGAGGGGTAGAAAAATACGGATACGCGCAAATACTATATTCACCTCGACAAAACCCCTCTTTCTTTCCTTCCCCAAAATAGTAGACAGCGAAAAAACTCCACAGTTACAAGGTAACACGCATATTTTAAGAATCGTATCATTCTTTGTTGAAGTATATACAAATCGTCAAGTCTTGCAAAGTGTAAAACCCCCATGTTACTCTCGTTTGCGTGTCATTTTTACCCAAGGCGCAGAGGGCAAAGGATACACTCCCATGACAGGAAGCCGGCATCTTCGGCGCCGATCGGCGCCGAACTTCGTTTTATTCACGTTTCTCGCTCTGATTTTTGTATCCTGCACCCAAGAAAACTCTTTTTATATCCAAGGCGACAGGGTTCAAAAAAAAGAACTACGGACGCTTTTTTCGCTTTTAAACGAATACGGACCGACGGGAGCCAGGCCCGATAACCTGGCGCGTTTCGCCACGGCGCGCAAAATAGCGGCCCTTCTCATAGCCGATGAAAAGAAGGCATTGGCGGCCTCGTTTTTGCTGGATCTGGGCGATCCCGAGGACGAATACGCCCCGTGGTATCTTTTTTCCGCCGCCGCGGCCTATGAATCGGCGGGCGATCTGCCCCTGGCCATACCCCTTTACGAAAGGCTGATCAAAACCCAGCCTGATTTGCTGGTGGAGGGGAATAGCCTTCATTATCAGGCGTTGTTGCGCCTTGTCCGCAGCGACGCCGGACCGGAGCGAAAAATCGAGTACTACCGCGATTTAATAGTGCGTTTTCCCGACGCCGAGGATATCGGCGCTTCCCATTTTCTCCTGGCCAAGGAATACGAAAAAACCGGGCAATGGAAAGAAGCGATGAATTCCTACGCGGCCTATCTTCCTTATTTCGGCACCCAGGTCCCGGGGTATCCGGATGCTTTATCCTACGCGCGACAGCTTTTGGAATTCAACGCCAGTTCCAAGGATTGGACCTACGAGAGCCTGGAGGAACTTCTGGAGGAAATTCGAAAGGCCCTGACCCTTGGTTCGGCGAGACAGCTCAGGCGTTTTGCCTCAAAAGCCGGTTTTTTCGCGATCTCCTGGTTTCAGGACAGCGATATGGATGCCAACAGCAAGGTCGCCTTCGATCTGGGGCAGTTCATGCAGGGCCGAAGAATCTACGCTTCCCAGACGGTGCACCCGATATCGGGTCCTTACGAAGCCTATTTGCGCACCTGGGGCTGGACCGGCCGTTTGGATGTCTGGTATTTGTATTTTCGAAAAATCAATTTTCCGGCTGACCCTGCGGTCCACGGGCGTTGGGAGTGGGCTGGCATATATTTCGGGGAAAGGATGTAATGAAGTTTTCTTCGCTGGTTTACACAGGATGCCTGGCGGTTCTGGTCTTTTTTACCGCCGGCAGCCTCGGGGCTTACGATCCCGACGCCTCGGATCGCCGAATTCCATACCTTCCATCGGTGCCGGAAGAAGAGCCTGCCCTCCCGGATTATACCGGTCCGCAGGCGGAAGAGCGGGTCGAAGAGGAGGAGCCACAGCAAGAGCTGCCCGGGGAACAATCGGATCAAACGGAAGACCTGCTATCCGGGACGAGCGGGGGAACCGCGGGGGAAGGAGGGGAGGAAGACCCCGGAGCGAAGCTTTCCGGCAAGACGGATCTCCCTGTGGCCGCCATCGATCCCTTGCTGTCCACGGGCATTCTCGTCGACGGTCTGGAGTACGATATCGACATGCCCTGGGGGCATGAGGAATTCGAGAAACTGCGGGAGTTCTATCTCAGCGCCGGGGGTAAGCAGTGGCTGAAAACGGTCATGCAGCGCTCTCTGCCCTACCTGGCCTTCGTCGAGGAAAAAATCCACGAACTGGGGCTTCCCAGGGAATTGCTCTACCTGCCGATCATCGAGTCCGAATATTCGCCCTACGCGGTGTCCAAAAGCGGCGCCACGGGCATCTGGCAGTTTATGCGTAATTCGATTTCAGGCTATGGGCTCAGCATCAGCGAATGGAAGGATGATAGAAGGGATTTCATGCGGAGTACCACCGCCGCGCTTTTAAAGCTCAAGGACAATTACCAAGCCTTGGGCGATTGGTCGCTTGCCATAGCCGCCTACAACGCGGGTCTCGGCGCTGTCACGAGGGCCGTGCGAAACGCGAAGGGCGAATCCATCGACTTCTGGCATCTCTATGAGAGCAAAAAACTTCCGAAAGAATCTTTGGCGTACGTACCCAAATTCCTGGCGATTTCCACCATCCTGCGCTATCCTGAGCTGCATGGCTTGGAATATTCCTGGGGAAACACCCTGGCCTGGGAGGCGATACCGCTGGACCGCCAGGTCGATATCGGTCTGATAGCCGAAAAAGCCGGTATCGATCTCGATCTTTTCAAACGGGGCAACGCCGAGCTGAACTACAGCATAACAGCGCCGGGAAAGGGCCATGTGCTTAAAGTGCCGGCCGAGCACGCCGAGACGGTCAGATCTCTCCTATCCGGCAGCTCCTCGCCTTTGATCCGCTACGATATTTACACGGTCAAATCGGGGGATACCTTAAGCGGCATAGCCAAGCGTTACTCCACCCCCTTGAGTATCGTGATCGACGCTAATCCGGGCATAAAACCCGATGCGATACGGATAGGACAAAGACTGATAATTCCCCAGCTGAGCGCCGCCAAGGCGCCGACTTCCTCAAATGCGCGGGCAGCTGTCGTCTTCGATTCGCATTATACGATAAAGAAGGGCGACACGCTGGGAAAGATATCGAGTTTATACGGCATAAACCCGATATCGCTGGCCGAAGCCAACGATATCGGGCTGAACAGCATTCTCAAGATCGGCCAACGTCTAAAGGTGCCGACACGCTGAAAGGTTTTGTTTGTTGACCTGCGCTCAGGAGAGCGCAAGGGTGGCGAACACCTTCGCGTCGCCGAGGATATTCGAAAGTTGGGCGCTTTCGTTGGGCTGATGGGCGGTCTCGTTCATTCTGGCCCAAACCACGCAGTCGAAACCCGCGTTGCGCAAATACGCCCCGACGGTGCCGCCGCCGATGCCTATGGGCTTGGCTTCGACGCCGTAGACTTCCCGCACCGCGTTCTGCAGCGCCTTTACCACAGGCGCTTCGGGGGAGGTCGCCTTTGATTCGTTGCTCTGGACGATTTCGAAATCGACCTTGACCTTATGCTCGACCTCGACCAGGGCGGCCACTTTTCGCAATTCCTCCAGGACCTTCGCAACAGGGTAAACGGGCAGAATCCTCATATCCAGATAAAAGACATCCTCGCCGGGAATCGTGTTGACATTGGGAACGTTGGCTTCTTTCTTGGTGGGATTGATGGTTGTGCGATCCGGTTCGAAGAGCACGTTCCTGGCCGTGAAGACGATGTTTTCCAGATTATGGATGCGAAGCGCCAGATCGCTGGCGGCGAGAAAGGCGTTGACCCCCTTGTCGGGGGAGGCGGCATGGGTTTGCACTCCCTTAGTCCTTACTTTGAGCCAACAGATATTCTTTTCCGCCACTTCGATTTCCGTGCCTTCGGCGTTGCCCCCGTCGGGGATTATGATGATATCTTCCTTATTGAACAATGAATAATTCGCGATGAGGTGCTGGATCCCATACTTTGAACCCACCTCCTCGTCGGCGACGAAGAGTAGTTTGATCGTGCGCTCCGGCACGATGCCCTGATGGATAAAGGCCAGGGCGGCGAACACCGAAGCCACGAGACCCTGCTGGTTATCCTCGACGCCGCGGCCTATGACGGCGCCGTCTTTGACGATCACCTTCCAGGGGTCGCTGTGCCAGAGCGAGCGCTCCCCTTCGGGCACCACATCCAGGTGGGACATGATCCAAAGCCTGGAGCTATCGTTCCTGCCCCTGATGGTAGCCACGAGGTTGGGCCGTATTCCCGAGGCCACGCGGCTATCCTTGGCATCCATGCGCTGAATATCGGTGATGCCCTGCTTTTTGAGCCAGGCCTCCAGGGCGATCGCCTTGTCCAACTCGCCCTGTCCTTCCGACTCCGGAGCCAGGGCCGGAATCGAAGTGAGGAGGGTTTCGAGCTCCACGACGCGATCCACGCTTTTTTCGATGTAGGAAAAAACCTTGTCTTTCACCATATTCTCCTTGCCATATGTATGTGGTTTTATCGTCCCAGCCCGCGGCTGTATGCCTTCCAGCTGGTGGCGATGAGGGAGTCCAGATCCGAATAGCGCGCCTTCCAGCCCAAAAGCTGACGGGCCTTGCCGCTGGACGCCACCAGGGTGGCCGGATCGCCGGGACGGCGGTCAACGATATCCGCGGGGATCGCCTTACCGGTTATCCTGCGGGCAGCCTTTAGGATTTCCAGCACCGAAAGACCCGATTCGGAGCCCAAATTCACCGTGAGACTCCTTTTCCGCTTCAGCACATACTCCAGGGCGAGAAGATGCCCCTGGGCGAGGTCGCTCACATGGATATAATCGCGAATACCCGAACCGTCCCGGGTGGGGTAATCGGTGCCAAAAACCTTCAGCGCGGGACGAATGCCAGCGGCCACTTCCATGATCACCGGAATAAGGTTGGCGGGATTTTTCTCCAGCCCATGCACCCTGCCCTCGGGATCGTAACCCGCGGCGTTGAAATAACGCAGGGCCGCGAACCTCAGCCCCTTTAGTTTTTCGTACCAGGCCAGAAAACGCTCGATTTCGAGCTTTGTAAATCCGTAAAAATTCTCCGGTTCCTTGGGGTGCTCTTCGTCCACCGGCAGGTAGGCGGGCTCCCCGTAGACCGCCGCCGAGGATGAGAAGATCAGGGTTTCGATGCCGGCTTCGCAGGCGGCGTTCAGGATATTGATCGTACCGGCTATATTTTGGGTGGCGTACTTCTGCGGAACGATCATCGACTCTCCGGCGGCCTTGGCCGCGGCCAGATGGACCACCGCTTCGTAGCCGCCCCGCTTCATCTGCCCCTTGAGCCAGGGATAATCCAAGATATCGCCCTGAAAAAACCCGTACTCCGGAAAAAGATTGTCCTTGCTGCCGGTGGAAAGGTTGTCCACCACATCGACCGCCAGCCCCGAATCCGCGAAAAGCCGGGCCACGTGGCTGCCGATATAGCCGGCCCCGCCGATGATCAATACTTTCATGGTTTTTATGATAGCAAGATTTCAAACGGGAGGATAGGCGATTCCGGATATAAAAAAGCCACCCGAATTGGGTGGCTCTGCCGCCGATCAGAATTGAACTGATGACACATGGATTTTCAGTCCATTGCTCTACCAACTGAGCTACAGCGGCGGGATGCACAGGATTCTTACCGCGCGGGGCTGGCTTTGTCAATACCTGGGGTTTTAAGAATTCATTATCGGGAATTTTTCACCCAGCCGGATATCAATTGCTTATTGCACATTCATAAGCCTTAAGTTATGATGGGTTCAGTTACTAAAGTACCTTTCCTGGAAAGGAATGGAGATTAAGCCTTGATCCGCAAAATCCCGTGGTTTCTGCCACTCGTCATAGTTCTACTCTTTTTGCATGCCTGCCAAAGCCAGCCCGATGTGCCCCTGGTTGTCGCCGAAGTAGTGCCGACCACAACGACAACCACGGTAAAGGTCCCGGTCATGATCGTCTCCCAAGCCCCACCCACCACGACTACGACGCTGGCGCCGACCAAGCCCGTCTTACCCTCCATATCCGAGCCCGAATACAGAAACCTTTTCGCTTCGGTAAACGACTCACATAAGGAAGCTGTTTTCTACGAATTGGAGGACCTGCTGCCCGAGGGCTTTGTCAGCGCCTCGGCTCAATTCCAGGACGCCAGGGCCAACTTCGATGTCCAGGTCTGGCGCTGGCCCTACGACGGCGAAGCCGCCTATCCCTTCGCGCAGGAACTCCGCGGCGTGGGCCGAAGCCTTGAGGCCTTGCTCGCCAAGGGCTTACCCATGCGATCCGAGGCGGAAAAGGTCAAGGTTCAAGTCAGGGCCGATACGGCCTTGGCGAATGGCTTGGCCCAGGCTGTGCCCGAACGGAACGCTAAGGCACGGGCTGAATTCGAACTAGGAAAGACCCTCCACACCAAGGCCCAGTATCGCGCTTCCATAGCGGCGTTCAGAAAAGCTGCCCTGCTCTTCGCGTCGGCGGAGGCACTGGCGGCGGCCGAAACGCAAAGAGCCACGCTTGAGCGGAGTGGATTCGCCAAGTACTCGCCCTACGATGTTATCGAAGCCGGGCGCCTGATGGCCGAGGACGAAAGTCTCTACGTCCTGGGCGACGACAGCTCAATCGCCAGGGGGAACGAGCTATTGGGCAGAGCTCGGCAGTATTACGCCAACGCTTACACCTGGGGCCTGGAATGCGATGCCACCGAAACCCGGGACAAGGCTCTTCTCGCCAAGCGGAGGGCGGATTCCCTCGTCGCAGAAGGCAACGCCGCCGATGACTACGAAAAAGCTTCGGCCTCCCTCGGACAGGGCGACGAAAACCGTGGCGCCTCCGACTTCGCCCGCGCCGCGGACCTGTACCGCCAGGCCGAAGCGGACTTCGACGAAGCGTATCGCGTAGCCGCACGAGGTCAGTGCGAAGCCGGGTCTGCCCAGGAGCTGGCTAAACGAGGATTCGAGTACCTGCGCGCGGCCTTCGTAGCCGCCGACATCGAACCCGATGCAATCTTTAACGAAGCCGGGTTGTTTATCGGCCTGGCCGATAAAGCCTTGGAGGAATTTTCCTTCACCATGGCCAAGGCCGACTATCTCGAAGCTCTCGATAAGCTGGCCGTCTCGCAATCCATCCTGCAAGGGGAGATCGAGTCCAGGCGATTAGCCGCCCAGGCGAAGGCCGAGCGCGGCGCGGCGGAACAGGCGGCTTCCCAGAATCTGGCGGTTAAGAACGCCGAACTGGAAGCCCTGAGAGCCGAAAAGGTCGACGCGGAGCGAAGGCTGGCCGAAGCGCTGGCCCATCAGGAGACCGGAGCTCAAGCCGAGGCCGCGCGTCTATCCGCGGAACGAGCGGCGCTGGAAAAGGCGGCGGCGGAAGCGAGAGCCGAGGCCGACAGGCTCGCCGCGGAACGGGTTGCGGCGGAACAAGCCGCAGCCATGGCAGCCCAAACCGCTGCCGAAGCAAAGGCCGAATCCGAACGGCTGGCGGCTGAACGGGCCGCCGCCGAGCAGGCGGCCCGGGACAAGGCTGCCGCCGACCAAGCCCAGCAACAAGAAGCCACCCGCACGGCGGCCCTCTCTATCCTGACCCAGGCCCAAGCCCGTTACGACTGGGCCACCGGCGTCAACGCCGAACACAACTACCCCGAAGCCTACTCCTCCGGCGCCGCCCAGCTTACGCAGGCCCGCCAGGCG
>Ga0302250_1001955_pt1 | contig 13880 bp, 10 predicted proteins | sample AAG_RA_Asp_MG_FD_193536 | JGI IMG/M metagenome (GOLD analysis project Ga0302250, IMG submission 193536) | Enriched activated sludge microbial communities from anaerobic digester in WTTP, New Holstein, Wisconsin, United States - AAG_RA_Asp | ecosystem: Engineered > Bioreactor > Anaerobic >... | reverse complement strand
ACCTCGTCGCCCTGAAACCGGCGTCGGGCGCACTCCTTATCCGGGTTGTGACGGCCCGCCGGGCGATTCACGGGGCTTCGCACGTCGCAGCCCTCTGGCGGGAGGACCTCGACCGGCTGCGGTCCCTGCCGGTCCCTGCCAACTGCGAGATCCACCTGTGGGTCTACACCGACCGGAAGGGCTGGCACCGCTACCAGGTGCTCCCCGGCGGCATCGTGGAGGCCGAGGTATGAACACTCCCGGTGATGCCACATGGCGGCCGGGGAGATAGGCCGGGCACTCTCCCTCCTCTTTGAGCCCGGACAGGTGATCGAGGTCCGTGCAATTACCGAGGAGGGGATGGCATCGGGGTACTTCGATGACCCCAAGGCCCTGGCCGCAGCGGTCGCTCCGCTGGACGCGGCCGGGACCGCCGGGATCTACGTCACCTTAAACGAGGTGAACCCGGCGCTCCTGTCCCGGAGAGCCAACCGGGTCAAGATGCGGCTCTCGAAGAAGGACGCGACCACCGCCGACACCGACATCACCCGCCGGCGCTGGTTCCCGGTCGACATTGACCCGGTCCGGCCTTCGGGCGTATCCTCGACCGACGGGGAGCACCAGGCTGCAATAGTCCGGGCGGCCGAGATCGCTGCGTATCTTGGGGGGGAGCGGGGGTGGCCGGCGCCGGTCCTGGCCGACTCCGGGAACGGGGCGCACCTGCTCTACCGGATCGACCTCCCGAACGACGAGGAGAGCCGCGACCTGGTGAAGCGGGCGCTGGAGGCCCTGGACGTGATCTTTTCGGACCGCATCTGTTCGGTCGACACGGCCAATTTCAACGCGGCCCGGATCTGGAAGATGTACGGAACTACCTCGCGGAAGGGCGACCACACCGGGGACCGTCCGCACCGGAAGGGAACGCTCCTGGACGTGCCGGCCGAGGTTGCCCTGGTCGGCCGCGAGCTCCTGGAAGACCTGGCCGCCTCGCTCCCGGTCCCGCCAGCCGCAAAATCTGAAAAAAATTCCTCCGGGCGCGGAAAGGCAATCGACCTGCGAGAGTGGCTTATCGAGCACAGAATTGGCATCGCGGTGGAGAAACCCTACCAGGATGGGACGCTGTTCGTCCTGGACGAGTGCCCCTTCTCCGGCGCACACCGGGACGGCGCCTTTGCGATTCAGTTCGGCAGCGGGGCGATCCATGCCGGGTGCCATCATAATTCCTGCGGGGGCGGCAGTCAGAGATGGCCTGAGCTCCGCGAGAGATACGAACCAAGGGAGAAGCGGGGAGGTCCCGCGAGGACTACCCCAGGGCAGACAAGGACAGACCGGAGAGACCCGGCCCCAGGACCCCGGACGGGGGCCTCTCCACCGATCACCCTCGGCGAGCTCCCAGGACGCGAGGAAGCCCTCGCAGTCCTGCGCCACGGCGACCCGAAACAGGCGATGCTCCGCACCTTTGCGCTCGACCACGAAGGCGACGAGGTGGTGGCCGAGTGCATGGGCATGTCGCTTGCTTCCCGGTCGGTCCTGAACACGAATGGCCTGCATGTCTCTGTCACCGGCGAGAGCGGGAAGGGGAAGAGCCATGCGTTCGCGACCGTGCTCCGGCAGGTCCCGGCCCGGTTCCGGCTGGAAGGCGCGATGAGCAACAAGGCGCTCTTCTACCTCGACGACCTGCAGCCCGGCAGCGTGATCGTCCTTGACGACCGGGCGCTCTCCGAGGACATGGCCGAGATCCTGAAAGGAGTCACCACCTCCTTCCGCAGGCCGTTTGTGTACCGGACGGTGAGCAAGGACCGCCGGTCCCAACTCTGCACTATCCCCGAGCGGTGCATCTGGTGGGTGGCGAAAGTCGAAGGCGCGGGCGACGACCAGGTCTTCAACCGGATGCTCACCTGCTGGATCGACGACACCCCGGATCAGGACGCCCGGGTGCTGGCCCGCATCCTCGCCCGCGACCAGGAGGTCCCGGACCAGGGCGAGGAGGAGCGGCCCGAAGTCCTGGCCTGCCGGGCGATGTGGGAGATCATCGGGCAGCAGCGGTTTCATGTGGTGATCCCGTTCGCCACCCGGATCCGGTTCCAGGCGGCGGCGAACCGCCGCAATCCTGAGATGCTGCTGGACCTGATCAAGGCGAACACGGTGCTCCGGTTCATGCAGCGGGACCAGGAGCGGGCCGGGTCCGTGACCAGTCTCACCGCGACACTCGAGGATTTCAGGGAGGCGGCCCGGTTGTATGGGTTGCTGAACGGGACTGCCGGCGGGCAGGAGACCAAGCTGACAAAGCGGGAGGCCGACCTGCTGGCAATCATCAAGGGAGGCGAGTGGCCCGAGTTCACGATCCCGATGCTGCAACGGGCGAGCGGCCTCTGCAGTGGGGCTATCCACAAGTGCATCCACGGGTATGCAAGCCGGGGCATCACGCACTCAGGACTCCTGGAAAAGTGCCCGGCGATTGCCTACTGCGACCGGACAGTCGTGACCGACGAGGAGGGCGGCGGGGTCTCGATGCGTCGGAGGACCAACGCCTACACCTTCGACCGCCAGCTCTTTGCGTCCTGGTGTGCGGGCGGGGCGGTCTGGATCGATGACGACCCCGATGGGTCCCTGCCGCAGATTTCCGCACCAGATCGCTCCGATCGGCCTGCTTCTCAAATTGCGGAAGGACTTGGAAACGATGCAGAAGGCTTTGATTCGCCTAATATCAATGATAATAAAAATATTTTATTATGTACTGGTGTATCCTTCCGCACATCTCCGGACACACAGCACCCCGAAGAAGAGGGTGTGTGTGCCCGTTCGTGTGACTGTGATCCCGGAATTGTTGCAGGGGACACACCGAATACCTCGCAAAAGCCGCCAATAAAAGAGGCAGCCCCGCAGGAGGCCCCGCTTCCTCTGCAACAAATGCTGCAACATGGTGACAGCGGCGACATTGTACGGGAATCTCCCGCAGAACCGCCTGCTCCTCCTCCCCGCATCAATGCCAGGGACTACCGGGCGCTTGACGTGCCGGAGCGGAAGGTCTGTGCGGTGTGCGGAAGCTCCTGGGTCCACTACGCGGAGAAGCTGACCGAGGAGCGGAAGAAGCGGCCCGATACCACGGCCTTCCGGATCTGCCGGACCTGTTACATGGGCGCAAGGAAGCGAGCGCAGAAATCCACCTTCATCCTGCCCGGCACCTTCGACGTCTCGCGGGCGGAGCCCCTTAAGGCGAGCGTCGGCCGGTGCACTCTCTGTAACCTGGACCGGGCTGCCTACCTGGACCGGGCGACCGGGACGGCACTCTGCGAGTACTGTTACCAGCGGGCGGTCCGGGAACAGGGACGCGGGGAGGTGAGCGGATGAGCTCCCTTGCCTGCTGCGACTGCGACGAGGGTATGGAGGGTCTTGCTGGCGAGTCGGTGTCGGTGATCTTCACGGACCCGCCGTATCTCGGCGAGTCATACGCCGCGGCCTACCAGGTGCTCGCCCGCCATGCCGGCCGGGTCCTGGTCCCTGGTGGCTACCTGGTCTCCTACTGCCCGCAGTTCTACCTGCCGGAGATCCTTCGCATCTTCGAGGGCAGCGGCCTTGCCTGGTTCTGGCTGGTCGCCCAGGTGAACAGCGGGGCGAAGGCAATCGTCTGGTCCCGCCATGCGATGTGCGCCTACAAGCCCATCGTGATCTTCCAGAAGCCGCCGGGCAGCCCGCCGCCCCGGCTCTTCTCGGACGTGATTAGCGGCGCCAGGTCCAAGGAGTTCCACCCCTGGCAGCAGTCGATCCATGAGACCCTGCACCTCCTCTCCCGGCTCGCGGAGCCCGGCGCCGTAGTCCTGGACCCGTTTGCCGGGTCCGGCACGAACCTCCTCGCGGCCCGGCTGCTCGGCATGGAGTACATCGGCTTTGAGATCGACCCGGAGACCTGTGAAACTGCCCGCCGGCGGCTGGCGCAGCAGCCCCTCGACCTAGTTGCCCTGGGGGTGATCGAGGCATGACGCCGCAGCGGTGCCGGCTCTGCATCTCGGACCCGGCGACAAGGCTCGACAAATTGCTGAAGCGGCGGGAGATCATCAGGGAGAAGATCCGGCAGCTTCAGGACCAGCTCTACCTGGTCAATGCGGAGATTGCCACCGTTGTTGAGGGGGGCCGCTGATGCTCGTCTACGATATGCAGGCTCTCGCAGTCCATTTCTTCCCGCCGGCCGGCAGCGAGGACCGGGCCCGGCGGGTCGTGACCATCGCCGAGTTGATCGGGATGATTGATGAGAAGCGGCGGCTGTCTGGCACGAAGTGGAGGCGGTACTACCTCTCCCACCGGGACCGGGAGATTGCCAGGCAGAAGGCATACCGGGCAGCGCACCGGCAGGAGGTCAGCGAGTACAACCGGCAGTACTACCGGAGCCGGAAGCAGCGGAAGACCGCGCCCCCCGGCCAGGCCGTGCTCGTCCAGGAGGCGGCAAAGTGCTCGACCTGATCCGCGAGGGGTGGGACCGGCTCGTCCGGTTCTTCTCCGGCAGCGAGGAGGTGACGGCCGGGGAGGTCCAGGCGGAGAGCTCCCCGTCCGGGATCCTGGTCGAACCCATCTCCATCACGTCGGAGAGCGAGCCGGAATTACAGGAGGAACCGGTCGACCTCTCCAGGTGGGAAGTGATGGAATACACAGAGTCACCGTTCGAGAAGTGCGGGCGGTTGTATGTGGAGGGCGACGACCTGGTGATCCGATCCGACCTGGACACGCGGGGCTTCTTCATCCCGCTCGCCGATGTGGCCGAGGTGCTGGCCGGCGAGGCGGTGCCGGTCCTGCTGCTGGCAACCGGTATCCAGGCCGGGATAGCGAAGCGCTCGGCCTCGGGGAAGGCGATGAACATCTGGATTGAGCCGTTCCTGTACACGTCGCCGCTGGCGAGGGTGGTGGATGTGCTGGATGGGAGGGCGAGGAAAGCGGCGGTGTTTGTGGGGTGGGAGGAGGTGGAGGGGTGAATCAATTAAAATCCACGCGCCCGCACGGGGTGCGACGTGTTTGCGTCGTTGATTGCGGTAATCGCACCGGATTTCAATCCACGCACCCGCACGGGGTGCGACTCTCTGTTGATGACTTCATGCCGAAACCCGTTGAATTTCAATCCACGCACCCGCACGGGGTGCGACCAGGTTCTCCAGGTTCTCCAGGTTAAAATATACGTATTTCAATCCACGCACCCGCACGGGGTGCGACCTGATATTGTGGCTGGGTTGCCTGCTCGCTCTTGATTTCAATCCACCCACCCGCACGGGGTGCGACAAAGTGTTTTGTCTTGAGTATAACATCAGGGATATTTCAATCCACGCACCCGCACGGGGTGCGACTGAGGTATAGCCAGTCAATATATTTTCCGACCTGCAATTTCAATCCACGCACCCGCACGGGGTGCGACAGTCCTGCCATAATACGCTGCCGTAACCTTTTACATTTCAATCCACGCGCCCGCACGGGGTGCGACGCAGATCACATGTCGCCAGTGAGGGTGCAGGCATATTTCAATCCACGCACCCGCACGGGGTGCGACTAGCAGCAGGACAACTACTGCAGCGAGCCACCAATTTCAATCCACGCACCCGCACGGGGTGCGACGTAATAGCCGGTGGTATGACACCCTGAAACAAATCATTTCAATCCACGCACCCGCACGGGGTGCGACCATGAACGTGAGTGTATCGTGCTACATGTTGGGTATTTCAATCCACGCACCCGCACGGGGTGCGACAGCATATGTTACACAGCCATAACCAGTTGTTGCGATTTCAATCCACGCACCCGCACGGGGTGCGACGTATTGTTACTTTTATTATACTTGTAGTAACCCCATTTCAATCCACGCACCCGAAAGGGGTGCGACTTATATTTTCTCGGAATTCCAACATTTCTTCCAAATTTCAATCCACGCACCCGCACGGGGTGCGACTTTTATTATCCGGGAATCCTGGAAATATGGTTATAATTTCAATCCACGCACCCGCACGGGGTGCGACGCATACGCTTCCGTGAGCTTGCCCCAATTCTCCAGATTTCAATCCACGCACCCGCACGGGGTGCGACATTAACTACCCCCTTCTTTGCATTACGAGATAATGATTTCAATCCACGCACCCGCACGGGGTGCGACCTCCTTCACTAAGTCCCATAACACTTCCCTCCAAGATTTCAATCCACGCACCCGCACGGGGTGCGACCGGCGAGTGCGCTCTCCACAACAAGCGAATAGCGATTTCAATCCACGCACCCGCACGGGGTGCGACGCAATTTGGGATAAATGCAAAACGTCTGACTCCAATTTCAATCCACGCACCCGCACGGGGTGCGACTCTGCGGTTAAATCCTCGATGTGGTACCATACCTATTTCAATCCACGCACCCGCACGGGGTGCGACGGCACCGGCCATTGGGACACCATAATTTCCATGAATTTCAATCCACGCACCCGCACGGGGTGCGACTAACCAGTACATCCCAAAACAAGGGGGTATAGGTATTTCAATCCACGCACCCGCACGGGGTGCGACATGTGTGGAAATATTTCATCATCGCCATTTTATGATTTCAATCCACGCACCCGCACGGGGTGCGACTCATATTTCATTCACACAGCATTTGTAAATGGGAATTTCAATCCACGCACCCGCACGGGGTGCGACGAGTTCTCTCTGCTTGGGTTGCATCACAAAATAGATTTCAATCCACGCACCCGCACGGGGTGCGACTAAGCCGTCGCCCCCCATCTCCTTCAGTGTAGGTATTTCAATCCACGCACCCGCACGGGGTGCGACTCCGATCCGTGCACGAAGTCGACTCCTTTCAGGAATTTCAATCCACGCACCCGCACGGGGTGCGACACGGTGTAACGGGGCAGCATCTTCCTTTTGCAAAATTTCAATCCACGCACCCGCACGGGGTGCGACCGGGTATCCACTGTGTTCAACGAACTCAAAGAATTTCAATCCACGCACCCGCACGGGGTGCGACATGCCTCCCGCAAAACATGCAGGGTTTGAAAGAATTTCAATCCACGCACCCGCACGGGGTGCGACCAGGTAACTTTCTTATCGCGCCCGATAATACAGATTTCAATCCACGCACCCGCACGGGGTGCGACTTTGAGAGTCTCGACCAGAGGTAAAGGTATGTCAATTTCAATCCACGCACCCGCACGGGGTGCGACTCGTGGACTATCAGCACAAAAGGATAGGGTGCTGATTTCAATCCACGCACCCGCACGGGGTGCGACAAGAAGGCAGGCACAACTGGAGTTTGATATAAATATTTCAATCCACGCACCCGCACGGGGTGCGACCATTCAGAAGAGGATATTGAGATCGCAGTTGATAATTTCAATCCACGCACCCGCACGGGGTGCGACTGTAATAGTATGCCCCATATTAGCACAACAGTTGAATTTCAATCCACGCACCCGCACGGGGTGCGACTGTGGAAGGACTGCCATAGTTCCACACCCTCCGAAATTTCAATCCACGCACCCGCACGGGGTGCGACACATTATGCCGCCTGTTTGGATGCCCTCTGAAGTATTTCAATCCACGCACCCGCACGGGGTGCGACACATAATCCCATTTCTTTATCTCAAGGTCTCTTGATTTCAATCCACGCACCCGCACGGGGTGCGACACATTCCTGCCGGGGGGATTCGCACGTTCAGGAGATTTCAATCCACGCACCCGCACGGGGTGCGACCTATTGTTGCAGCAATTGAAGCATATTGGCAGAGATTTCAATCCACGCACCCGCACGGGGTGCGACCCAGAAGTGGTTTCAACACTTCCTGGTTGTAGTTGATTTCAATCCACGCACCCGCACGGGGTGCGACCGTTGATCCCAACAAGTGCAAGTGGGTAGCAAAATTTCAATCCACGCACCCGCACGGGGTGCGACGTATGGTATTTTGTCCTTCTGGTGCGACCATAAAATTTCAATCCACGCACCCGCACGGGGTGCGACGGGTAGTGTATGAGAGCTCGTTCATTGGGATATTATTTCAATCCACGCACCCGCACGGGGTGCGACAGACAATCCTGCCGGGGAATTCGAACATCCAGGAGATTTCAATCCACGCACCCGCACGGGGTGCGACTCCGTGAACCGGACGGGTATCCATTGTGCAGCACATTTCAATCCACGCACCCGCACGGGGTGCGACTGAAAAGGTCAAGGACAAGGCGCAGGCCACCCTGATTTCAATCCACGCACCCGCACGGGGTGCGACTCAGAGTCTCGGGATCTCGCAGGTGGGCAGCCTGATTTCAATCCACGCACCCGCACGGGGTGCGACGATAAAAAGCGATCCGTTTGAACTCACTGAAGAAATTTCAATCCACGCACCCGCACGGGGTGCGACGTCTTAACGTACCTGATTATGTCCTTGATTGGATATTTCAATCCACGCACCCGCACGGGGTGCGACGGCCAGTACCCAGCAACCATACCACTACCACGATGATTTCAATCCACGCACCCGCACGGGGTGCGACATGATTCGCCCTGGACCTTGTTTCCCTCGTATGATTTCAATCCACGCACCCGCACGGGGTGCGACCGATATACCAAAGAGGGATCGTCCCATGATGAGAATTTCAATCCACGCACCCGCACGGGGTGCGACCTTCTATCTTCTTCCAGAGTCCATGTTCAAGCATATTTCAATCCACGCACCCGCACGGGGTGCGACCAATGATGGAGCGGATACAGCCCGGCACCCAGCAATTTCAATCCACGCACCCGCACGGGGTGCGACTCCTGCGACCGCATGTAGTGGGAGAACCGTTGAGTATTTCAATCCACGCACCCGCACGGGGTGCGACCGCTGATGTCCGCCGCTTCGTACTCTACTTTCAGATTTCAATCCACGCACCCGCACGGGGTGCGACCAAAGGCGTGGATAAAAGCCGGTCGGCCGATCCCTATTTCAATCCACGCACCCGCACGGGGTGCGACTCGCTCTCAACACGGTGCCGGGAGTGCTGCCAAAAATTTCAATCCACGCACCCGCACGGGGTGCGACTGCAGATATTCAGATCAATGTATTTTAAGGATTAAAGGATAACTGTGCGCCAATTAAAAAACGTCTAAAAAATCTTGATGAAATAATCAACATACTGGGATGGAAAACCATCGTATGATCCTATCAGTAAAAGTACGGACACCTTTTTTCAGCCGAATAATAAAAATACCATAAGCATTTTTTTGCTGCGAACCGTAAGGGAAGAAAATGATCGCTTAGGGTTCGCACCAATTATGCTATAAGAAGTCCTTCAGGATTGTACCCTCTCTTGGTGCCGAAATGTTCGACTCTGTTTCTCCGGTTCGCACCAAGATAATAAAACCGGATGCTATCTTTATCAGGGTCCATTATACCGCACAATGAATGTTTAAGTTTTGCCAACTGCACCGGATCCAGAACGCATTCAAAAACGGAATTTTGAACTCTTTGTCCATAATTGATGCATTCTTTTGCGACCTGGCGAAGTCTCTTCCGCCCCTCGGGATCCTCTGTATTCACATCGTAAGTTACGAGAACCATCATAATTATTCCCTTCTCAATTCATGAAAAATGGTGGATATCCATCGATGTCACCCCTTAAAAATCGGGCCAGCAGCAACGATTGGGCATAAGGAATAAGTCCAACCGGTATTCTCTCGTTCAGATACGGGTGCGTGATCTCATCTTGCTTCCTTTTCTGCCAAGCACCAAGGACTGATTTTCGACCATTGTCTGTCAGAAAAACAGATCCCCCCTCCTTTTTCACAAAGTCTTTGCAGGATATCTGTTGAAGGTTGATGAGATTAAGTGCAAGCCTGTCGACGAGAAATGGCCTCAATTCTTCCATCATATCGAGTGCAAGACTGGCTCTCCCGGGGCGATCGGTGTGGAAAAATCCGACATATGGATCGATGCCGACAGTCTCCAGGGATGACTCCATGTCATGAGCGAGAAGTGTGTAAAGGAAGGAGAGCAAGGCGTTCGTATTGTCAAGTGGGGGGCGGCGGTTTCGATTCCGGATAAAGAAATCATTCTTTTGTTTTAGGATTAGATCGTCCAGCACATCAAAATAGAACTTGGCACAATTCCCCTCGATTCCTCGTAGAGTATCGGCATCCTGGCAGTTCTCAATCTTCTCAAGGTTCTCAATAAGAAGATTGTCGGCATACCGGATCCGATCAGATTGGATTACCTCGCCGTGATCGCGGAGGCACCTGCCAAGCACAGTCCGGCAATTGACAATTTTCGCGGCAATGAACACCTTTGCAATATCCAGAGAGGCCGTGGGATTATCCGCAACACGGTGCTGGGTCCGCCGAAGAAGGACATTCCCTCGTACTCTGCCGTTTACACGGCTCAAAAATTTTCCCTGTGGAGTAAGGAACGAGAGTCCAATATTGTGTTCCGAGCACATATGCATCAATTGAGGGCTTGCACCCATATACCCGAAACAGACAATCCCTTCAAGATTATGAGCGGGGATCCTGAATTTTTCTTCATTACCGACTTTCACTAATACATTCTCACCATCCCGATGAAGATAGGAGTCGGGCGTAGTGACGTAAAGGGTGTTGAGCAGCTTTCTCATGCAACATCCCCGTATTCTCTGATCGTTATTTTCCGGAGATTAAGGGATTCATCAATCATGGGTGAGGGCCTCAGAAATATGTCGTTTGATATAACTCTGAACAGGGCTACTCTTCTTCGTCAATTTCGGAACACAGATATCCACAAGCGAGCAGAGCGTACAATGCTTGCCGGTCTCGGCTTTTGGTGTGATTCCACTCCGGAATACTTCGTGCATTTCGTCCGCCAGTGAGAGAACATGCCGACGCATGTCATCTGTTATGTCCAGACACTGTCTCCGGCGGATTTCATTATAATAAAAATCAGCCTCCTCAATCCTGACGCGAAACATCTCCTCAAGGCAGATGACCTGTGCGCAGAGCTGGACCTCATCGCGTTCATCAATCTTCGGCCTGCCCCGCTTGTATTCTACAGGTTTCATCAGCCAGCGGCCATTGCGATTTGGGAGCGGAACTCCCAAGTCGGAGCGGACAAACTCGACTACATCTGCGACCCCGGTCAGGCCAAGTGAATAGGAGATAAGAGGGAGGGCTCGGGAGATTATCACATCTCCCCTGGACTCTTTTATGAATGGGTCATCGACCCGGTCGTGGATAAAATGACCCTCCTGTGTCCGGAGATTCTCCTGCCACTGCTGCTCGACATGAATCAATGCCCACTGTCTTTTACAGAAACAGAAGTGCTGGATACCTGACAACAGGAGAAGTTCGTCATCGGTATAGCGTTTCCCGTTCATAATTTTTCGATAATCTCAACTCCCTTTGGAATATCCCTGCTCACCGTCACCTTATAGTCCTTGAATGAACGCGGGGGCAGATCTTTCGATAGTCTTTCGACCTTGACTGCATCGAAAAGGGCGTGCGACTGGCAGCACCCCAGTTCGGTGTTGTGTTTGAATATGACCAGTTTCCGGGCGGACATTTTTCCCCGGGCAGCTGAGTGGTCGTGTTCGAACATGTTGACAAGACTGTCCCAGAGCAGGGCGAGGTCTTCTTCGGAGAAGCCAGTTGTCTTCTTGGCAAGATGTGCAGAAATGTACCCTTCTGCCCGGTACAGGCCGTAGGGCACAATTTGTTTCTTACCCATGGTCTGGCCTTTCTCGGCATCCCTTACATTGGCGACAGCCTGCCTAGTGATGGTGACTTCCTGTTGGAATATCTGGTCCTGACTCCGGGCGAATGTAAGCTGGACAGGTCCTCTCACCTGGCCGCAATTCACTTCAGTGGTCATAACTGCGCCGAATGCCCGTATGTCAAAGAAATGTTCGCACATGAATTTCGTCAGTTCATCATCTTTTGGTTTTTTCGAGTCAGGTTTTCGTCCAAGTGTGGCAAATGCTTTCGTGTGCTGTTCGTTGAGGACAGCCCCCTCTTTCACATAAATATCGTATCCTTCACTCCCCGCTTTGACAAGGTCGACATAATCTCTGATTTTTCGTTTCAAGCAGACATCGGTTACGATCCCATACCCCGTCTGCGGATCGACACGCGGCATGTTGCCCATATCCGGATCGCCATTCGGGTTCCCGTTTTCAACATCGAACAACAGAACAAATTCATACCTGTTTTTAATCGGTTCACTCATTGATTCTCCTCCTGTTTCTCATCATTCACATCTTTTTTCTTGTAAAACGCCTTTTTCTGGTGGTAATACCCAAGCATAAACATCCCCTGCTCTTCGAGATTCATGTATGCCGGAAACTCGTCAATTCCTGCAAGGACTTCCTCAATCCGCTGGTTCGATTTGAATCCCCAGTCCGATTTGGCGATATGGTGTTGCGCCAGTTTCAGCAGGACCGGAAAGACTACTGCCGGCGTTGTCGCTGCACTGCTGAAGTACTTGCTGGTAATTGTGCTTTTCAGTTCTCTGTTCGTTTCGCTCTGCGATTTTTCCAATACCGCGAATAATCTCCCGAGGCGGTAGGGAACATTTGTGCTTTCTTTGTTCAAGCTCACGGTGAGCACATCCTCTTCATCTTGTTTTCTTGTTCTCGCCATTCTCATGAGGCAGGCTTTGATGAAACCAGCCCGAGCGTAATTGATCGACCGCTCGACCTTCACCCGATTCAGAATCGCGTGGTACATCGGTATCGGGTAGGGCGTGTTTTCAATGATCGAACGCATCAGCAGACCCTCAATCAGAGGCGGGATATCTGCATCCCTGGGGACTGTTTCCTTCAGGAGGCGATACACAGAGATGAACTGCGGCCCCCAATCACCCGCATCAATCTCCATATCGATATGATGACGGGCTACACGGGTGATGAAATCGCCGAAATTACCTTCATGCCAGTAACGAACAGCAAGTCGGGCATTGTTGGGAGAAAGCCCAAGAATGTAGAACCTTGTGGTTTTTGGGATCCCAAGATCGCGATCTTCAAGGTATCCCCCGCTCTTCACCTTCAGCAAAATATCATTGATAAGCTGGCGAATGCTGTGGTCCTGCTCCAGCCTCTCTTCCTGGGGTTCTCCTTCTATTGTAGTCCGAAGTTCAACAGGATTGAGGAGGGAGAGGATCAAATCTTCGTATGCCTTATTTTTTGTTTCAGCCCAGAACACCGTGGTGGTATCACCAATCTGGATCTTGTTCTTGCTCTCACGTTCGAGAAGATAGTTCAAGACTGTGGTGTACTTGAACATCGCCGTTTCGCTGACTGGAGCATTATAGCTCTGTTTCTTGCCATATGACCAAAATGCATCTTTATTGAAACTAATAAGAGATGTCTCCGCAATTTGGCCTTTGGGATTATAGACTCCCCGAATTTTTTGATGCGTTTGTGCTATAGGTGATATTTGCCCTGTGACGAGGCATTGGGAAATATTTTCATTATCATTTTCTCTTCCATCCCCCCCTTTATCGGGTAAAAAATATGATTCCCATGATCCAAGTACTTCAGAATACTGATGGAGGTATTTACCATCAAGATCAAAAATGAATAATCCCCCAGAAGAGATTTCGTCTTTATATTCAACGACTTTTGGATTATTAAGGAATGTTACTGGTTTCCAGCCATCAAGGAATTTCAAGAATGATTGAATTCTTGTATCTTGAATATCGTTGAGGAGAGAATGATGAAGAACACGAAATTGTTCGAAACAATCCAGCGATCTTTTAGTAACAACAATCTTTTCCTTACCTATAACATCAAGAGTTTCAATTATCTCATCGGACGATTGTTTTCCATCAGTCTTGATCCTTTCGATTCCAAAAACGTACTTGGCATTATCGCATGTAAAGTATGGCGTTACCGCCACGGTTCTTGATTTTTGAAATGGCACATCAAATATTTTGGGCAGTTTCT
>Ga0302250_1001953_pt1 | contig 13891 bp, 19 predicted proteins | sample AAG_RA_Asp_MG_FD_193536 | JGI IMG/M metagenome (GOLD analysis project Ga0302250, IMG submission 193536) | Enriched activated sludge microbial communities from anaerobic digester in WTTP, New Holstein, Wisconsin, United States - AAG_RA_Asp | ecosystem: Engineered > Bioreactor > Anaerobic >... | reverse complement strand
ATGGGGTATCCCATCGGCGGAGGGCAGAGGTATATCGATAACGGCGACGGCACCGTAACGGATACGGTTACCGGTCTTATGTGGGTCAAGGATCTGCAGATGGCCGGATTCGGGATGACTATGTACTGGTATGACGCGATCAATGCCTGTGAGAACCTGTTTTTTGCAGGGCATGACGACTGGCGCATGCCGAATATTAATGAGCTTATGTCGATTGTGGATCACTCGCGGTATGACCCGGCATGGGATCCCATGATCTTCGGATACCCTGTTGAGCAATGGGTGCCGTTCTGGTCATCGACAATAAGTTCGACATGGTCTGATGGCGCGTGGTGTTTGTATCCGTATGACGGGTATAAGACGACTTGGGGTAGACCTTACGATATGTGTTATGTGCGGCCGGTTCGCGGCGGACAAGCATAAAAAGGAGGATTTCAAATGGCAAAACCTACAGTTGAATACAAGGATGGCAAAAAAATTGTGACGTATCCTTCCGGTGAAAAGCGGGAGCAGACGAAAGCAAGTTTGACCACTGCGAAGCAGATGTTTCTGAAACGCAGGGAGAAGATCGATGAGCAGATTGCGCTGATTGATGATGACATTAAGAAGATTGGATAGGTTTATGAAAAATGAGGGAAGCTGGACAAGGTTCATCACGCCGGTTTTGGTGACGATCGTTATCTTTATGCTTGGCACGGTTATCGCGCAGGTCAACCGTATAGATGAGAAGTTGTTTCATCATCTGGCTAATGATGAGATCCATATGCCGCGGGCCCTGTATGTGTCTAAGGCCGAGTTTGACCTGCAGAGCCGGTTTATCGAAAAGGAGAACGACCGGATCATCAAGGCGATCGATGAACTGAGAAAGGATTTAAAGAAAGGGGTGGCGCAATGATTACGATCAAGCTGGTTATTGCCTTCGCGCTGGGCGCGGTGGTTGGAGGTCTGGGGATGTTCTTTTATCTGTGGTTAAAAGGCAAGGTGCAGGATGGCGGAAAGCGAAAAATTTAGCGTCCTTAAGTTTCTGGGGAGTTTCGTTCAGTGGTTGCCGTGGGTCAAGACCGCGCGTTACGCGATCGGGATCGCGGCAATCGGCTTGATCGGATTGACGATTTATAAGGCTTTCTTCATGCCGACTCAAACTACGAAGCAGGAGACGCATATCATCGCCCAGCCGGGCGCGCAGGTCACGATCGACCAGAAGCGCGAGGAGAAGAAGTCCGGGCTTGAGGTTCATCCGTTTGTCGAGGGGTACGGTTTCGCGGAATCTGACGATCGAAAAGGGGTCGGAGCCAAGGCCGGTGTTCGGGTAGATTTTTGAGACAAAGGCCTTGCCAACTATTAAACCGTATGGCCCTATACCCTCGAAAGGAGGGGATGATTATGGTTCGTGAAAACATGACGGCAAAAAAGACGCGGTATATCAGCGTCAGAAACGGCGGCGAGGAGACGTACGTCGAAAACATTCCGGTGTTGGGCCGGATGCGGGATCACCTTGAGGCCGCAAAGTTGCGTTTGAGGGAGATCCAGCGGGTTATGCCGCTGGGTAAGTGGTCGATCACGATCGAACAGCAATGGAAGGATGCGGGCGTTACGCACTTTCAGATGCTGGATGTCGTGACCGGAAAATTGCAGGAGTCGGTGCTATAAAACGGGAGGAATTACTCATGGCAAAGAAAGCTAAGAAGGAAAAGACGGTAACCGCGAAAAAGAGCGCGCCCGAAACGCAGGCATCATCCAAGGAAGGGATCGTTATGCATGCCGGGGCTTCGCGCAACGAGCTTATGCTCGCGGCCAAGGAGCGCGGTGTCAAAAACTTCCGCGTTCTCAATAAGCAGGAGCTGGCGGATGTGTTGAAAAATATCGGGGATCAGAAAGCGGTTGATGCGATCGTGGCTGGTGCAGTGACCAGATGGAAGTCCGGCTGGGGAAAGAAGAAGGTGCAGAATGAAAGTCAAAGCTGAGATCGAATTAAAGGTCGAAATGGGTGGGGTGTCGCATGACGGAACCGGTTGTCAGGGCTACCTGCCGGAAGGAACGCGTTACGAGGATATCGTTCGGGTCTTTGGCACGCCTCAGCTTGGCACTTCGCCGGACGGAAAGATCAAGGCAGAGTGGGTCGGCAGGATCAACGGCCTTGTGTTCACGATCTACGATTACAAATCGAAACTGGATCCGGAGCGCAACACCGACTGGCATATCGGAGGCAAACAGAAGTTCGTCGCGGATCTAGTGAGCATCTACTTCACCGCTCGTTAATAATATAAGTATTAAAAAAGAAACCTTCGCTGGTCATTATGGCTGGCGGAGGTTTTTTCTTTTATTTTCCGCATTTGTGATTGACTTTTCCCGTATTTTTGCTATAAATATATAATTATAGCAAATGGAGTTTCCCAAAATGATACCCCCAATATCAGATAGGAATAAAATGAAGAAAACCACCATTGAACTCACTGAAGATCAATACTTTTTTCTCAAAGAAAAGGCATTGGAATTACAGAAACAAAGGAAGCATTATTCTATTGTTTCAATCATACGTGATTTGGTCGAAACAGATATGAAATCATGGAGAAAGAATACTAAAGGACAAAGATCTGGAGCTTAATGTTTTTGCTCTATGAGGAAGAGTAATATGACAAATAAAAAAATCGGGCATGGAGCGGTCAAAGAGAAATCTATTGATTCAAAGATTAGTCGTAAAAAAAAGATCGTAACAGATCAGAAACGACTGGCTGTTTTTGAAGGAGATTCTAATTATGGCACAAACTTATGTGTTGGTGATGAGCGTTTATGTAAGTGCGGACCCACGCATATTAACTGCATGAGTCCAAAGGATTGGTTAAAATCTCAGATTGGAGTCTGGCAGTTTTTTTATGAATCTCGAGATATAAGGGATAAAGCTATTCATCCCGCGACGTTTCCACTATCTCTTGCAAAAAAAATTATTGAGTTGTTCACTCATCAAGGGCAATTGGTTATCGATCCCTTTGTTGGTAGCGGAACATCACTTATTGCCGCAAATGATCTCAACCGGAATGCTGTAGGATTTGATCTTCAAAAGAAATACGTTGAGTTGTGTGTTAATCGGCTTCAGCAGAATCCTAATTTGTTCAATGCTTGTTCTCAGATAGCTGTTCAGGATGACTCGAGAAATATTGCAAAATATATTAGCCCCAACACCGTAAGCCTGATTTGGACATCCCCACCATATGCGAATCTTTTAAACCGATCGCGAAAAAATAAATCACGACGAAACAGAAATAATGATCAATTGGGTAAGGTTGAGCAGTATTCGCAAGATGTTCGAGATCTGGGCACAATGTCAATTGATTCGTATGCGGTTGCCATGGGGGATATTTTCGAAGGATTACTACCTCTTCTGAAAGAGAAGGCGCATTGTGTTATTAACGTCCCTGATATGTGGTGGGAAAACCAACGCATAACGATTCATGTTTCGTTAATTGAAGAGCTTCGAAAACGCGGCTATGAGTTGCGCAATATTATAATCTGGGATCGAACTAACATTGTTAATAGCATCGGCATCTTTGGCTGGCCAAGCAATTATATAACTATGGGTGTCACTTTTGAGTATCTTCTGGATTTCTGGAAGCCACCCCAAAAAAGAGATTAATGAAGGGGATTTTATGAAATTATTTTCAAAGGATGAGTTGATTAAAGAAATCAAAGCTATTGCATCGAAGGGGTGGCATAAAAGCGTAAAACAAACGCGAGACACTCGAAATGATGGCGCTGTTGGCAACACGCTGGAAGTACTTCTTGGTATTACAGAAAATAACCTGCCAATTCCTAATGCTAGAGAATGGGAGCTTAAAGGGCAAAGGGCGCACTCTGCTTCCTTGATAACATTAAAGCACATTGAGCCGTCGCCAACGGCGGCCCGCATTGTTAGCAATATACTCTTACCAAAGTATGGTTGGCCCCATAAGCAGGCGGGATCTAAGTATCCGAAAACCGAGATGAGTTTCCGATCTACAACTAGCGCTAGCTGTTTTACAAATCGTGGATTCAAAGTGGTTGTGGATCGTGCTGAAAGAAAATTAAAGTTTGTGTTTGATTCAACAAAGGTTGATACATCAGGTATTGAAATCAAAGCATGGTTAGCATCTGTTGAGAAAAGAGCTGGCTTGGGAGCGATTTCACCTGAACCATATTGGGGTTTTGAGGACCTAAAGTACGCAATTGGCGAAAAGATAAAGAATTGTTTTTATGTTATTGCTGAGGCAAAAATTGAGGACGGGCATGAATATTTTTGTTATCAGAATCTTTTTGTTCTATCTGGTTTTTCATTTGAGAAATTCTTGTGCTGTGTAGAGGCAGGAAGTCTGCTGGTCGATTTTGACGCACGAACAGGACATAACCATGGAACAAAATTTCGGCTTAAGCAAGGCGTGTGGTCGGATCTCTATGACGATGTTAAAGAGGTATTTTGATTAGCCAATTAATGAAAGAATGAAATGAGAGAAAAATTGAAATTTCCTAAAGATCACCTTAATAAGATTATTTGCGGGGATTGTTTAGAGGTAATGAAAACAATTCCGAATGAATCAATCGATTTAATCGTAACCAGTCCACCGTATAATCTCAAGAATTCTACAGGAAATGGAATGAAAGATGGTCGCGGAGGTAAGTGGTCCAGAGCCGCATTAATTAATGGATATAGCCATCATGATGACTGTATGCCACATGATAAATATGTAGAATGGCAAATTAAATGTTTGGACGAGATGTATCGATTAATAAAAAATGATGGCGCTGTTTTTTATAATCATAAATGGCGGGTGCAAAATGGATTACTCCAAGATCGTCACGATATTGTTGCAAAATTTCCTGTTCGTCAAATAATTATTTGGAAAAGAAAGGGCGGTATTAATTTTAATGCGGGATATTTTTTGCCGACCTATGAAGTCATATATTTAATAGCGAAACCTGATTTCAAATTAGCGTCAAAAGCGAATGCTTATGGAGACGTTTGGGAGTTTACTCAAGAAATGAAGAATGGCCATCCCGCCCCGTTCCCTGTGTCTTTAATTCAAAGAATTGTTGCGTCGACAAATGCCAATATTGTTCTCGATCCATTCATGGGTTCAGGGACAACAGCTGTTGTTGCTAAGAGTCTTAAGCGCAACTATATAGGCATTGATATATCACCAGAATATTGCCATATGGCAGAAGAACGAATACGCTCAAAATATACTTCAAAGACAGCCGTTGAATGTTTGAAGTGATAAATTATAAAGGTGCCCAATGAAATCAAAGACAAAATCGGCCGAAAATTCAGTTATTGCGACGGAATCTCCAAGCGACCTTAGTTTCTTAAAGGAAGTAAAATTAGCAGACTCAATAAAAAAGCTTGAAGAGCTTATGTCGCAAAATAAAAGGTCGTTTCTTCTTGGGGCCGGTTGTAGTTTGTGCGCTGGACTTCCATTGACTACTCAATTAACGGAAGGAGTAAAGAACGACAGCAAGTTGTCGGATGCAACAAAGAATGTTCTTCAAATCATTGAGGCAAAATTTTCCGGTTCTGTCACGGCGACCATAGAAGATTATATGAGTGAGCTTGTCGATTTGTTATCAATAGCAGAGAGACGTGAAGAAGGCGGGGCGACTAACAAGAAAATAGATATCGATGGTAAAGAGTATGAAGCAAACGAGTTGAGAGAAGTTTTAAAGGACATTAAATCTTCTATCGCAAAATGTATTGATTCGAAGAAATTAAATCTTACTACGCATCGCGAATTTGTTCGTGCAGTTCATCAAATATTGAGGTCAGGGAAGGGCAATGGCGCTAATTTGGTGGATTACTTCATTCTTAACTATGACACTTTGATAGAGGATGTTTTAGCTCTTGAACGTTTATCTTATGCAGATGGTTTTAGCGGCGGAGCGACGGCATGGTGGGATGATTCTGTTTTTAAGCAAGATGGTATTCAAGCCCGTGTTCTTAAAATTCATGGTTCGATCGATTGGATGCAGTTAGAAGGGGATCCTTTACCGCGACGCATCCGCTTAAGTGGGCAGAATTTTTCAGGTGTTGATCCAAAAGATAAAGTCATAATATGGCCCGCGGCAACCAAATATCAGGAGTCGCAGAAGGATCCTTACGCGCAAATATTGGCTGTTATGAGAAATGCTTTAAGGCCCGCAGTTCATTCGGAAACTGTATTAGCTATCTGTGGATATCGTTTTGGGGATTCGCACATTAATGTCGAAATTGATCGTGCTTTACGAGAGTCCGAAGGCAGATTAACTGTGTTAATTTTTACTGAGAACGACTCTCCCATCGGCCAATTAAAATTATGGTTTAATGATGTTGCCGTTAGAGAGCAGGTTAGGATTTATGCGAAACGTGGTTTCTTTCATGGAGAAACCAGTATTACATCAGAAACTGATTTGCCATGGTGGAAATTCGAAGTTCTCGCTCGAATACTGGGAGGCGAACGATGAATGTAAAAGGGCGCAACCCCAATGATCCAATAGAAAACCTCGCAATTGGTAAGATTATCGAGGTTGATGGTTCCCATGTTGTAGCTGAACTTGATCCGGGTATTCAAGAACTATCGAGAATATATGCCGGAGAAACGTATCCAATTGGGCAGTTCGGTTCAATTATTAAAATTCATTTTGGTAGGCGTATCATTTATGGCTACGTTGGACGACTGAGAATGAAAGCCGAATACGATAAAGAAATGGGACGCGTGACTTCTGTGACGGAAGACGCGCGTATTATTGAAGCCGATTTATTTGGCGAAGCTGAGTGGATATTAGATAGTTCAGCGAATCCACCAGCATGGATACTTCAGTTTGAACGAGGGGTTTCGACCTTCCCATTGCCACAGCAGACAATGTATTTGACGCCTTCATCAGAACTTCGGTTTATTTATGGACATGGTAAGGGTGCGATATTAGAAATAGGAGATCATGTCGGGTCGGCTGGAGCACCGTGTTATGCGGATTTAAATGAACTTTTAGGCAAACACACAGCGATTCTTGGTTCGACGGGATCTGGTAAATCTGGCGCCGTTGCGGCGATTCTTCATAGTTTGCGTGAGCATGGCTCGAAAAGAAAATATTTAAAGTGGAAGCCTCAAATAGTTATTCTTGACCCGCATAATGAATATGCCGTAGCTTTTAAAGATAGTAAATCTTTATCCACCGATGCCAATACATTGTCTTTGCCATATTGGCTTTTAAGTTCGCAGGAAACGTTCTCGCTATTTGTCGGCAAGACTGAATTCGTGGCGACCTCACAGACTAATATTATTAAAAGGGCACTATGGGAAGCAAGAAAAGCGGGTGCATTAACGCTGAAGCTGGATGAAAACAAAATTACTATTGATTCCCCCATTCCATATGATTTAGAAGCGCTCATAGCTACTATTAAAGCTGAGAGAGATGTGCTTACTCCGAGTAAGCAAGATTCTCATAATTCCATTTTGGACAAAATTGAAGTCTTAAGAAATGATGCCAGAATGCGATTCTTAATGAATCTTTGGGATAAGAAAACGGATCCATTTCCAAAAATAATGTCACAATTCATTGGAGAGACGTCTTCGATCAGCATTATTGATTTGTCTGGTGTGCCGAACGAGGTTGCCGGGATAGCAAGCGCGGTAATCGCGCGCACGTTATTTAATTTTAAGGTATGGCAAACCGCGCAAGAACGTGAGTTGAATCCGATTCTTTTAATTTGTGAAGAAGCGCATCGCTATGTGCCAAATCGTGGAGAAGCGCAGTACGAGGCGGCTCAAGAAGCGATTCGCCGCGTCGCAAAAGAAGGCAGGAAATACGGGTTGGGCTTAATTTTAGTTTCTCAGCGGCCAAGTGAAGTAGAAGAAACGGTATTGTCGCAATGCAATTCATGGATCGTTCTTCGCATATCTAATGATACCGACAGGGATCACGTTAAGTCTATATTGCCTGATTCCTTGGCTGGTTTAACAAAGGTTTTATCAGGATTAAGAAGGCGAGAGGCAATTTTTGTTGGTCAAGCGGCTATGTTGCCTTCAAGAATTATGATTAGGCATCTTGAAGACGATATGCTTCCCAGATCTCACGATATTGATTTTGATAAAGGATGGCAAGCTGATCCGCTGGATGAAGAGACCATTAAATCAATTGGAAATCGCTGGCGGTTTCAAGATAAGACGGTCTGAGTAAATAATATAGTTATGGATAGAGGCGTCTCAGATAAATTTATGTAACGTTTTGGAGATCCGCTAAGGATTGAAATGTCGAAGAAGTTTTCTGAAAAGTTATAAAGAGCGGAGATAACTATGGCTAAAAAGAGAGTATTTATCAGTTTTGATGTGGATCATGACGAAGGCACCAAAAAAATGCTTGCCCTGCAGGCTAAGCTTCAGGACAGCCCTTTCGACTTCATTGATGCGTCAGTTAAAGAGCCTCTTACCGGGGATTGGAAGGAAAAAGTTAGGCGACGGATGGCCAATATTGATCTTGTGATCGCATTGTGCGGTGAATATACCCATACAGCGAGCGGCGTTTCAGCTGAGGTATCGATAGCTCAAGAAAGAAATGTGCCCTATTTCTTGCTGGCGGCATATTCCGATAAGAATTGTACAAAACCCACATCTGCGAAAACTGAAGACAAGGTTTACAAATGGACTTGGGATAATCTCAAGATATTGATTGGCGGGGCAAGATGAGTGACGAGAAAAATGTCTTTAAAGTAAACGAAAAAGAATATGGCTCTAGCTACCGGGATCACTTGTTGGCGCAGTATCAGCTTTATGTCGAGGGGATGGAGAAAATTAGCGATCGGCGGCAAAATGCGAATAATTACTTCATCACGATTAATACCGTTTTGATATCTTTTATTGGTCTTCTTTTTCAGGTAAAAATCTTTGAGCATATTGCATGGATAAAATCCCTAATCGCGGTTATTGGGATCATCATATGCGCGATTTTCTGGTTTCTTCTGCGGTCATATAAACAGCTCAATACCGGGAAATTTAAGGTCATTCATGAGATAGAGAATAAGTTGCCATTAGCGTTATATGATTTTGAGTGGAAGATGCTTGGTGAGGGTAAGAATCAGGGCGTCTATTTCCCATTTTCCCATATTGAAATGATTATCCCATGGGTTTTTGGAATAGTGTACGTTGTTCTCGGTGTGCTGTTCTGGAGATGCTGATAAATTATGGGCGGCAGAAGCGCGAAAGACAATTTTACACGGCGTTTCGGGGATCCGGCACGGATCGGGATCGAGTATGCCAAGGACAAGATAGCGATCTCTGAGGAAGTGTATCGGAGTGAGCAGCTGTCGAAGGCCTATGCTGGAGTTTTGAAAGGCATCCTCGCCCGCGAGCCGACGCACGATGAGGTCATAGGGAATACGGAAGTTGTTGTGTCGAAAAAACTTCAAAGAGATTGATAGGTAAGGAAAATATTTAGCATGTGGTCATTTGAAACAATTTTATTGTGGGCTTCGGTTTTAATGTTCGTGAGCGTTATCTCGAGTAAGATATCGGATAAGTTCGCGGTGCCAGTTTTATTGCTCTTTCTCGCGGTTGGGATGCTTGCCGGATCGGAAGGGATCGGCAAAATTTATTTTGATAATGCTCAACTGGCAAAGCATATCGGTATTTTGGCGCTCATTTTCATTATATTTTCAGGAGGGCTTGATACTGACTGGAAGGACACGAAGTCCATTGTTATCCCGGGGGTCGTGCTTTCGACTTTCGGGGTGTTGGTTACGGCAATTGTTACGGGGTTGTTCGCCGTTTATATTCTCAAGTTTTCCCTGTTAGAGGGAATATTGCTTGGTTCTATCGTTTCATCCACAGATGCCGCCGCGGTATTCGCTATTCTAAGATCAAAGCGCATCAGCCTGAAAAAACCTTTGAAGCCGTTGCTGGAATTCGAATCCGGTAGCAATGACCCGATGGCTATCTTCCTGACCATGGGATTTTTAAGTTTGTTGACTACTAAAGGATCAGGGATCGTTTCGCTGATTCCGCGATTCGTTTTGGATATGGGAATGGGAGCGCTTGTCGGTTATTTAATGGCGAAGGCCATTGTCTTCTTTATCAAGCGGCTTAAATTGGATTATGAAGGCCTTTATCCGGTTATAACAATTTCATTGATCTTGTTTACTTACGTTATTGCTGTCCTTTTGAAGGGAAACGGGATACTTGCGGTCTATCTTACGGGGCTCGGTCTAGCGCAGGCGGAATTTCCTAATAAAAAATCAATCATGAAGTTTCATGACGGTTTGGCTTGGATCAGCCAGATTGCCATGTTCGTGACTTTGGGATTGCTCGTTTTTCCGTCTCACTTGGTTCCGCTCATTGGAACAGGGTTGCTGGTTACGATTGTCCTCATGTTTATTGCCCGGCCTGTGAGCGTTTTTCTGTGCTTACTTCCGTTTAAATTTGCCGTGCCGAAAAAGATCATGCTTTCGTGGGTAGGATTAAGAGGCTCGGTGCCGATTATTCTGGCTACGTTTCCTATGGCGGCAGGTATCGCGCAAGCCGAAACGATTTTTAATGTCGTATTTTTTATTGTCATCGCGTCTGTTTTTATTCAGGGCACATCAATCCCCTTAGTTTCAAAATTGCTCAAGTTGGATGTCCCTTTGCCTGACAGGAGGGCGTACCCAATAGAATTTGAGAAAGTCGAAGGTATTGATGCGGAGTTGACGGATGTTATCGTGCCGTATAATTCGGAAGCGATAGGCAAGATGATCAAAGAATTGAATGTTCCGGAAAAATGCTTGATCATGCTCATTTCACGCAACGACAAATTTGTTATTCCGTCTGGATCAACAGTGATCGAGGGTGGAGACGTTTTGCTGGTGCTTGCAAACAATGCGGATCTGGCGGCTTTTCAGAAATCACTGGCGCATTTTAAGAAAGAGGATTAGCTTTGCGGTGATTATCGGAGAGCGAATATATCGAAGGACTATGCTGGTGTTTTGAAAGGCGTTCTCGGCCGCGAGCCGACGCAGGATGAAATCGTTGGCAAAACGGATATTGCGCGGCATTTAAAGAAGAGGTGCAATGAAAAAGGTTATTAGCCGGTATCTGTCACCGGGAACATATGAAGCTGTCAAAAGGGATCTCGGATTCTTGATCGAAAAGATTGAGCAATCCGGATTTGAATATGGGTTGCAGATACGCGATGATTACCTGAATCTGTATTACAAAGGCAATAGCCTTGGGAAGATATCATACTGCAAGTCCAAGGATTTATACGAGGTAAGGATCCACAGAAAATTTGCTGAGGGTATTGGCGAGGCGGCGCTCAAGAGATTCAAATATTCCCCCGAAAAAGAATATTTCCTCTTTACTATTGGCGGTAAACAACTGCACCCGCTTTTTAGTTCGAGAAATTTATTGTTAATGGGGCAGAGAGTCAAAGAGGTTCGATTCCAAGAAGAAATCGTCTTTGAGCAAATGCTTTTGACCGATAATGCTGACCGGGATGATTTGATCATAATCGATCGGCAGGTGGTTGATCGAAATAGCTCCACCAAGATGGATCTTCTGGCGGTCAAAAGAAACGGGGCCGGTCATTATCAGTTTTGCATCTTGGAAGTAAAGCTTGGCAATAATGTAGAGCTTAAGGAGAAAGTTTTTTCCCAGCTAACCGGTTATATCGAAAGAATCGAAAAGAATTTTGATGCTTACAAGGAATGCTACGAAAAGAATATTTTGCAAAAACAGGAGCTTGGCTTATTGCAGAAAGGGCTCAAGGTTAATATCGTCAATGGTGCGATTGGCGTGGTAGTTGTTGGGGGGTATTCGGGATTGGCTAAGAAGAGCATAGCTGAACTCAAGGCGCGGCATCCGGGCATAAAGGTTTTGCATCTACGCAATGAGATTGATTTTAGCAAGGTTCAATAATGAAGATTATTATCCATCGCGGCACAAAGGAAATTGGCGGCACCTGCGTTGAATTAATGGCTGGGAATTCTCGAATTGTTGTCGATTTGGGTATTCCACTGGTATCTGGAAAAGAAGGCCAGCCATTTGACAGCAAAGTAATTGAAGGAAAGACGGCAAAGCAGTTATTGGCTTTAGGGATATTGCCAGCTGTTGACGATTTATATGCAGGGAGTAAACCGCGCATTGATGCGGTTTTGATATCTCATTCTCACCTCGATCACTATGGGCTACTTCGTTATGTTCATCCGGATATCCCGATATATTTGAGCGCGGGGGCAAGAGAGTTGATCAATGTCTCAGATATTTTTACACCCCATCGGACTGGGAGCTTAAATAGTCGCATTGTTAGCCACGGCAAAAAAGTGACGGCCGGTGATTTCTCTGTTACTCCATTTCTCGTAGATCATTCGGCTTTCGATGCGCTGGCTTTCTTGATCGAAGGTGATAAAACGAAGGTGTTTTATTCCGGTGATTTCAGAGGACATGGCCGTAAGAGCGCGCTTTTTACGAGGATGGTTGAATCTCCACCAAGAGGCATAGATTGTCTTCTCATGGAAGGATCTATGCTTGGCAGGGGCGAGCAGGCATATAAAGATGAGGTGGCGGTCGAGAAGGGAATTAAGGATGTTTTGGAAAGTAAGCGGAACATCGCGTTTCTCTTTGTGTCTTCACAGAATATCGATCGGTTAGTTTCGGCGTATAAGGCATGCCGCAAGACTGGATCGACGTTCGTGATTGATTTGTATACGGCATTCATTTTGCACAAGTTGAGTGAGAAAACAAAGAGTCTTCCGCAGTTTGACTGGCCGAATGTACGGGTAAAGTTTTTTAAATTTCATGCGGACAAAATAGCCGAAGCGGGTCATGAAAAACTTCTGTATTTATTTAATCAGCGCAAAATCGAGATGGAAGAAATTAATCGGATGAAAGAAAAAGTTCTTATGATTCTCAGGGATAATTCGCTGTTTCCTAGAGTTGTCAGGAATATAAATCCGGTCAAGGGCGCAGTTATCGTTTATTCAATGTGGGAGGGGTACCTTACCGATAAGTTTCGGGCATATTGCCGCGATAACGGCATAACGATTAAACAGGTGCATACTAGCGGCCATGCGGTGCCGAAGCATCTCGTTGCGTTTGCCAAGGCTGTTAATTCAAAAACTCTCGTGCCAATTCATACCTTCCATGCGGATCAATATGCCGAGATGTTCGATAACGTAAAGGTCTTGAATGATGGAGAGCTGTGGGAGGTTTCGATATGAGGATGGTTATGAATCAAGCCATAGTTCTTTTTTGCATTTTTCAATTCTCCTCATGTCTAAATGCCCAAGAAATTGATCATGTTATTGGGAAAGACTATAACCCGGCATTTGTCGTTTATAATCGGTCTACAGAGAAATCCTCCACTGTTGATCCGGTTAGGGGTTCCCAACGTCTTACGCCTTGCTCAACATTCAAGATCTACAACACACTGATTGGGCTTGAACTTGGGCTCTTAAATGGAGCTGATGAGCCGTGGTATCAGTGGGACGGGATAAAGCGTGACATAGAGGGGTGGAATCAGGATTTAACGCTTCGTGAGGCTTTTCGGGTGTCGGCTGTACCCGCATACCAGATCTTGGCGCGCGATGTCGGCGAAGTCCGGATGAAAGAATATATTGAAAAGATCGATTACGGATCCAAGGATATTTCAGCCGGGATCGATATCTTTTGGCTTCCGCGGGCAGATACAACATCAATAAAGATCAGCGCAGGGGAGCAGGTCGATCTTTTGAACAAGCTTTTGGACGGAAAACTCCCATTTTCTGAAAAGAATATTGCGATCTTGCGCGATATTATGCAGATAGAGAAGACCGAAAAAGGGACGCTTTACGGCAAGACCGGTTCGGGTATGGGATCTGATGGGAAATGGAACTTGGGATGGTTTGTCGGTTTCCTTGAGCATGGCGGTTCTACACATGTGTTCG